>Ga0209491_10005863_pt1 | contig 17602 bp, 14 predicted proteins | sample BON02_FD_187213 | JGI IMG/M metagenome (GOLD analysis project Ga0209491, IMG submission 187213) | Freshwater microbial communities from Lake Bonney liftoff mats and glacier meltwater in Antarctica - BON-02 (SPAdes) (version 2) | ecosystem: Environmental > Aquatic > Freshwater > Ice > Glacier...
TATATATATGTATATATATATATATATATATATATGTATATATATATATATATATACATAATCACCTCGAGGCCCAAAAGCGTGCCGAATGCGCGCTCACAGCGCGTAACATCTGCTCAAAGGTGCATTTATATTTATTTATATAGATAGATAGATAGATAGATAGATAGATACATAAATATATGAATAATTAAATATATATATATGCATGTACATAATTACCTCGAGGCCCAAAAGCGTGCCGACTGCGCACTCACGGCACGCAACATTTGCTCAAACGTGTCCCGCTCGCCTGCCTGGCACCCCATGCTGCCGCCGCGGTCGCCGTCGGCCTCTCCGAGCACCTGCGGGCGCGGGTACGATCGAGGTTAACCCCTGTTATGTATACTAACCTTAGACTCCGCCCCCCCGGCTGCCAGGGGGACAAGGAGTGGGCGGCCCTACTCGAGGTCTAAAAGATAAGTGCATGTAGACTCCTGAAATAGCAATAGCCTACAGTAGTCCTACGTGTTGAATAGGCACTCACGTATTCCTGTGACGCAACCACAAGAATGCGAATCGCGGATTCCTTCTAGTTAACCCTGTATACGACACGCATACGTACATATTCAAGGAAATGTGTTCACAAAACAGGCTAACTATGCATACGCGTATTTTTGTTTTCGCTCCGCGTATTCCCCGTGCTGGGGTACCAGTCAATCGCCATGTGTGTACGCGAACTTATCGTGTCTGCTGTAGTGGCTTTTCCTACACCGCAGGGTAGAGTATACTACACTATAATAATGTTCCGAGTTGTGGTGAGGTATGATTTATTAGACTCGACTATGCGATAACAATGTTCGAGGTGTGTATTGTATTTGCGGCCGGTCGAAGGCGTCTGCTGCCACTCGCGCACCAGGTCCGAGGTCAAGACGAAGAGCGCGCGCGAAGCAGGGATGAGCTCTGGCGCCTCCTTATTCGTCCGAAATTCGGGCACCGCGTTGCCGCCCACGCCGCAGAGCAGCTTGCCCAGGTGCTCGTACGCCGCACTGTCGCTCAGCCGGCCAATATCGTCGAGCACGATCACTGCAGCGGGGTCGCGCAGCAGCACCTGCGCGGCGGCGTACTCAAACGCCTCCACCTCGGCCACGCCCGAGCCGCGACCAAATTTGTGCTGGAGCACGCCGCACTGGGTCGGGAAGAGCTTTGGCGACCGGAACGTGTTTAGCGACGGGAAGACCAGCGGCGCCGCGTTGCTCGCCGTGTAGGCGAGCGCAGTCCCGGCGGCGCAGCCGACGGCCCCACCCAGCGGCCCGAGCCACAAGCCCAAGGCACCGAGCGTGGTGCAGCTGGCAACCCCAAGCCCGAGCTGCGCCTGCGGGTAAGTCTCGTCCTCCCACTCCTCGAATGCCGCGCTCGCGATGATCTCGGCGAGAAACGACTTTCCAGAGCCCGAGGGCCCGGTGAAGTGCAGCACCCAGTCCGCGCACGTCGTGCGTGGCGCGAGCCCGACGTATGACTCGAGCGCTGTGCGCACAAAGTCCCAGGCCTGCTCCTGGCCGACGTAGTCGCGCCGCGCTCGCGCCTCGAACTCGCGGCGCACCTCCCCGCCCGGAGCCGCGTTTTTGCAGGGCATCCGGCTGGAGGCGTTTGGGCTGGGCTCGTAGAGCGGTCGGTCCCGGTTTGCAGTCTGAGTGCCGTTGGTTTCGCGCGAGTCGTGTGCGGTGCGTTAGTTTCAAATCAAAACGTAAACAGACGCAAATAGATTGACATTCAAATTTCAGGTTTCGGCGTCTCCGATATCTATGCCGCTCATCTCACCCAGCTCAGTTGGCGGGGAGCATCGACAGCCGCTCAGGCGCAGCGCCTCGAACACGGGCCGAGATGAATCCACAGACGCGGCGCGGCTCAGCCGCAGTTTGCGCAAGGGAGGAGCTAGTGCCTGGCGGATGGAGTCCGACGACGGCCCCGCCACGCCTGCACTGCCCCGCGCCGGCCAGCCCACGTGGACCCGTGGCGACGGCCAGCGGGCTCGGCAGCTGGTGCTGCGCCGCGTCGTCTTCCGCTTCTCGAGGCGGAAGTCGAAAGGCGCGCTCAAGTGCTCCATCAAGGTCGCCACGGTGTGCGCCGCGCTGCGCGACGCGGGCCTGGTTGTGTCGCAGGAGCGCATAAGCGACCTCATCATGCGGTTTGGCAGCTTGCCCAAGCGCCCCATCAGCGATCCCAACGTACAGGATGCCGAGCCCGACGCACAGGATACCGAGCCCGATGCACAGGATACCGAGCTCAGCCACAAGACGATGGGGCCATTGGCCTATACCGACAAGCGCGCGCTTGGGCGGAAGCGTGCAAACGTTGCAGCCAGCGCGAGCCAGCCGGCGACCAAGGCCGGTATCTCCTTTTACGTGAACCTCGCCGATCGGGGCACGAAGGGCAGTAGCATGCCGCGGGCCGCTCGCAGCCAGGTCGCCCACAGCACTGCGAGGCGCAAAGAGGGTCCAAAGCCGACGAAGAAACGCGGCGAGGAGCCTCGGATGTGGCCCGCCGGCCGCGTCCCGTACCTGGCCGCCGAGTCGCTTTTGCTCTCGATGCTGTCCGACTCCGCGCTGGAGACATTGGTCCAGGCGCGCGCGCGAAGGTGCGTTTCTGATCACCACACCTACCGACGGTATCCTACTCCCCCCCCCAAAACACAACTTACCTCACATCTCACCACACAAATTGGAGCATATTGCTGGGTCTTCTTCTTATTATTATTAGTATTGTTGTCAGTATCGATACGATTACAATTACAATGAGTATGTTTGTTCTTATGTATATTTCTTATTCCTCTCCCTCCTCCTCCTCTTCTGCTTAGTATCCTTAGTCTTCCTCCTTCTCCTCCTCTTATTCTCAGTATCATTGTTGTTGTTTTGATCTCCCCCCCCCTAGCAGGAGTGGCCGGCCGGCCGCGATGGACGACGATGAAGAGTCGCACTCGGCGGCCGACGGCTCACAGTCGGCGGTGCTGGACTCGGGTAGCGATTGCTCCTCCTCGGACGACGAAGACGACGACCATGCGGCGCCGGCGCGCGCGCGCGCTGGCTCGCCGGCGACACTTTCCATGGACGCGAGGGTGCTCCGAAGGCAGTGGCTTGGCTTAGGCGACACAGGGGGCGACCCACACACAGGACTCAGACTGGACTGCGTGGTCCGGGAGCCGAGATGTGACGCCGCCAACGCGTGGGCCTTTAGTCGAAGGGAGTGGATGTCGGCCATAGAGGTGGCGTGAGCTGGAATGAGCAGGCCCTAGTTTGCCTTTTTAATAGATAACTTGTCGACGCGAGCAGAGGGCGGACATTCATTGCAAAATGGCGAATAACGAATAACAGTTTTTTTTTCTATAATTGTGTTGGCCTAATTTATTTAGCCATTTAACCATTTAGCCGCCTTCAATTATAACGGCAAATGTCCGCCCTGCCCCCGCGTCGACGGTTTTTTTTAATTGTAGTGAAACTAGGGCCTGCTCATACGTGTATCATACGTGACGGCGGCAGTGTCGGGCCCTTGTCGCGACGGCGCGCGTGCGTCATACGTACGTTGGCCGGTGGCTGGTCCCGGTGTGCGGGGTGGTGTGGTGTAGCGCTGTCTGTTTTCAGTTTTTGAGCGTCGTGTATATGCGGTGGGCTGTTGTGTGTGTCCGTGCGTCTGCTCGCGAACAGACGCTGGGGCACAGGGCAGGTAGTATACGATACTGTATTCTTGTATTTGTTATTTTTATTTGATGATATATCATATCAATGTAGTATATGGAGGCAGTACGTAGTACCGTGGTCGTTGGTCGTCGTGCGTCGTGTGTGGTAGTCGTGACTTAGTCGTGGAGCCGGGTGTGTGGCTATGTGCTTATGGGTGTGTGTCGTGTGGCGAGTGGCGAGAGAGTGCAGCGCGCAGCGCGTATATTATGCGCGTGCCATCTGGTTGGTACTGGATACACCCGGCTGCTATAAATAATCACTGTATATTTTTTTACAATTGCAATTCAATTGTACACAACTACACATTGAATTCACATAACAACATAACAGGGCGAGACGCGGCCCAGGCCGCAGCCGCGGAGCACGGACGGGAGAACGCGGACGCGATTTGTTTTACTTGCGCTACTGCAAGAACAAGAACCCATTCTCGTTTACATTTACGCTCTCGCTTCACGCTCCTCCCCTCGCATCATCTCGCATCCTTCTCCTCTCCCCACCTAGCGCTCTCAGCCACTCGGGGTTGTCCCATACAAGCTCGATCCACCTCCTACCTTGCCCGAGCACACTTCTATGCCGAGCTTACCTTGCGCGCCGTGCGCCACGGCTCATGTCTTCTCTCGTGTGTGTTGTCTGGCAGCCGGCACCGGTACTGCAGGGAGCACAGAGGAGGCCACAGAAATGACGACGCACAGAGACGTCAGAGAGGCACACTCCACAGCAGAACGGGCGATGCCTCCCTGCAGCAAATCCGTGAGCTGCGGCGCACGGCGCGTATGCTCGCCACTACAGGTTCCACTGCATGGATGGCTCTAACGCGGAGTCTTAGCATAGACCGCGCCCATGTCCAGTTCCAGCTCTATCATATGTGTATAACACGCCTCCCCAATGGCATTGCGACAGAGCCACCGTCACCTCCGCTCAACTCCAATTCAACAAAACGCCGACGCAGACCATTCGGAAGCGATGCTGAAGCGGCTGCCGTCTCAGTGGTCGTGGTCGCAGCACTTCCCTGCTTGGCGCAGCAGCCGCGCGCTGTACCATTGCGACGTGAGTAGCAGAGCGCAGCCGGTCAGTGAAATCAGGGTGTGGTACGCGTGCAGCGCGTGCTCGGCGCCGTGAGGGAGCAACCCGTGCGGCAGGTGGACGTTGGCGAGCAGGACGAGGACAAGCCCGCACGCCCCACACGCTCCGACTAGTAAACGCCGATGCTGGAGAAAGTTGGCCGCTAGCGCCGCGCCGCCGACGGGTGCGACAAACCAGACGGCCGCCAGGTGGCTAACTTTGTGCAGGAGCGCCGAGTTGACGCCGCCCACGTTGAGCGCGGGCAAGAGAACCAGCATCGCCGGCAGAACCGTGCAGTCGATGGCACAGAGAATCGACGCGACCGTCGACACGCGCGACAGCCGCGAGCGCCAGCTGGTCTTGGATGGCTCCGGCGGATTCGTGGCGAGGAGCGCGGGGTGCGGGTTGCTGCGGTGCGGGAACTTTTGTGGTCCAGCCACTGCAGCCATCCGCACGCCCACTGGCGGCCCGCTGCGGATTGCGGGCCCTGCTGGCACCAGCGCGCTCGACAGCTGCAGTGCCAAGGTGAAGACGAACAGCCCCATGACCTACCGAGCAGAAGGAACAGAGGTGGACGTAGGGTTAACCCGGCAGGTATTTGTCTTGGTTGTCCCGTTTGCGCCGTAGTGGCGCGGGCTCGGCCAGGCGTGCGCGGCAAGGCCTGGCCCCCGTGCTCTGCGCGTGCTCGTGAGTGAAGTGGCAGGGTCACTGGTGACCCACCTGCCCGTTGGCTTGGCGTTGGCTGCCTTGGAAATGGCAAGGTAGCAAATAGTGAACGGATGGGTTCGAACAATTCACAGTGGCCGCCCACAAGGATGCTGGTGTGAACAACGGGGTAACCCCTTGGATTTTCTAGAAAGCGATCAGCTGCTAGCTGGGGCTCGCCAGGCGACGCAGTGGATGTTTGACGCGGTCAGCAACCCCGCAGCCGGGCAGCTCGCAGCCGGGCAGCTGTTTCCGCAGCCACAGATGAAGCCCAAAGTGCTCTCCTCGAGCGCAGTCGCAGAGACGAGGTGGCTCAGACTCTCGACGCTCGATTATGTGGACCAGTCTGGGCGGCAGCGTAAATGGGACATGGCCTCGCGCACGACGCGCCCTGCTGCGGGAGATGCAGACGCTGTAGCGATATTGGCGCTGCTGCGCCATGGCAGCTCGGTCGAAACCCTGGTGGTGGAGCAATTCCGGCCTCCGATGAACTGTTACACTCTCGAGCTACCAGCCGGGCTCATCGACATGGGCGAGACTGCGCCTGAAGCGGCGCTGCGTGGTGCGTGCCTTGCTTTGACCCCTCTAGCAGGCTCAGCTGTAATATCCCCGTGCTCCTGCGAGTTGCTGAGCCACATTGCGGCCTCACCCGAATCTCTGTCACGGCCTCCGCCCGGCCCGCGCAGAGCTGCGTGAAGAGACGGGGTTCGTCGGGACCGTCAAGTCGACGTCGCCGCCGCTCGCCCTCTCGCCCGGCCTCACCGACGAGAGCGTTCGTCTCTGCGTGGTCGAGGTTAACCTGAACGCGCCGGAGAACCAGGTATATATATACTTCATGAATTTATATGCGTATATATCTATATAGCCCTCTCGCCCGGCCTCTCCGAGAACCAGGTATATCTATCGCATTATGCATATATATGCGTGTATATCCATTTTGCACGGCCTCACCGAGAACCAGGTACATATATATCCTCATGCATATATATGCGTGTATATCCCTCTGGCCTGGCCTCACTGACGAGAGCGTTCGGCTCTAGGGTGGTCCACGCCCACGATACGAATAATAGTCTTACTATGATTAATATTAGGTCCCACTCGACCACGACCACGAACCACACTATTGTTATTGTGATTAATATTAATGTTTTGATCATAGCATCCTCCACTTCAAGGAGCTCTGTCTCTACGGCCTCGCAGCGATACCGCTCTCTCTTGACTCAAGTTTCTTTGGATTGTACCTTTTGGTTGCACAGGGTTATCACCCTGCCATTTTGTTGTACATACCCCCGCAGACGCCAAAGCAGTCGCTCGATGACGACGAGTTTATCCGTGTGCGGCGCGTTCCGCTCCAGGACTTGGAGCAGTTGCTCGCGGCGGGCGCGAGTGAGGGCCTCGTGCCCTTTTGCGGGCTGCAGATGTTTGTGGCCGGGGTGGTGCTGGGGATGGGGATGGGCTCTACTAGCGAGTGAGCAGCAGCGCGATGCTCGTCGGGACCTTCGCCCCTGCCTACTGAACCCACCCTTCTCCACTCTCCGCGCGTGCCCGCTGCCTGTCCACCCGCCCGCCAGCCACACACACCCAACCCCATTCCAGGTGCATTGTTCTAAGTTCAGACTGTTGTCCTGTGTTGTTGCATCAGCGGTCTTCAGTCTCAGAGCAGTCGTGTGTCGTGTGTGCAATTTGCTGTGTGCAGTGTGTGCTCGCTATGGTGCACTACTGTCGGCTGTTGGGCGGTTTGTGTGTTTGTCCGAGCGGCAAAAAAAAAATAAGGTATAGGTATAAGGTAGGTTTGGTTTGTGCAAGATATGTGCGAAAGTCCACCCCCCGCCGCCGCCCGTCCCCACCCCCTGGCCCTAGCCCTAGTTCCGATTTATTAATTATACACTCCACCGACCACGACCACGACCACACACACACCACCTTGCAACTGCAACACCGCGGCCGCGCGCTATACGCTATTATACGCGGCGGCGGCGGAGAGAGCTGCGTTATGGGGGCGCGCGTGCGTGCATTGCACGTTAAACGCTCGCTCCTCTCGAGCACGTCATGCCCCCGGCCGGGGGGAGGCAATCGAGCCACTCTCCACTCTCTCGGGCAAGCGACTCCTTGCCCCCGCCCCGCAAACCATGGGACATGGACTCAGCAGATAACAGGAACAGGCTCGGGAGGCACCTGCTCTAGCGCGCTGGCGCAGAATGGACGCCCTCGATCTCAATTCTCGATTCTCATTTCCTTGCGTCGCACCGCCGTGCACCGGCGGTCGGTCAGCCCAACCCGCTACTCCGTCGCACCTGTACACGCGCCGTTGCGTCTCCATAATGAGCCGCGGCTCCAGCATTGAGGCCCGATACACCTCCCTCTCGCGCGCGGCGGGGCCAGGTGCGACGCCTGGTGCCGCTGCGAGGGCTACAACTTAAATCCACCTCGCAGGTCTCCTCACGCTTCGCCGCGGTACGCGGTGAAGAAGCGAGAAGCAGACTAGAGCCGCGACCCAGCCTGCGAGGCCCATAAAACATGCCACTCACGGCTCGGTCAAAACAAACCTCTCACGCCTCCTTGCGCGTCGCCGGAAGCGATCGACTGGGTGGCAAGCCGGCACGAGGTGGGGCAGCGAGAAACAGACTAGAGCCGAGGCCCAGCCTGCGATGCCTAAGAAACATACCTCTCACGCCTCGGCCGAACCAAACTTATCACGCCTCCTGGCGCGTCGCCGGGTGCGCAGTAGTGGCCGGGTGGCGCGGCGGTACGCGGTGGAGAAGCGAGAAGCAGACGGCCGCCGCCGACGCCGCGGCCATCTTGGCGCTGGCCGGGTTGCGCGAGACGAGGATAGCGAGCAGACCCACCACCATCGCCGCCGCAACCACCGCAGCGTTGTACGGGATGCTGTTGAACTTGGCTTTGGCTTTGGCGCTGGCGCGCGGCGAGGCGCGCTTGGCGGCCGGAGGCGCGCTGGCGACGGCCGCGGCGGCGGCGTTGGTGACGGCGCGGCGGATGGCCGCGTCGACGATCTCCTTGGCTTGCTCCTGGACGGGCACGGTGGGGTGGGTTAGAAGTTGGAGACGGGGCGAGGGCGAACAAGCTAATCATGCTACGCGCACTTCATTCTCCAAGGGGGGTGAGACGGCAGCGCGACTCTACTCCTGGCTGAGCGCTGGTAGTAAGAATACCACTAAGAAGACTCAAATAAGAATGCTGTATATGTACGTATTGCGCACCTGGACTGCATTGTCCTCGGCGGGCGTGGCGCTGCGGCGGAGCTCCGCCTTGAGGCTGGCGTTCTCCTCGCGCAGCGCCTGGTTCTCGACGATGAGCATGTCGGAGCCGCAGACCGAGACCGAGGCGGAGGCGGAGGTCGAGGGCCGAGCCGTGACGCTGACGTGGCTGCCCTCAGTGCTCCAGTCATCAAGATCGGATGCACAGACCGACAGGGAGTCCGAGGCGCTGAGGCAGCACCGCTGCAGCTGGTTCTCCCGCGCAAGAATGGCGCGCTGCACCGCGGGGTCCGTCGCCATGTCGGCAGCCAGCATCACGAAGGACTCAAAGTCGAAGGCGGACGCCGAGCCGGAGGTGGGGCGGATCGCCGAACCGGAGCCCCCGAGGCCCAGCCACGGGGTCGAGCCGTCGACGCTCCACGACACGTCGCTGAGAAGGTCCGAGTGGGCGCTCGCCACTAGGAGCGCGGCGGCCTCTTGGACGGCGGCCTGTTGGACCTTGTCATGGGGGACAAGCAGCTTCTCGTCCGGCGCGGCAGGCTCGTCGACGAGGAGAGTAGACGCGGACAGCGCATCCTCAGGAGCGGCGCGGCACTCGGCGTAGCCGGTGCTGGCGGCCAAGGTCGCGGTAAAGGCGGCGCCCAGCTTGACCGAGACGGCGCGAGCTTGAGTACGAGCGGCCATTTTCAGTCCAGTCGACTAAAAAGTTATTTCGGTCGATTCTTCATTAGGGAGTTTACCCGTGTGAATGCAGTATGTGAACAGAAAACACCTGCTAATAATTCTGTAGATGTATAAGTAGATGTGCGCGCCTGCTGTCGGGGAGGTTAACCCAGGTTACCCAGAGCAGAGAGTAGAGAAAGGTAGCTCTAGATAAGAGAAGAGAGAGAGCCAAGTACAAGTACAAGTACACAAGTAGCTGCCAGGGTTGCATTATACACGGGGGGACGGCTTGAAGCGGCTTGTATAATAATGTATAATACGTATATGTATAAGTATAATTTTGTATATTGTATAATGTGGGGTCGGTGGGCTGCATATGTATAGCGGCTCGCACATGTACTATTTATAGACCCCCCGCCCTGCCCCACTCCCCACCCCGCCCCACCCCCCCCCACACACCACCACCACCACCACACACCACCTCGCTGACCCAGCTCCCCAAACCCCACGCTCACACACCGCGCGCCAAGGGGTTTTCTTTCTAAAGCTCCTAAGATTTTCGTTTTCTTTTCTTTTTTGTCCCCTACCCCCTGGGGCTGGGTGCTGACGCAATACGCACCCTGGACCCTGGGCGGGCGGTAGGGCGGCACTCAAATTATACAAATTATACACTTCTGGATCTCGTGTATAATGTATAATACGTATAATTATATGTATATTTGTATATCTGTATATTGTATAATAGTGCAACCCTGGTTTCGGCCGTCTTACTTGGTAAACTTGACGATTTTTTTTTTTTTTTTTTTTTTATACAGTCGTCAATACGTCAATACCAATACCACTATACAGTATACACGTACCTCGGCGGGTCATCATGTGACCACCACGAAAGGACATTTTGCGGGAAGCGGTCACCAGTCGTGGCCAGTGGCGCCAGAGTGCAGAGTGCACTGCTAAAAGACAAATAAGTCTCAGACGATACGCCGTTCCAGTTTTGCTGCATGCCCCACACTGGGAGACGTTTTGCCACACGGGGGGCACAAGGCCATTCTTCGTTTTCTCTGTCGGTGTGTCCTGTGTGCGTGTATCGTTTTGCAGTACGGTATAAAGAGAGTAGTAGTAACAAGGACTCTGGACCCCTTCCGGTATTCCCTGTTATGTTTCGGACGGCGGGCGCCCTTGCGTGCGAACTCGACGACCGTTTGCGATGCCTTGCGCTGACAAGAAGGGCTGGCTGAACCCGTACGGCCTCAAGTGCGAGGACTACGCCAAGGACTACTGCTCGGGCAGCGGGTTCCTGGTGGGTCAGGAGTGGGCGGGCGGAAAGGACTATGGCTACCCGGAAAAGTCCTGCTGCGCCTGCGGCAAGTGCACCGACCAGGCCGGCTGGACCAGCCACGGGAAGACGTGCAGCGACTACGCGACGGAGGGCCACTGCGCCAATGGCGCGGTCGCGCCCGGGCAGGAATGGACCACCGGAGCAGCCTTCAACTACCCTGAGCGCTCCTGCTGCGCGTGCGGCAAAAAGCCGGCGGTGGGGGCGGTGACGGCGGCGGCGGCGGCGGCTTCCCCGCCCGCGGCGGCTCGCGCTGCGCCTGGCGGCTGTGTGGACGAGCCCGGCTGGAGGAATCCGTACGGCGTGACCTGCGACGACTATGTGAAGGAGCGCTACTGCGCCGGCGGCCAGGTGCTACCCGCCAAGGAATGGACGGTCGGGCCGGACTACTCGAATCCCGAGCGCGCGTGCTGCGCGTGCAAGGCGCCCCACCCGCCGCCGCCGCCGCCGCCCAGCCGTTCCCCGCCGCCGCCGCCGCCCATGCTCTGCGACAACGAGTGCCCGTTCGTCTTCAACGGGGTATGCCAGGACGGCGGCCCCGGGGCGATGGGCGCCTCGTGCGCCCTCGGTTCCGACTGCGGGGATTGCGCCCCCCGGAGTCACAAGCCGCCGCCGCCGCCGCCTCCGCCGCCGCCGCCCAGCCCACCGCCGCCGCGCCCGCCCGCTGTGCGACGCTCGCGGCCGCACCCGCCAATGCACCCGGGCCCATCGCCGTCGCCGTTGCCGCCGCCGCCGCCCGCGCCGCCACCGCCGTCGCCCGTGCCCCGGCCGCCGCCGCCACCGGGCATACCTCGCCTGCAGCACGCCGGCGCCACTGGCGCGGACGGGGAAGCCGACTCGCCCGTCGATGCGTCCTGGACGCGGGACGGCGGCGGCGGCGCGCAGATGCAGCCGGGTGGCGCGCAGTTTGTAACCTACGGAAAGCCTAGCGGCGTTAGCGCCGGTGGCAGCCGCTGGGGCGCCTCGCCCTCGCCCCCAGACGCGGGAGGGGGGGAGATTGGCGAGCGCGGTGGCGGCGCACCCGCGCGCTCGCCCGGGGAGGGGCTCGGCGACGCGTTGCTGACTGCGGCGATGACGACCGGCAAGCTGGTGGTTCGGTTGGGCGAAGTGAGTTCTCACCTGCTGGACGACACGGCCACAGCCACTGGGCTCGACCCTCTTTACGTCCAGCTGGGCGGCATCGGCGCGGGCCTCGTCGCGGCCGCGTTCTGCCTCTGCGCGCTGCGTGCGCTGCTGCGCCGGCTCTACCGCTTTTTCTGCTGCTGCCTGGTGGCGGGCCAGCGCCGGCGGACGGAGGGGAAGCTGCGGCGCGGTGGCTACGGCAAGCAGCCGACGCGGCGCGCGCCGGACGATAACGCCTCGGACTCCTCCTCCTTGTCGGGCTCCGAGGAATCGGCTTGAGGGCTATAGTCAGTGACATATGCAGTATTCAGTACTATCCCATCCCGTCCCTTAACGCCGCATCTAATGACTCCGCTGCCGTTGCCTGTCTGAAACTCGGGCTCGGCCGCGGCGGTGGAGGGCGCGCGAGGAGGACGGGTCTTATTGGCGGTGGCGTCTGTGCTCTGCATATTTACGGGAGCCCTCACTTGAGCATCCTGACGGAGCAGTCTAGAGAGAAGACGCCTCTGGAGGCGAGATGCCATGTGACGAGGCTTCAAATCAATTTAATTGAGGCAGCCGGTGGGAGATAGCGGATAGCGGTGGGGCGTATGTCTGACTGTCGTTCGGCGCCGGTGTGTCGCCGGCGGATGGCGCTGGCTGCTTGACGGCTGGACGGCGGGCTGGTTTTAGAGGCTGGATAGGATGATAGGGATAGGTGATAGGTTCAGGTGTGACGCTGCCGCTCTTGCTCTTACTCTTACTCTAATCTCTAATTCTTCCGGGCTGAGTCAGAGGCCGGGGCCGGGGCCCAGGCTGCGTGCTAGGTGCTCTCCCCGCGCGACCGCGCAGCCCGCCCGCAGCCCCGCTGGCGTATGATCCATGCGCATGCGCATGCCGCGACGGGGATATGTGTGTCAGTCAGTTCTGTTGAGCTCTTGCTCTTGAGCGTTGGCGTTGAGCCGTCAGTCCCTCAGCCCTCAGTCGCTTGCGCAAGCCGCAAGAGCAAGAGCAAGAGCCCCCGCCTGTCGCCTGTGTGAGCTCATCGAGTCGTCTCGGCGGTGGCGGTGGCGCACGTCCTCAACCTCAAAACCTCAACCTCATGCATGCAATGTGTGGCGGGGGGGGGGTCTGTGGTCTGTGTCTGATATGTGTGTGCGTGCGCTGAGGCTGAGGTGGAGTGTGGAGTGGGAGTCGTCAGTCGTGGGAGTGGGAGTAGGTATAGGTGGAGATACGAGGTCGAGGTACGAGGTGGTGGTGAGTAATGTGAGTAAAAGTAAAAGAAAGTATTATATATATATAATGCTAATAATCACATATATACAGGTTTATTATATAATTACTACGGGGCCAGGGCCAGGGCTGGTGGCACGTGTCTTGTGGCTGTATTGCATGCGGCTAGCGTGATCGGGTGTTGGGGGTGTTCGACGTCTGGAGCTTTTTTCGGGTGAAAACTGGCTGAATTGTACCCTAACCCCGGCGGTATTTTTTCAAGTCGCTGAGGTGGGTGTGTTCTTCCTCCAAAATATGGCATCTGAGGGCTGGGTACCCAGCTTCTAATCTTAAAAGATTTTTTGAAGCAGGGTGCCACCAGGATATATGTGTACGTACGTATATTCAAATAATTTCAGCCACACTGGCTGCTGGCTGTACGTACACAGCTACACAGCTAGCTCAAGCTCAGCTCACAGCTACAGCTACATCAGCTCACAGCTACAGCTACAGCTACAGTAGCTCTACAGTCTACAGTTATCTAAACTACGCTACAAACTACAAGTTACAGTTACACAGGTTATTATTACGTACCGTTATTACAGATTACAGGGCACAGGGCTTACAGTCGTTACAGTTACAGTTACAGTTAAACAATATCTACAGTCTACAGTCTACAGCCCTCACAACCGCAGCCCACTCACAACACGGACCCATCACCCCCAGTTATCATCTATCGTATCGCATCACATCTACATATGCTCTCTCAACCACAAGACTCTCCCTCGACAGTCGAACATTCCCTGCGCGCGGCAACAACACGCCAGCTTGTATTGTGTATTGTTTTCACGCGCCGGGTTTGCCCCCCACGCTTCGGCAACCTCATCGCCCCCCACCGCATCTCGCGAGAGGGATTCCACGGGCTATTGCTTCGACCGGCGGATCGACTCCCTCAGCACTTCGTTGTCGCATTCCGACATGTCGGAGGCGTCCGACTCCTCGCCGTCCTCCCAGGCAGGCGGCTCGCGGTACCGGCCGTACATCTCCGACTGTTCCTTGCCCGGAATTAGCTTCACCTGGTTGAACGGACTGAAGCAGAGACGAGGCTCCGGTCCGCGCAGCGGGGGCTGGCCCGCCGCCCGCCGACCCTCGGAGAGGATGCTGGGCGAAGGGTAGCTCGCCTGCCGCACCGGTCTAAGAGGCGACACGAGCTGCGGGTTGATTGCCTTGCCGCCCGGCGAGGCGCGCACCTCGACGCCGAGGAACTTGCCCGCCTGGTCCAGTCGCCGGCTCTCGCGGTGCCACTGCTGCAGCCGCGCCGCAACCTCCGCGCGCTTGCCTGCAGCAGGCAGGTCGAGCCGCTTGCACAGCCGTTGCAAGTCGCGGTAGGACCAGTGGGTGGGCGAGTCGAAGAGCGCGGGGTTGATCGAGTAGTAGGGCGGCACGCATCCGCCCGTGATGGGCTGCGGCTGGTGCTGGGCCGACATGTTCTCCATGGGGCGCGAGAAGGGCGAGCTCGAGATACGTGAAGGCACCCGTGGCGATTTGAACGAAGGCAGGCGGGCCTAAAATAGAACGGGTTTTCTTTTGCCCCCAGCCGCGCCGGCGGCTCGCCATGAACAGCAAACCGGCGTGGGGCGCGCCGGCGCCGCGCGCTGGTCAGCTGCCTAGTTCCGACATGTCCATCTTGGACCTGCTGCGCAAGCTCATCGCCATCCGCCTCAAGGCCATGGTGCGACTTCTGCGCCACCGATCGGTGCGGCGCAAGGCAGCCATGAGCCTGGCCACGGCGCTACTGGTCCTCTGCACGATACACCTGGTGCTGCGGCTTCCCCCGGCGGCACACGGGCCTGCGTCGCACGCCGTCGGTGGGGCTGGCGGCGGCTTACCCGAGTCAGTGCGGCGATTGGGCGGCCGAAGCAGCGCCAGCTTCCAGGACGGCAGGGACGCTGGCGGCGCCGATGCTGCTGCGGCGGCGGCGGCCGTTAGCGGTCTAGGCGGCGGCGACCTCGATGCGGCACTCTCCGAGGTGCCCGGCGCGATTGTCGACGAGCTGCGGCGGCGCGGCGAAGGGGAGAAGGGGTACGCGGAGCAGCTGCGACGGCGGGCGCTGGAGCTCAACGTGGAGATCTCCAAGATCAAGGAGCGCGCGGCGCCGGCGACCAAGCAGAAGCGGCTCCAGCTCGCGGCCCATGTGCTCTCGACGCAGCTGGCGGCGCTAAAAGAGCGCTCGAACGAGCTCGGCCCCGGAGAAGGCGCGCCGCCGCACGCGGGAGCGGCTGCAAAGGGCGAGGCGTCCGCCGGGAGAAGAGGCGGCGGCGACGGCCCGGGCGGCGGTGAGAGCAGAGGCGGCGGCGGCAACCTCGTGGGCGCAGCGGCCGGCGCTGCGGCTGCGGGGCCGTGCGGTCGGCGCCACCCCGAGTTCCGCATTGCGATGATCCTGCCTTGGATCTCCTCTTCGGCCGACGCCGCCTCGCGCCACACGCCCGCGTGGTTCCCGCACCTGGCCGCTACGGCCGCCCACTCGGCGATGCTGGTGGACTGGGTGGTGCTGCACGAGGGCTCGCTCTCCCTTCCGGCCGCGGTTCGCGCGCCGAACGTGAAACTGGTCGACCTAGGATCCAACGGCGTGGCGAGGCTCTTCGCCTCGCGGCTGGGCTCCGCGCTGGGCTTCGGGGCCGAGGAGGCGCGCGCGCTCGAGCAGCGGATGGTGCTCATGTTCGACAAGTGGCCGCGGCTGGTGGCCGAGTACAAGCCTGCGTACGGCGAGGTGTTTGAGCGCTGGCTGGGAAACTACACCCACTGGTGCGCAGCCCTACATGTTGAATACGTATTCACGTATTCCTGAGGCGCAGCCACACGAATACGAATAACATATTCCGCCTGTTGAACCCTTTAATATGACATGGATACGTACATATTCAAGGTCAGTGTATTCACAAAACAGGCTGAATATAAATAGAATCTCCTTTTCCTCGCTCTGCGCACTCAACACGTAGGTACGCAGCCATATAGAGAGAGATGCTATGTATATAGCTCAACCTAGACGCCGCCTATGGGGCTGCTGCCGCCGCGCCGCCCTGTGTGTATAGAGACATACCTCTATCTATCCTGTGTGTATAGAGACATACCTCTTGTTGTTAGCCAGTAGGGAGCTTCGCCCACTGGACCACCTTCAGCGCTGATGGTGGTCCACTGGGCGAAGCTCCCTACTGGCTAACAACAAAACTAGTGGGCGAAGCTCGCTACTGGCTAACAACACCTCTATCTATCTATATAGAGATGATGGGCTACATCTAGATACACCGTGCGCTGCTGCAGGGGTTTCACTGATTTTGACACCATCCTGGGCCAGCTGCCCCGCTTTATCGAGCGGCCCGAGCTGACGCAGCACGACATCGTCACCTACTCGTTCGGCGACACGGAGGCCGTCTACCTGCGCGGCCAGTGGACCATGCACCGCAACGTGCCCGCCGTGAACCGGCTGTGGCGGCGCTGCCCGCACCTGGCCGAGGGACTGCTCCAGGAGCTCGCGCTCAAGGTAAGCCGTCAGATCCTACGGGTCAGAGCGAGGAAAAGAATACGATATTCTATTCAGATTCAGCCTGTTTTGTGAATATATTGACCTTGAATACGTACGTATCCATGCCATATGATGGGGTTCAACAGGCGGAATATGTTATTCGTATTCGTGTGGCTGCGCCTCAGGAATACGTGAATACGTATTCAACATGCAGGCGTCGGATCCAGAATTGGACCAGAGGGAAGTTTCGGATTATCTCCGGGTAAACTCTTAACTCTTAAGTAAAACTTTATCTTACCCCAACCCCAACGGTAGCCCAGCGCGGAAGTTACCGTTGGGAAGACATCTCTGAAATACCCCTGGTGGATTCGACGGTGCCAACCGCTCAGTACTCAGAACGCTATTTCGGTACAGCCAGCCTGAGAAATCGATTCGATTTACCGAAGCTTGCAATAACTGAGACTCGCTTAGCACTCAAACAATGCGAACCTGGGAAACTGATTCGAACGACCGAATCTTGCCGGTGGTAGGGAGAAAACTATTCATAATCGAATAGTACGAAGCACTGGGCGCTGAGCCAGAAATAGTTATTTCGGTACCACGAGTCTGGGAAATCGATTCTAACGTGTTGAGGAATGATCTCCTCCCCCCACGGTATTCCGTGTGTGGGTTGTGGCTGTTTCGACCGCGCGCCGAGTTTCGCTTAGGCGCGCGATATTAGTAGCTCGGGTAAGTAACGACTTCCCGAGCGGCAGTGAGCGCGTGTCTGTAAATAGCCCCGACGGGGTTTAGACAGACATCTGGGCAGCCATTAAAGCTTCGACTCGTTGCCCTTCACCTCCGACACAGCCGAGCATGGCTTCTTATAACGTACCTGCGTTTGCTCAAGGTGGCACACCTGCGCAAGATGGAGGCGGCGGGGAAGACGAGCTACCACAAGCGCTTCCTCTCGGCCGAGGGATGCTACTCGCACAAGGCGGCGCACACGAAGGGGCTCAAAATCAAGGTGCACGCGGCCGTTAAATATAGTCGATCTATATATACATATCTAAATCTATATATATATATATAT
>Ga0209491_10005874_pt1 | contig 17579 bp, 11 predicted proteins | sample BON02_FD_187213 | JGI IMG/M metagenome (GOLD analysis project Ga0209491, IMG submission 187213) | Freshwater microbial communities from Lake Bonney liftoff mats and glacier meltwater in Antarctica - BON-02 (SPAdes) (version 2) | ecosystem: Environmental > Aquatic > Freshwater > Ice > Glacier...
CGTGGTAGAGCCAAGCCTAGCCTCCCCCTCACGACCACCTCATCACTCCTCCCCCAAGGCCGCAAAAACATATTCCTTCCGCACGCAAGGAGTGATGGAAATACCACCGCAGACACCACCACCCGCGCCATCACAGCAAGATGATGAGCTCCCCTACACGCCAAGACGGCGACCCGCCACGTCCAGAATAAGAAGGCGCTCGCAAGGTAGCCTCGGTGGGGGAGGCGTAGGGAGAGGGTCGGCGGCAGATTGGTGGCGCCTTGTGCTCTTGTCCTCATCCGCCGCCACCGCCGCGGCGGCCGCCACGGCTGCCTTTGTAGGTGGCGGTGCCACCAAGTTGTCCTCCTCGTCCAGCGGCATCTCAGCGGCCTGGTGGTCATCCTCCCAACAGCAGCAGCAGCAACAACACCAGCCCCAATCCCAACATGCGTGGTCCTCCCCCTCATCCTCGTCATCATCGTCATCGTCACCCTGCCTGGCCACGGCGACGGGCGGGTGGGACGGGTCGTCGTCGTCCAACGCAGCACGAAGGCGGCGGGGATGGGAGCCCATGACGGGCAACCTGGACCGTGAAGACATGCCGCTGCGGGCCACGGCGCCCGCCAAGGGCGTGGCTGAGAAGCAGCAGCAGCAACACCAACAAGCACTCCGCGTCGACCAGGAGGACGACGACGACATGGCGGATGGAGGGGGCAAGGCGGCGGCCTCGTGGAGGGAAGCCCAGCGGCTGGAGACGGGCCCCATGTGGCGGAACCACCGGTTTGAGGTGACGGTGCGCAAGCCCTTGGGATTATTCATGTCGGAGGGCGCCAAGAAAGGCGGCGCGCCCACGGTCTGCGAGATCCGGCCGGGCAGCAACGCGGAGAAGGCGGGCCTGCGGGTGGGGGACCGCATCGTGGCGGCCTCGGCGACGGTGGGCAAGAAGCTGTGGACCAAGACGACGCTGGTGGGCGTGGAGTCGGCCATCAACTCGCGCTTTCGCTTCTCGGACGACATCACCTTCTTCATCGAGCGGTCCCTGGCCCAGGACGCGGGCGAGGACAGCATCTTCAGCCGGCCGGTGGAGGTGTTCGAGGTGGAGCTGGAGCGGCCCGTGCCCCTGGAGTTCATGCAGGAGGACCCGGAGGGCGGCGTCTTCGTGCTCCGCGTGCTCAAGTCGGACTCGCCGGCCTTGCAGCGCGTCCAGCCCTTCGACCGCGTCATCGCCGTCTCGGCCTCGCTGGGCGACCGCATGTGGCGCACCAACTCCTTGGACGGGGTGCTGTCGGCGCTCTGCACGCGCATCGGCAGCAAGGTCCGCCTGCAGTTCGAGCGCAGCCCGGAGGTGGCCCGCATGGTGGCGCGTGGGGCGGGGGGAGGGCCTATGGCCGGTGCCCCTGACCTCTCCGCCTCCATCTCCCCCATCCCCCGGCCCACGGCCTGGGCAGCCGCTTCCCTCCTCTCTCCGCCGCGGGCCGCGTCGCAGCAAGCGGGCGAGAGCGGGATGCTGCTGATGGGGGAGCTGCGGGTGCACGCGGTGCTGTCGCAGATGGCGGCGGCGCTGCGGGATCGGGACGCCGACCGGGCCATCTCCGTGTACAAGCTGGCGGTTGAGAGGGGGCTGACGCCGGACGCGCACTGCTGCTCGTCGCTGATCAAAGCGTACGGGATGAAGAAGCAGGCGGACAAGGCCCTGGAGGTGGTGCGCATGATGCTGGAGCTGGGCGTGGCTCCCGACCTGGTCACCTACAACGCCGCCATGGATGCCTGCGAGAAGGGCAACAAGCCCCAGGAGGCCCTCAAGCTCTTCCGCGAGGAGCTGCCCAGGCGGGGGCTGGCGCCAGACATCTTCACCTACACCGTGCTGGTCAACTTGCACGGCAAGCGGGGCGAACTGGCGGAGGCCCTGGCCCTGTTCGAGGAGGCGGTGGCGCGGGGCCTGCAGCCCGAGCTGCCCGCCTACACGGCCGTGATCAAGGCGGCAGTGAAGAAGGACGACATGGCCACGGCGCTGGTTCTGCTCCGACGGGTGTTCGAGGCCGGCCTGAGCCCCGACACGCGCCTGTACAACACCCTGATCTGGGGCCACACCAAGCGCCTGGAGTGGGCCAAGGCCGTGCAGATCCTGCGCCTGATGGAAGCAAAGGGCCTCGTTCCCGACCGGCTCACCTACAGCTACCTGCTGGCCTGCCTGGTGGACTGCCACCAGCCCGAGCTGGCTCAGGCGCTGTGGCGGGAGATGCGGGAGAAGGAGCAGGTGAAGCCGAATCTGGAGCTGTACAGCCTGGCCATCGACATGTTTGCCAAGGCCGGGGACACCACCCAGGCCGTGGCCGTCTTCAAGGAGATGCGCCGCAGCCGCGTGCAGCCCAACCTGGTCACCTACACGGCACTGATGGAGGCCTTCGTCAACGCCGGCTACCCCATGGCGGCCCTCTCCATCTCCGACGAGATGCGGCGCAAGCCCGGCCTCGCCCGCGATGTGACCAGCTGCGTCTGGCGGCTCAAGTGCTTCGTGGAGCTGGGCGACCTGGAGGCGATCGAGGGCCTGATGCGGGAGATGGAAGAGGGCGGCGTGCATCTGAACGTTGTCGTGTACAACCAGTACCTTCGAGGGGCCATGCGCCTGGGTCGGTACGAGCTGGCCCTGCAGATCCTCACCAGCATGCTGGAGAAGAAGGTGCCGCCCAACCTGGAGACCCACCAGTGCCTTCTCGAGATGCCTTCCCTCGGAACCGCCGCGGCCATCAGTGGCGTGGCCGAGGGCGAAAGGGAGAAGACGCAAATGGAGGCTGCACGTGGGCAGCTGGTCATGTTTTACCACGCGGCCCTGCAGCTCCTGGCGCAGCACAAAATCCGCGCACGGGTCACGTTCTACGTGGCATTCTTGCATGCCTGCTTGCGGACAGACAGGCTGGACCTGGCAGCGGAGATGCTGGCCTTGCGCCGGGCCAACACGCTGCAGATCTTCCAGCTCTTCAAGAAGCACCAGGACACGGTGGACAAGTGGGAGAGGAAGATCGACCGGGAGTTGAACAAGCGCTTTTACTTTAATAAGAACTTGGTGTAGGGAGCAAACGAAAGAGAGAAAGGGGAGGGAAGGAGGGAGATGAGGGGAGGAAAGTGGTTTGCTTCTCTCTTTTGGTCCCTCTGAGAAATAAATACAAAGAATGAAACAAAATAAGAGGAAAGAATGGGATTAGGAGCGAGGGTAGGTTGCAGACGACACAAAATTAGGTAGAGAATAAGTTGAGGTCCAGCATGAAGCAAAACGGAAGCAGCAGAAGCAGCAGCAGCAAGAGCTGGCAATCCCTAGTGCCATATATATACATACAGCTCGTCTGCGAGAGGAGAAGAAGGAAGGAGAATGTCTTTTGGACGGCCTTTTGTGTAAAGATACGAAACAACGAGGTAAAATGAATTGAAGAGGAGAAATAAGAAAATTGCTTATTGAAGACCCTTTGGAGGATGAAGCGTCATTCGAGTTCATATATATAGTATTTGTTTTTCTGGTTCGATGGTTTTGTTACTGTTTTTCTTTAGGCGTAGGCGTGTAGCAACAAGAAAAGAAAAGAAGCCCGGGAAAGCCTGGAGGCGTGCTGCTCGAGAGAAAGACAAAGGCAATCGAGCCCGGAGTAAAGCAACTTCACAGCAACAAAACGTAAGCAGCCACTCCTACTACACAAGAGACATAAGCATGGGCTTGCCACACCTTCTGTATCATCATTTCTTTTATTTTGGGGGCTTGGGCCCGTTTTTATTTTGCTCTTTACATATGTATACAATACTTTCTCGCCTTCCCACGTCTTGTCTGAGTGTCCTAGATCAAGGCAGAGCTGCTCGTCATCAAGGTGTCTTGGAACAAAGTCACCTCATCCATCTCTTCTTCCTCGCCCTTTCTCTCTTTGAGCCTTACCTCGCTTTTGTCGTCCCTCCCTGGCCCCGATCCTGGTCCCGACTCTGTCAAAGGTCCTAGGTGGTGGCAATCCCCCACTCCTCGCAGACATCCCGCATGTTCTCCAGCAGAATATGGGGGAAATGCTCCAAGGCCATGGTGGACGACACGTAGATCTCACTCAAATCCTCCGGCACCGCCCACACAGGGGTGTAGCACTGCTTGGCCCCTCCTCCGCCACACCCCCTGCACCCCTCACGCGGCACCTGGTGGGACTTGACGAAATGGACAATCCGCCCGGGGGGCACCATCCTCACTTGGGCCATCCGTCGATCGACTTGCCGCATTTGCTCCTCGTACGCTCGAAGCTGCGTCAAGAACTCCGACGGGGGGACTTCCTGGGCCGGGTACAGCAATCGTTCTACGGCGGCTCGCGAGTCCTTCTCCATCACGCTCCGCAAGACCGTGTTCTTGTTGGCCCGGCAACGGGCGAGGAGACGAAGGATGTCGTCCCGGAGGCCGCGGACAGCATCAAGGGTCAAACGCGGCACCAAGTCACGACCCAAGACAAAGGTGAGCGTAAAAGGCTTGGTGTACTCGGCCAACCGCGGAGACAAGAGCCCGCCGGGCGTGCAGTAAGCAAGGCAACGAAGGTCGGGGAAATCGCGTCGGAGCATGAGCGCGAGGAAGACGGCGGCGCCCGCCCCAAGGGAGTGCCCCACGACCCGCAGCCCATACCCCTTGCTCGACTTGGTCAGGGGCGTGTGCGGACTCGCCGGCGGAGAATCCTCCCGGTCCCGCTGGATGAGGCGATGCAGAATCTGGTGCTTGTACAAGTCCTTGGCAATGCAGTCAGCCGCATTCGCCATCCCCACGTGCCCGTGCTCCCCCTCCCCCGGGAAGCCCCACGCCTGTCCCATGGCGTCCAGCGGCCCGGGCTCGGCGTGCGCGTCGTTCAACAAGTCCTCCAAGGACAAGGTCCCGCGGATGGCCACCACCACGCACTGCCACTTGTGGTCCACGAAAATCGCATAGGGCCGCTCGTACAGGGTGTTGATAAAGGTGGCGTATGCCAACTCACAGCCCTCCCGGCCCTTCAGCCACTCCCACAAGCCCGCCTCGTGGGCCCGAAACCAGTTGTCGCCCAGCACCGCGCCAATGTCCCCATGCACATTCGAGCGAGGCCCGGGCGGCATCCGGAACAGCCGCCGGGCCCCCAGGGCGGGGAACGCGTAGCAGGGCGTCTTGGCGTAGGCGTACATCATCCAGGTATATAAGGCGAGGGCGTAGGCCTCGAAGTGCGTCCCCTCCTCCAGCACCTTCCGATCCTCCGGATCCTCCCGCGACAGGGCGCTCTTCACCAAGTAGTGCCCGCATTGGAAGCGGATCCGTGGATTCACTCCCGGGGTGATGGAAGTCCCTGACGCTGCTGCACCGGACGTTGACGTCGTGGCAGCTTCCGCAGCAGCGGCCGCCGTGCCTCCCTCCTCCAGCTGCTGCATCAACACGCGTTCCTCCGCGTCCAACAACTCGGAGCCATGCCTCGAGACCATCTCGTGCTCCTGGGCCTTTTGCACGTGCCGCAACAGGACAAAGCCTGCCAAGATGTCCGAGGGCAAGACGTCCAGAAGGCCCTCCGAGTGGAACAGGTCGGCCATGACCCGCGCCACCACCTCCATATCCCCCATGTCCCCCGCCTCCGGTCCCGAGCTTCCCCCGCTCGAGAAGAGGTGGCACGTCGTGTACCGGAGGCAGGTGCACAGGAAGCTGCACCGCCCCCGCCATCGGTCCTCGGCGATGGAGTAGGAGACGAGGGACTCGTGGTGCTCGAAGTGCCGCAAGGGGTGCTCCTCCTCCTCGCCCACCGGCTCCCCAACCAGCATGGCGCAACAGCAGGCTTTCATCGACACGTCCGCCAGTTGCGAGATGACAATCAGGGCCACGATTAAGTCCACCCGGTTCTGCAGGCTCATGGACGCGCACATGACCAGGTCCTTGGGGTCGGAGAGGATGGCCAGGCCCAGCACCGCCACGATCAGCTGCAGGCCCCCCATGCACGTGTGCACCACCACCAGCGGACCCACGGCTTTGCGGGCCTGGGTGTGGACGATGGACCCGCGCTGTGAGGCCGCCACGATGGCCAGCTCCACCAGCACCGTGGCCAGAAACAGAGCAATGGAAAGGCCGACGAAGCTGTCGACGACGCCGGGCCGCGAGCATGACTGCAGCAAGTACTGCAGGTGCATGAACAAACCCAGCACCACGGCCGACCACACCAGCCGCCCCAGCGCCATGCAGAATGCCGGCACCGTCACGGCGTCGCTGGCAATGTGGTAGTGCCGCCCCAGGAGCTGCATGCGCGGCATGGTTGCTGTGCGTGCCTGTCTCTCTGTGGGGCGATGATGATTAGGCGGAGGCTCGGCGTGATAATGGGCACGCTCTTGTTGCTCTTTTGCACTAGCAGCGGCTGCAAACCAAGGCCCTTCTTTGTCTCCCCCTGTCACGTGTGGTGTGAATGCAGTGTTGGTGGTAAGCGTGGGTATGTAAAGCAACTAGGACGTGGGAGGGGGCGCGTTGGAACGCGGAAGATGAATGATGTCGGCGAGCGGCAGCATCATGACCACCCCGCATCATCTTTTGCCTTAGGTCTTGTGTGACCGCCTTTGTCTCCCTGCCTGTGCCTACGTGAGGCCTCTAGGTCTTGACTACCTCCAGATAAATGTGCCCGTGTCGGTATGGCCGCGTATGCGCATTGAGCATTATTAGACGTTGCTTCATGAAGAGGGCAGCTTCTCCATCCATCGGAGGCCTCACGACCCCACCCCCCCTCCTCCCCCCTACACAACACCACAGGCATACCGTGCAGTGATGGCGGACGAGGACGATTGGGGACCTGCGCCCTTGCCTGACTTTAATAGACTTCGTCTGGGAGGCCGGGTAAGGAGTGGAGAGGGAGCGAGGGAGGGAGGGAGGAGGGGGGGATGGGAAGGGTCAGGTCATGCACGTTGCCCGATGCATCAAAAAGCGACACGTCCTCACTCGACTCTGACCACACAATTGCAACAGGATGCACCTGCGACCAGCGGCAGCACCGGAGTGGGCGGAGCGGGAGACGGACTGTCCTCGGCGGGCACGGTGGCCGTGACGACGGTAGAGCACGACGCGGCGATCGATCCGGTCCTGACGGGGGCCATGGAGAACCCGCGGGAACGCGTGAATGTGCTCAAGTACGAGGACGCCATGGTGCAGTTTATGAAGGCTGGGACCAAGCAGCAGCAGCTGGAATTGTCCCCTTGCTCGTCCTACCACCGTCTTTTGCTGTACCGCCTCGCCCAGCGCTTTGGCCTGGAGCACATTTCGGGGGATGGAGAGGGTGGCGGCGTGGGTATGGAGCTCACCATCAACCGGGCCCTCGTGCTTTTCAAGACATCACAAAGCGCCATGCCTCGCCTGTTGCTGATCGACACGTGCGGGAAGGAGGGGACGAATGTTGGAAGTGGGGGTGGGGTTGGGGGTGGCAAGGCCCCCGTGATGAAGCTAATGCGACGGAGCCGGCCGGCCGAGGGGCAGCCGGGGGGAGGTGGAGGAGGGTCGCGACGTTACGGGAATGGCGAGGAAAAGAGTCCCTCCTCCACGGCCAATGGAAGCAAGAGCATGACGGACAGGGAGAAGGCGTACGCCGAAGCGCGCGCTCGCATTTTTGGTGCCCCCTCCGAGTCTGTGTCCTCCTCCTCTTCCACCTCCACCAGCAGCGCAGCGGGCCCTTCTTCCTCCTCATCTCCCGCAAGCGGCTTGAAAGGCGTCAAGGGTGCGCAAGCAAATGGGCCTGATGCTTCGGGTGGGTTTGGGGCGGGGCGGGGCAAGGCCATGGCGGGGGATCCGCCGTTAGGAGACAGACGTTCGACCACGCCACCTTATCCCTCCCAGCAGCAGCAGCGGCCAGAGGAAGGAAGAAGAAGAAGCGGCGGAGGAAGGGAGAATGGGGAAGACGGCGACGCGGGAGAAGGAGGAGGAGGAGGAGGCGCGAAAGGGGAGTGGGGCGAGAGCAAGGTGCTGTGGCGGAACCGGGAGGCTGAAAAGAGCGATCCGGATTTTGTCCGGCACCATCCTCCCCACGGGTTGCCGCCAGGCGGAGGGATGATGTATGTGCCGTCAGGAGGAGGTGGGGGAGGAGGAGGAGGAATGTACGCTGCCATGCCTGTCAATCCTCCCTACAACAGTTTGCCTCTTCCTCCCGGGGCTCCTCCTGGGGCCTACTACGTGGACCCTTACATGCAGCAGCAGATGATGCAGCAGCATATGGCCGCCATGTACCAGCAGCAGCAGCAACAGCAGCAGCAGCAGTACCACTCGCACCACCAGCCGCAGATGCCCTTCCCGTCTTCTTTCATTCCTCCACAAGGCTATTATAACGTTACGGGGCACGCCTCGTCGCCGTATTCTTACCAAGGAGGAGGAGGAGAAGGAGGAGGAGACGGAGGAGGAGGAGACAGAGGAGGAGGGGAAAGAGGGGGGGGAGGAAGGGGGAGAGGAAGAGGAAGAGGTGTTTTTTTTGCAGGCGGGCCATTGCCGTCATCCTATTCGCGAGGAGGGAGCAAGGGGAGCGAGACGGACCAGAGAGGCGGGGAAGAGGAGTTTCCGCCGTTGGGTAGGTAGATAGAGTTCTACTCTAAAACAAGGGATATAAACTCGGAGAGAAGACGACGACAAAAACAAACAAGCAATAAATGAAAGCCGTCTCACAAAAGGTGTGAGCCCTGATCTGTCGTTATTTCTTTTTCTCTTTGGATTTAAGAATTTACTAAGCGCAAAGTTTGTATGAGAGTAATCATCATCAAGCCAACAAAAAGCAATTATGAATAAGAGTGCAAAAATGTTAACGCTTCCCTCTTTTCTCTCTTCTTCTTCCATGTCTTTATCCATGAGACTCATTTCGGGTCGCTCGTCGCTACTCCCGTTATCGTCTCTTTTCCTCAAGCCTCCTCTTCTCCCCTCCTCCCGCCCTCGCTGACCTCAGCTTGCGCTTTATCTTGCTTCTACGCACACCGAGGTGTCCTTCGCCAACGGGAATTACGTCTCAGCGCCCTCTGTGTCAGATCCGAACTCTGAAATCTGCTTCTCATCTCTGTCTGCTCCCAATCGACGTCGATCGCATACCCTTTTAGCCCGACTCCTTCTCTTGCTCGGTTCCTCTCATCCCCATATCCTCTTCTTCATCCTCCATTTTCTCCATGTCTCTGCCCCCTTCCTCCCTCACCATCTCATCCTCCCTTGCGCGGATGACCTTGCCCTTCGTCTCCCACCACTTGCTGCCTCTTGCTGTGCATCTGTCAAGTCCTTAATCCTCACTTCTTTCTGCACCTTATTGTGCTTCTAATTGCGATCCTTCTTGTGCTTCTTCTTCTGCTTCCTCTTTGTCTCATCCTGCAAATTCTACCGTATCCCCGTCCTCGTTTTCCCCCTCCACTTCTTCCTCCTCCTCCTCGTCCTCCTCCTCCCCAAAAAGGAGGTCCGCCCCAGTCAGCAACCCCTCAACCACGTCGGTCATGAGCTTCCGGGTCTGTGCCGCGGCCGTCAAAGTCCTCCGCCCCGCAAAGCTCTCCTTTACGACCTCCAGGACATCATGTGCCGAGAGACCCCGTGTTCGACGCTGCCCATCACCAGCTCTGACGCTAGGATGGTGAAAGGGCCGCTGTCCAAGCCGCTGGTGTGGGGGTGAGCCTGTGCGGGGAGGGGAGCTGAATTGGCGGTTGGTCACTGCACGTATCGGGTCGAGGCAAGGAGCGATCAGGAAATCCACCATTCTACATACCTGAAGCTCGACAGCGACGACAGTGGTTTTGCTGATGTGCTTAGCCTTATTTCCGTCATTCCTTCGGGCAGATGCGCCGCGTCGGAGGCCTCCTTGGTCCGCGCCTTCCACTCATTCTTCAAGTACCTATAGTGTGCGTGGGAGACGAGCAATGAGATGACATCCCATGACTGTCTTGTCCTCCCCACTACTCACCGTAAGAGGTTGTCCTGGATTTCCTGGCGGCGGTCGGACGGGAAGGGTGCCACAGAGTCAATAAAGACCATGGCCGCCTCGCCCGTTGTATTGCGCCAGAATTTTGCCAGGCTAATGATAGCACGAGCATCCTGTTGGAAGCAGGGAGAGGCGGAGTCAGGGAAGGATGAAAGATAGAAGGGAGAGAAGAAGGAAGAGGGGATGGGAGGGAGGGAGAGAGGGAGAATGGACACTCCTGGGAAATGGAAAAGGTTACCGAAAGGGAAGGGGCGGCACGAATGGGAGGATTACGTCGGGCATACATACCAGTGATAGTCGTGACCAATCACCGGGACAAGGACGAGCGCCTTTTCAAAGATGTTGACACGGTTCGCTGACAAGGTCCAGCTGGCTAAGTCTTCGTCATTCATGGCAGCCAGTTTAGCGTATACGAACGTGTTGTATTAGTGGACCTTCTCTTGACGATCTGCCGGGGCCAGCGTGGTTGCCATGTAACTACGTGTAAGAGGGAAACAGGATGCGAAAAGGAAGTCAAAAGTGCTGCCGCTATTATATTATCATACCACATCAGGCCCCCCACCCCCTCTCGCCCACTCACTTGATCATATGGTTCATGGCCTCGTCGTCGACATCACAGCCGGCGCAAAGACGGAGATGCGTCCCCGGTGTGACACCGAAGCGCGGCTGTGGGGGGGTTAAAGGAGGGGGACAGAATGGGCAAGAGAGAGGGTAAGACGCGTGATGGAAGGAAGTTTGCAGTGCCCTTTTAGTGTGTGCAACCGTGGATGCTTCTGCAACCTCGAGAACGAAAGAGGGAGATAGGAAAAAGGTGCGTATATCACAATATTTATTCTTACCCGATGCAAGCACTCGGGCAGCTCACATATTGGGAGTCCCCGTGAAAGGGTGGAAGGGCCCCAGGAAGGTAGGCGCTGCGTGCGCTGTCAAGGTATGCTCCGACATGGCAGCTGGAGTGGTGGGCTCGTCAGCTTTGGCAGGGCAATACAAATGGCTTGCTGGCTTTAAAAGCTTCTGATGAGAAAAGGGCGTCTGGGTAGGGAATGAGTGCGGGGTTTTGGGGTTAAATGAGACGTAAACGCACAGGCAAAGGAAAAGCTCAATATCGATCACGAGATGATGACGAGGCGCGCATGTTGTGTGTGTCAGCAGAGCGCGGTCCGAGCTGCCCACAAGCATATTATAATGGTGCCGTCCTTGCTTGCTGGGATCTTTTAGCAACACCCAACGTGCCAAGCAAAACACCGCCACCCCAAACAAAGCCCGAGCATGCAAGGAAACTCGTCCAGAAATGAGACGGAAAGGACAGGCCAAAGAGGTGGCCTTGGCCGCGACACGCGCCGTACAAGTCATGGACCCCGACAGCACACGATGAGCAGCCACCGTCTGCGTACAACAAGCAGCCATAGCAAAAGTGCACATTCTATTAATTTTATTGTTCCCTCTTCTTTTTTTTAACCGACGCGTCGGCCCGTCGCTTTCTGAGTATGGCGCTGTGCCAGAGGGAAGGAGCGGCAGGACAAAAAAGGGAAAGGGCCCCCCAAGTACAAAGAATTCCATGGCCAAACACGTCTGAGTGGCACGGGGCGTTATCAGACCTTCCTCTGGCCACCCAAATTGAAGGCTTTTTTGCCCACGCTAACCTCCCCACCCTGATAAAATGTATAGAAGCCTCAGGAAATGAATGCATCTTTCGTACCGCCCTACGTCCCCTTATTCAATTGATTGAAAAGAAGGGGGAGGAAACGATCGACAAAATTTCGGAGTCGTGTTTGGCGACCGATTTATATAGTAACATTTTGAATGAACAGGGGATAGAGGGATAGACGTCATCCTCAGCCCATCTCTGAAATGTTTTCCACTTTCTTCTTCTGTGATGTTATACAAGTCTGTGCACCCCTTCCTCCATTCTCCTCTCTTGTCCCTCCTCTATCCCTCCTTCCTCAAAAATACAGCTGCTGCGCGTCCTGCGGGTACTGCTCCACGGGGCACACAAAGCACTTGAACCGCTGCTGCGGATGCCCGCCGTGGTGCCCATGCCCGCCCTTCATCAGCCTTGCCAGGCTGTTGCGGCAAATGGCATGCCCGCACTTGAGCATCATGGGTGGGTTCGCCCGGCTGGCATGCTCCCTCGTGACCGGACAAGAAAAGACGCTGTGAAACCGCAAAGAGGGTCCTCCCCCCAGGTCGATCTCCCCCGGCAGCTCCTCGAGGCCCTCCCAGTCCCCCTTGCTGTTCTGCACCACCTGCCGCATCTTGGCCAAGGGCCCCAGCGCCCGCAGACTGGCGCGGTAGCACACACTCAAGGGACTCTCCACCGGCAGGCCCAGCAAGCGGCAGCCCTCCGTGTGCAGGGCCTCCATGGCTTCCTCCCAAAGCTCCGGCGAGAGCAAGTCCTGGTAGGGCGAACGGTCCAACCGTCCCGCATAAAGCAAGCATCCCATCAGTGTCCGCACCTGCTCTACGTGCCCGCCGCCCGGTACGGCGAACGGGGCGAGATGCTGTCGTGCAAAGGCCAGGGCCACGCTGTCTCGGGTTCGCTTCCGTCCCCGCTCATGTTTGCTCTCCCCCTCCTCCTCTTCTTCCTTGGCGTCTTCCATCTCCATGTCAACCACCCCTTCCCCCGGTTCGCTCCCGAGGATTTCCCCTGTCAGCAGTACCAGAAACTGCAGTCGCGCCAGCTGAAACTCCAAGTTGCTTCCCAGGCGCCGCAACCCCTCCCGATGCTCCGCCGCCCATCGACACGCCGGCCCCAACTCTCGACGCTCCATCGCCGCAGCAATCACTTCGTGTACACGGGCCAATGCTTCGTACGCTTCCAGTCGAAGCGCGGCCGACGAGAGGCCCGCCTCCTCCACGAGCTTGGCAGCGGTGCGTGTCCGTCCTTCGCGATGGAGGTGCAAGGCCACCATCTCGTCGATCAGGCGCGGGTCCAGAACCACAGACGGCCGGCACATAAAGACGGGTGGCGTGGCCTCGAGGAACACCCGGTCCACGGCCTTGGTGAACTTGGAGAGGGCGGCGTGGAAGGTCTTGTGCTGCTGGACCAGCTGCGGCATGACATTGTCGAGGGAGGCTGGGGGAGGAGGAGGAGCGGGAGAGGAGGTCGTTGATGTCGTCGCGGCGGCCGCTTCCTCCACAGCCGCGCTCACCGTGTCCACCAACCGCAGCGTCACCTCGGTGTTCTGGCGCTGCTTCTCCCGGAGCCGCGCCAAGTCCGCGAGCAGGCTGTCACACATGGCGTAGGCTTGTCGGCGGTCGGGGCGTTGCTTGCTTGTTGTAGTAGGACGTTGAAGGGGAGCGATGATGAAGGCACGAAGCAGGAGCCAAGCAAGTGCCTCGCTACGTAGCCCCCCTAGGAGGACGCTTCCTGGAGGAGTATGTGGAAGATGAGGTGGAGGTGGTCGTGGCGTGAGCTTGTGAGAGCGCCTTTTTGTGGTGGTGGCTTGTCAAAGCAAGAAGCATGTTGGAAGAAGAAGGAAGGAGGCGAAAGCGAAGCCCCCCAGCCATTTTCACTCGACTCACTCATTCCACACACACCACGACACACACAGGCAGCTGCGGGGAGAAGGAGGACAAGGAGAGGACACACTTGCGGCCCGAGGGAGCTGCCTGCCTCGTGGCATTGCCGCCTGCTCAATTTCTTCAGCCACATTTCTTCTACGATGATGCTTCAGGGGGGAGGAGGCGGGGGCAATGGAGGGGACGGCGGCATCAACAACAGCGGCACCAAGCTGACGGGGACCGAGACGCCCATTGAGCTGGCGACGCGGCTGGTGCGGGCCGTGGCGCGGGCCTTTTACGCGGACGACACCATAGTGGTGCTGGAGGCCTTGCTCCGAGACCGGCATTTGAGAGACGCTGATATGGAGACGCGTCTGGGCGTGGGGGCCAAGCAAGCACGGCGCCTGCTCACGGAATTGTTGGAGGAGCACTTGATTCGGACGGAAGACGTGCTGGACGAGCCGACGGGGAAGCGGGACTTGTACTACTACATAGACTTTCCCCACTTTACCAACGTGGTGCGGTACCGGGTCCACCTCATGCACCGGGAGCTGGAGCGAATGGAGCGGGAGGCCAACGACAACCAGACCTACGAATGCCCCGACTGCGGTCGAACCCTGCCACTCCTAGAGGTGCAGTCGTTGCGCAACATGCGGTACGGGTTTTGTTGCCCAACCTGTTGCAACAGTGAATTGCACTCGACCTGCGACGGCCTCCGGTTTCAGCTTCGGCCCAAGACGGGCGTGACGGGCTTCGAAGAAGTCCAGGCACTCAAAGACAAGTTGCGCGCGCAAATGTACATCGCCACCGACGAAACAAGCGCGGCCTCGCACGACGGTATCTACAACTTGCTGTCTGCCTTGGAGCAAAAGCCCTTGCCCAGCAACCTCCCTAGCGAGCTCATTGCCGTGGGCGTGGGCGGCGGCCAGAGCGAGGAGGACGAACTACGGCGGCGCCGACGGGGAGGGTTGGGAGGAGGGATGGGAAATCATCCGGGCGGGGGTTCGGCCGGCATCTTTGAGGACCTGGCCGCCTCCACGCGGGATGGTGGTATCCAGGCTGATGAGGAAGTGGGGGGCGAGTCGATGTTGAACGTGGTGCGGCCTGCTCGGGCCCAGCCTTCCTTTTTGCAGGGCAGTCGCGTCATCAAGGAGGACACGGACCACCTCCACCAAGCTCCGGGAAGTGCGCAGCAGGCAGGTGGTGGCGACGGCGCCAGTGGGGGTGGGGGTGGGGGCAGTCAGCTGCCCAAGTTGGAGGTGGAGGTCATGACCGAGGCCCAACGCGTCGAGGCGTACCGGCGGGCATACGTCGAAGCTTTGCAAAAAGAGCTGGGGCAAGGCAATAGTGGGAAAGAGGGCCGAGGGGTTCGAGAATCGGCCGCGGCAGTCAAGACGGAGGCAGGCGAAGACCAGGCGGACGAGGACGAGGTGGACTGGGAGGAAGGCGAGTAGTATTGAGTGCTGGTGCTGGTGCACCTTTTTGCGTGCTGAGGCATGTCTCATCCGTGCTGGGTCCGTTCCTCGCCATTCGATTTGTCATAGAAAAGTCATAAAAGTGGGGTGAACAGATAAACGAGGGCGACTCGAGGGGGAGAACTGTGTGTGGCCCATGGCGTGGGAAGTAAATGTGCCTTGCCTCGTGATGTCACACACGTGCGTGGTGGTGTTCGACGCCACTGTGGATGCGTGCGTGGTTTGGAACAAATACAACAAATACAACCAAAGAAACTGTTTAGGGACGTCACTAGGACAAGCACACAAAGAATGAAGGCACAGTGAATAAGTACTTTGGGCTCGTGTGCCTGCTGCCATGCAATTGTCGAAATGATGAGCCGTCCCATCTTTGTCAAGGTGTCCAACCCGGCCGTCCGTCTAACAGACACCACACCACACCACACGGCCCACGCCCTCACGCCCTCGTTCCATCCACACACCGCAACACAGACTTGACCATCATGAAGTCATTCTCCACCCTCTTCGGGGCCACGGCCTTGCTTGCCGTCCTTTTGGTGCCGACGACCCAAGCGTTCGTGGGACCCCTGAAGCAAGCCACCTCGACTACCAAGCTCTCCGTCTCCTTCTTCGGGAATGGCGGCGCCAAGAAGGGCCCTGCCAGCAAGGGAGTGCTAGTGGTCGGGTACGTATTTTCCCTCTCCCTCTCCCTCCTTCCCCTCTCTCGCTCCCTCCCTTTTAACCCCTGCCTCCCTTCCTTCTCCCTTCCTTCCTTTCGACAGTGCCACGGGCAAAACAGGAAAGCGTGTGGTGGAGGTGTTGCAGAAAAAAGGACAAAAAGTGACAGCCGGGGTTCGCGACCTCTCCAAGGGCGAAGAGCTGTTGGGCCGGCCTAACGGGAAGCTTTCTTTCCTCGAGGTCGATGTTGTCGCGGATTCCCCCGCCTCCCTTACGGACAAGGTAACTGGGTATTCGGCAGTCATTTGTTGTACGGGCTATTCTCCTTCCGGTCCTATTGACCTTTTTGGTCCATATAAAGTGGACAACATTGGGACTATCAAACTCGCCAAAGCTCTGGTTGTGGCGAAGGTGCCTAAAATGGTGCTTGTCTCTTCGCTGCTTACTAATGGCTGGGAGGCAGGACAGGGCTTGAACAAGAATTTTATCATCCTCAATCTCTTTGGTGGTGTGCTCGCTGCGAAAAACAATGCGGAACGGAAGATCATGAAGTCGACGCTGGACTATACCATTGTGCGACCTGGCGGGTTGAAGGAGGCGGCACCTGGGGGCCAAATCAGATACGGGAAAGCGGACACCATATTCGGTGGCGCCATCTCTCGTTACTCGGTTGCGGAAGTGTGTGTGGCCGCTTTGACCAGCAAATCCGCGTCCAAGAAGGTGGTTGAAATCGTCGCGGAGCCAGACGCAATGAAGATGAGCTTCGAGCAGGGATTTGCCTCAGTCTAAATAGTTTCAAACCAGGACCAGTCAACCCAAAATAAAAAAGCAAAAGGTTGACAAAGATTAGATGGAGCTCATTCACCCAGAGAATCAACAAATCCCGCAGTAACCTTCTTGCTCATTCTTTTCGCTTTCTTATTTTATTCTCAAGTTTTTTTTTGAAGGGGGGTGCTGCCATATAATCAAAATTTGTTATGAATGCAAAACGGTACTCTTCTTAAAAATAAGAGACGGCTTTGCGGCGATTGTTGTTCTGTTGCCTCCCACCGCCTCGACCTCCCCCACCCCGCCCACCCCGCCCACCTTGCTTGCCCCTCCCCCCCCCCGCCGCACCTCCGCTCATGAAGGAGACGGTGTTGCCCTTCCCGTCCGCGGGAGAAGCGTGCTTGTTGAAGAGCTTGACCTGCACCTTGCCCCACCGCACCTTCTTGTTGCTCCCGGCATTGCCGGCCCCTCCCACCGATGCCACGGCTCCGCCTCCTTGCTGCACGGGGTCGATGTAATAGCCTACACCCTCGCGCCCCTTCTTGAAAGCGTACCCGCTCTTGCCCCCCGTAAACTTCTTGGACGGGATGAACGTCGGCTCGGCAGCAGGCGCGGCAGGGGAGGCAGGAGCGGTAGTGCTTTGCTTCTTCGTCTTCTTCTCGGGCGACGGTGCTGCTTGCTTCGTGGCAGTCCCATCCACGACGACCTTCGTCTTCTTGACCGCCACCGCAGTCTTTTGCGTGGCCGCCTCCTCCTTCCCTCCCGCGGGCACCTCGACCTCGGCACTCTTGCGCTTGGTCCCTTGCTCCAGACTGCCCGTCTTCTTGGCCGCAGTCGTCGTCGCCGCTGCCGTCGTCGTCGTCGAGGCCTTCTCCTTCTCGGCGTTACGCTTGCTGCTGCTGCTCTTGGTCTCGCTGGGCTGGGTGGCAGGAGGCATGGCCTTCTTCTTCGTCGTCGTCGTCGTCGCCTCCTCCTCGCCCTTCTTCGAGAGCTTCGTCTTCTTCTCGGCCTTGTCCTCCAGAGCTCCCTTCGCCGGCTTCGACTCACTCGTCACCGGCGTTGGCATGGGCGTGGCCGTCTTCTTCTCTTCCTTCTTGGTCTTCTTGGACTCGACCACCACCGCCTGCTTCTTCCCGCCATTCTGCTGCTGCTGCTGCTGCTGCTGCTGCTGCTTGACCGGTGCAATCTCGCCCCGGGCCTTGCGCTTCTTGCTGCCCTTCACAGGTGCGGCAAAAGCCTCCTCCTCATCCTCCTCCTCCTCCTCCTCGCTCTCGTC
>Ga0209491_10005875_pt1 | contig 17575 bp, 10 predicted proteins | sample BON02_FD_187213 | JGI IMG/M metagenome (GOLD analysis project Ga0209491, IMG submission 187213) | Freshwater microbial communities from Lake Bonney liftoff mats and glacier meltwater in Antarctica - BON-02 (SPAdes) (version 2) | ecosystem: Environmental > Aquatic > Freshwater > Ice > Glacier...
GGAAATCGAAGCTGAAGAAGGCGAACGCGCCGTTGCGAGCTATGTTCCCATTGATCCGTGTCAGCCTGTGATCGCAGCGTTGCGAATTGCACGGCAGGAACGCATGATCCGCGCGTTTATCGACATCGAAACGGATCACTATATTCCTCGCGCGGCTGTGTTGCCGGACCCTTATGCACTAAAGCGTGTAAGTCCCGAGCAGTTTGCGGCGGCCGTGTTACCCGCATTGCCCGCACCGGAAGATGATGAACAACGGAATCGCATCCACTGGATGGCTAGTGAACTGTCTCGTCTGTCTGCGCAGCATGAATCGGTACTTTGTTTGTGCAACATTATGGACTGGCCGTGGCTGCGAGATGCATTCAACAGCGCGGTCGAACGTCCGGAAAATCCGGAGTGGTCTGAAACTGCGACTGAGTCTTACGCCGTCTCGCCACGAACCTTGACGTTTGTTCTGGGCGAATTGCCGTTCATCACTGGTCAGTATGAACAGGCCCGCGCGGATCTGGACGATGATGAGAACATGGCGATCGATGGCATCAAGTCGTTGCTGTTGCATGCCCGTGGAATGTACAAGGAGGAATTCAAATCCCGAGCGCGACGAATTACGCCTCAACTGCTGCTGAATTGCCTGAAGTACATTCGCAATTTGTCATTGATGGAGCGACGTTTCACGCCCGATCTTTATACCCTGGTCGTGGCGTCTCAGCAGACCGCCGGAGATCAGTACGCGATTCATGTGACTGAAGCGGCTCGCGATTATCCGTTTGTTCCTGTGGACGATCAGCCGGAAGCTCGCTTTGGTGTGGATCGAGTCTTATTGCCGGATGGCACGGATCTGGTACCTGTGAACCGCCTGCCTGGACATCCAGTCGTCTGGCGAAGTTGTCGTCTGAATGCTCGGCCTGATCGCAAGACGAAGTTTGAATGGCAGAAGTCATGGAATCCTTTTGGACAGTGCAGTTGGCCTCCTGAAGACGTTTCGATTGAACGCTTTCGTACACATGTGAAAAACGCCGCGCTGGACCTGATCGGAAACGATCTGGCGAAGACGGAGAAATTTACTTCCAGCATGAAGGATGGTCTGGACATTCGCGAGACGCTGCGGAACTGGCACAACGGCGAATTGCATGTCAAAGTCTTTCCGCCAGCGCGCGGCAAGATCGACTGCGTCGTGATGCTGTTTGATTCTCCTGCAGATCCTCGCGAATATCCGTGGCGTATTACATGGCACGCAGAACATCAGGATGAATCGACGTTGTCACTTTTTGCGACGAGCTTCCTGGAAGAAATGGTCGGCCCCGGCATCGCATTGGCCAGATACGGCGGTTGCATGTTTCTGTTTCCGCCTCGCCCGATTCAGGACATCTGGCGAGATCCGCAATTTGATTTTGTGGACACTCTGGAAGAACGACTGATTGCTGCGGGGCTGCATTATTCGACGGAGCGGCATATCGCTTTAATGAGTCACAAGCCGCCGGGAGCTGGCTGGCGTCGGCTGGCGAGTAAGTACAAAAAGAAGATCGTGCATGTTCCGTTAAGTCGATTTGGTGCCGCGACGATTGAAAAACTGCGCATGTTTCATGTGTTGAATGGTCATCACGTGCGAAGTTTTGCGGAACATTTCATTCGGAAGCCGTAACCTTCTCAGGCCAGCCGACTATTTACTCCCAAGCCTTGTTTGCGAGGGCTTGGTTGGCTTTGATCCATTTGTCGAGTTCCACCTGATCGGCTTGCGAGATTTTCGCGTTGTTCACGACGAGTGGAATTGCAATCTTCAGAACAAGTGGGCCGGAACCGTTGACAACGTCGGACTGAGCAGCACGGTTCATCATACCTTGCGGCAACATCGGAAGTTTTTTCGTGAGGCCGTTTTTGTCTGCGTGCCGAAGAGCCAGGAACAAATCCATACCGCATTGTTGCCACGCCGGAACGTTAGGTGCTTGATTGAAAAATTGACTGGCGTCCAACGCAAGAACGGCAATTTTGTAAGCGAGCGGATCGAAGTTGATTCGTTCGTCGTACGCGCCCTGACCAATGCCGAAAGCAGCACGGCAGCGAACGTCAACTCGGCGGCTTCGATCATCAACAATTTTAACAAACGTTCGCATACCGGTCGTGACGGGAGCGCCTACGGGTTTTCGGGCAATCGTAATATCGGCCAAAGTATCCAACAGGTGAAGCTGATACTCGGGCTCTGTGCATGGGCGATCAAGTTCATCGGCAATGACGTCACTGACTTCGGCCTGTTGTTGAGGCACAACGGAAGTCGTTGTGAGAACGTAGCTGATAGCCTCTGCCGTTGTCACTTTCACCGAATTTGGCTGTTCAGGATCTTTCAACACACTGATCAAAGCACTCAACGATTCCGGGTGATTTTCAACGAGCCCCGCGCCGGTTGTGTTGACGTTCAGTTCTTTAATGACCTGAATTGCGATCGCACGAGCGTCCAGGTTGTTATCGAACATCTGTTTTGCCACTGCAAGGACAGCATCACAGTATTTTTGTCGGTAGGCTTTGATGCGCTGCGCATTTCCAGCCTGGTTACCAGCTCGTTTAATTTCGCGGTCCATTTCATTCAGCAGCCCCTTGACATTGTCAGGGTTTGCGACGAATGCCGGATCAGTTGCCTGAAATAGTCTGTACTTTAAAGTCAGCGTCAGGTTTTCGATTTCTGCTGCCGTGTCAGTCCCATTTTGAACATTGGTGGTGACCGTTCGTTTGAGCTGCAGATATTTGGGGTCAGCGATACGCTCCAAAGGATTGTTGATCTCGCGGATTTTTCGTGTCAACGCCTGCTGATCGATAATCGTCTGCATGCAGTTCTGGGCTGGCTGCTGGATCGCGGCGTTGTCCGGCTGCGGTTCGATTGGTGGAGGATCAGCTTGAGGCGTGGCGGCTTCGTCCGAAGCTGATGCGGGGCTCGCCGGTTGAACGGCGCTGTCCTGAGCGTATATGTCCTCGGGCGGAGACATACAAAGCGTCAGTACGATCAGCAGACATCGGCTGACAGCAACAATGCCACGTGGGATCTGAATGCAGCGTTGAACAACAGGCATAGGCTCACCAAGACAGGAAGACGTCAATGTCTCGTTGGTTTTTCGGGAATTCAAACTTGCAGCATCCTGGAAACGTCAGCAGTTTCAAGCCACAAATCGGAATACAATTCGAGCCAATCATGGCCCGCCTTCTGTTGCCGTCGAATACCGATTGGCATCTCGGGAACTTCCGGAAAACGGGTTAAGATGACAGGTTCCAGGGTTCACGTCCAGAATCAGAACAGCCGTAACGCCACAAATCAACGAGTTTCATGGCGGTAACCCCGCAGGTTTGGCAATATCGCTTAATCGTGCAGCATGTTCCAGTTTACCGCAAGCCGATTTTAGGGTCTAGACCGCAGAACCCGTATAACAGGTCGTTGTTGTGATTTGAGCGACGTCTGCAGCCATGGATTTGCATCCATGAACTGTTGACGCCAGTGATAATGATCCAGTAGACCAGTCGTATCGCGATTCAGCAATCTCAACGCCGCGTAGAGCGCCTCAATCGTGGCCAGCCCTTCGCTGGGGTCCGAGTAGACCTCAGACTTGCGAGGGTAAGCCGTCTGAATAAGCGGCAGTGAGCGGACTTCCACGTGTTGATAGAAAGGTTCCATCCGCGCGGCAAGTCGCCAGGTGCCGTCCAACAGCAGGAGACCTCGATGCGAATCCGCTTCGGACAGGATCGGGCCGCCAATCCCCAGTCGGACGTATCCCGCGATATCGATCGGCACAGGATGCGGAAACGTGGTGAACACGAAGCCGTCTCGGTCGCGCAGCGGTTCGACCGAGCATTTGCTGCGTCGTTCGCGAGGATGCACGATGATGACGGTCGGCGGCACGACAACTGGGGAAGTCGCATCGGGAATTGAAATTGACGGCGTTGGGTCGGCGGGCATCAGGATTACTCGTTGCGAATTTTTTCAATGTCCGCGTTCAGATCAGCAATCTCCTTTTCCAGCTTTGGGATTTCTTTAGGGTCATCCGGCTGGTTTTTAGCGGCTTTGAGTAATTCTCGCAGACGCAGAATTTTGTTCTTTGCGGCGTCAATTTGCTTCTGCTGTTTCTTGTTGAGGGCCATTTGGCTCTAATCCCGTTCTGTTTCTGCGGTGAAATCGCCGCGACGACCCAGCCCTGCTGGCGTATGTAATCCTGGACCACTGTCCGATGCGGCAGCTTATCGAAGTTTTGAGTTGTTGCGAACAATGCCCGACCATTCCAAAGAACTTGTCCGATTCCTTCGCAAATCGGTTCTGTCCGGAGGTCTGCAAAAAGCCGTGTTCAGCAGCCCGAAACTGCCTGCCGAGCCCGTTCGCCGCATTGAAGTACGCCCTGTAGAAATCCGTGACGCGAAGCGATTTCAATTTTCTTCGCAGACCGAAACACAACAGACTCATCGGAATCTGGACGCGAATGAAGCCATCGCTGCCTTCGATTCACTTTGCCAAGGCGACTATCGTAACGTACGCATAGTAATGAATTCCGGGATCAGCGAAGCTCGCATGTCAAAGAAGGGAGTCTGGTTTCTCAAGACGACGGCAACTTCAGCGACGACTCCTGACAACAAAGCGGACACCGCAGCCCCCGAACCGGAATCGCACAATCGAGTTCGAAACTATCTGATTCCGGAAGGTGTGCCGTGTCCGTTTTTGATTCACACGGGCATCATGTCACGCGACGGCAGCGTGCGCGCCAGTCACTCGCGTAAGTTCCGACAGATCAATCGGTTTCTGGAATTCATCAACGACATCGTCGATGCGTTGCCAGCGGATCGACCGCTGCGAATTGTTGATTTCGGCTGCGGTAAAAGTTATCTGACGTTTGCAACACATTATTTATTTTCAACGATTCTGAAACGGGAGTGTCAGATCATCGGGCTCGATCGTCGCACGGATGTCATCGACACGTGTCGCAAAATTGTGACCAGTCTTTCGTTGCAAAATCTGGAGTTCCATGTTGGTGATATCTCCGGGTTTCTTTCTGATGCGCCTGTGGATCTGATGATCTCGCTTCATGCTTGTGATACGGCCACTGACGATGCCATTGCCCAGGCGATCCAGTGGAACTGTTCCGCGATTCTTGCCGTGCCATGCTGCCAGCATGAACTGAATGACATGCTGGCGGAGACGGCATTGTCGCCCATTACATCGTATGGGATTACCAAGGATCGTTTTGCAGCCATCGCGACCGACACGATGCGAGCTTCGTTGCTGACGGCGTGTGGATATCAAACGCAGGTGATGGAATTCATCGATATGGAGCACACGCCGAAGAATCTGCTGATTCGCGCGATTCGTCGAAAATCAGGCGGCGCGAGCGCGAAGGCCGCCGCCAGCAAGGCGCTGACTGATGTTCTTAAACTGCGTTCGCAACTGGGCGTTGAATGTTTGTCGCTGGAACGTCGGTTAAATGAACTCAGCCTGCTGACGTGGTCTGCGAGTCCTGAATCGCCAGTGGCCGCAGATAGTCAATCTGCGAGCGATCGCGACGCCAAGGAAGCCGCACCATGACAAAAACACTGATTACTCTCTGCACATACAATGAACGTGAAAATATCGTCGAGCTGATTCCGGAACTGCACGCCGTTGCACCGGACGCGACGATTCTGATTATCGATGACAACTCACCCGATGGCACCGGAGCGTTGGCCGATCAACTTTCGGCGGCCGATCCACGCATGCAGGTTCTGCATCGAACTGGAAAGCTGGGATTGGGCACAGCAATCCTGGCGGGATTTCGGTACGCAATCAGCAACGGCGTCGACTTTGTCGTGAATCTGGACGCCGACTTTAGTCATCCGCCGAAGTATATCCCGCAGTTGATCGAACGTATGTCGCAGTGTGACGTGGCCATTGCCTCTCGATACGTTGCAGGAGGCGGTGTCGCAGGCTGGACGCCCTGGCGCAAGCTGATGAGTCAATCGATCAACTTGTGGGCGAAGCTTTGCCTGGGGCTGCCGACACAGGACAACAGTGGCAGTTTTCGATGTTATCGAGTCAGCAAACTCGCAGAAATCGACTGGGATCTGACGATGGCTAAAGGCTATGCGTTCCAGGAAGAAGTCCTTTATCGCTGCCAACGTGTTGGATGCCGGATGTCAGAAGTGCCCTTCATTTTTGCGGATCGCCGTTTTGGTACGACTAAAATCAATGTGAGTGAATGTCTCACGGCAGCGTGGGTGATTTTTGCACTCGGCGTCCAGCGATTGTTTGGGTGCCGAGTAAAAACACTCAACGACCCCGGCGAGCGGAGCGTCGTCAGTCGCCCGATCAATCACGGCAACGCGATGCAATCATTGACTCGCCCCGAACAGAAATCGGAGGACTAACGCCCTGCCGCTCGCCGACGCAGCAGGGACAACCGTTGGTGATGTCGATACACTGGTCACGATTGCCCATTCCTCAGAATTTGATACTGCATTATGCGTGAACTCCATACGTTTCCTGATGAACGACATGCCAATCTGTTGGCGGATGTTTTAACTTCCAGGTCAATGCCTGCCGAGGTCACTCCGGAAGACAATGCGTGGGTTGTCTGGATATTGAACGACGATCATCGCGAGGCCGCGCGTGAGGTGCTGGCTGAGTTTAAGAGGAATCCGGATGCTCCGGAGTTTACTGATGCGATCAAGACGCTCAGACAACAAAAGGCCGAGTCACTTGCGAAAGACGCCAAAGCGAGGAAGTTGCAGGTCCGTATTCAGGATCGATGGACAGGTGGTTGGTGGAAAACCTATCCCGCGACAATGATCCTGATCGGCATTTCCGTGGCCGTTGTGATCCTCTGCACAGATTGGCAGGCCGCAGGTCAAGGGAGACGCGTGATTCTACCTACCTGCAATAATGAAGAATCAACGCTGCTCAAAGCCTTGTACATGGAGGCACCGGGACTTTTGATTGAGACTCCGTTTGGAGACATCCCGCTGCGTGGAAAACCATCACTGATGGCAATTTTGAAGAGCGGTCAGGTGTGGAGATTTGTGACGCCGATCTTCCTGCATTTCAACGTGATGCATATTTTCTTCAACATGATGTGGCTAAGGAATCTGGGTCGAACGATTGAATTTACACGAGGCACATGGCGATTTGTGGCATTGATTCTAGTGCTGGCTGTCGCATCCAACATCGGTCAATACTGGTGGGTCATGACGTACTATCCGAAACAGGCACCGGGGAATTTCGGCGGGATGTCAGGGGTTGATTTCGGCCTGATTGGCTACCTCTGGATGAAAGGTCGAACTCAGCCACAACAGGGCCTGGGCATTCCACGCGATCAGTTGGTTTTGGCGATTCTCTGGATGCTGTTGTGCATCGGTGGGGCCTTTGGCCCGATCGCCAACGCCGCACATGTCGTTGGTTTTGTGGCAGGTATGTTCCTTGGAGCCCGGCAAAGCATCTGGAGCAAACTACGTCCGATGTTGATTACGGATTCGACTGACGATATCGACACATAAGCACCCATCATTAAATTTTGGGGTATAACAAATGCTTGGTAAAACAACATCCGGAGACTGACGCAGGAAAAAACAGGGGCCGTCGAATGTTCGACGGCCCCTGTGAGTTGAACTCGTTCTGGCGAGCGGCCTGCGTTAGCTTGCCGGTACGATGCGATTCATTGCCATTTTTGCGAGTATCCGGGCAGGGCCGTTTTTGTACCGGAGGGCTGACGCCCTACCGCTCGCCTGAAAATCAGGCATTATGGCAGGAATGGAGGGAAACCGATGTTCGGGAACAATGGATCGGCAGCGGCTCGAATGTTATATCCACCGGCGGTGAAGGCATTCTGGATATTCTGAGTGAGGCCAAAGTTGACAAACGAGTTGTTTGGATCGTTCAGGAAAGGTCCGTTGTCAACCTGAAACAGATCGGTTCGACGTCCGCCGATGTTATTGTTGAATTTCAATGGATCATTGTTCGTATACGTTGCTCCAATAGCGTCTGCGGCAACTTCATTGTCGCCACGGGAGGATGTATCGATCTGATTTCCTTGATTGGTCTGGAATCGCAGATCCAACTGGGCGGTGTCGTCCAGATAAACGAAGTCGAACGTTCCATCTCCACTTCGATCCACAGAGTTAAACGTTTGGGTTGAAGACACGAAGGATGCCGTTCGGAAGTCTTCTTCAAGATTCCCACCGAACACGTTGTCCTGAACATCTGCGGCCACGTAGGAGCCCGTACCAACCTTAATAAACAAGCCTTCTCCAGACACTCCTCCCGTCCCGTTGGTCTTAATCGTGTTGCCCGTGACTGTCAGGTAACTATTCTGAACGGTTCGCAGGTTGAGGTATCGTGGCATGTAAGAAGTGTTACCGTTTATGCTTCCGGCATTGAGAGCGAAGAATTCAGGACGGAATGGGCTGAAATTCAGGTTATCGTTCGCAGGTGGGCCAACGATTGGGAAGTTTGGCAGGTACACGAATCGGTTTTGTGTCATATCCGAGTCGGCACGATAGTAGATACCTTCCTCACCGTTTGACACAATGGTGTTGTCCGTGAAGGTGATCCTGATCGGGTCAAACTCATTCTGTCCAAATTCGCGGTTTCGTGTGCCACCCGCACCAGTCAGCAGAACATTCGCTCCGCGGCGAGTATTCTGACTGATCAAGTTGTCTGAAATCGTAATCTGAGGGATCGCACCAGTTTCAATGGCACCGAAGTTATCGGAGACAAAGAAGTCCGCAAAACTCGGTGGTATCGATATCGTCGAATCGACGTTCGCGGGTAGTGTCCCGATGTCTGTCCCGCCCAGCGTATTGATGCTGATACCGTCTCCACGATTTCCGGCTGCAATGCCGTTGTTTTGGCCACCAATTGTATTTCCAACGATGGAGATAATTGGTGTTGGTCTCTGAACAGGACCAATGTCTGAGATCGGCGTGAGGTCAGTTGGTGTCACGGCCGCAGGTGGAGTAATGGACCAGGTTGTCCTGTTTTCCGTCCTTCCGGTCGCCGTGATAGCAATACCGTCGTCGGCGTTGGACTGGATCATGTTTCCTTCACCCACGCCGCCTACGATCAGCGTCGCATCCGTATTGCCGGTGAAGTTTGCCTGAATACCATCACCATCCACAACATCGACGTCAGCGTTGGCATTTGTGTCTTCGCCGGGATCCAATGTTCCGTTGCCGTTGAGATCTTCTCCCGGATCCAGAACCCCATTACCGTTGGTTGCGGTATCCTCCGTCAGACCGGCGATACTATTTGTGATAGTTGTATTCGTGACTCGCACTGAAGCTTGTGAGTCACCGCTGGAATCCCAGCGAATGCCGTTGCCACCGGCCGCTGTGCCGTTGCCGTCGATGGTCGTCTGGCCTGTTCCGGATGTGATCAGGATGTCTGATCGACCGCCAGGTGTTGTAATACGCACACCGTCGCGTCCGTTACGGGAGATACTTGTATCACCATTTGTGTTGGCTGCGGCGTGAGCACTTGAGCCTGCCGCAATTCGGTTGCTGGTAATTTCAACCAGGACTCGTGAATCGTCGGTCGCGACCAACTGCACACCATCGACACCGTTGTTATTGAAAGTGTTGCCATCAAAGATTGACCGTCGTCCTGGCGGCAAACCGTCCGTTGGATCACCGAACGAAGAATTCTGTGATGCTTGCACCAGCGTGCCATTCTGGCCATTGTTGTTGAACGTGCTTCCGGTCATATCTCCGATGAGCGTTGCATCACCCTGCAAACGATACTGAGCACCGTTGCCTGTGTTGTTATTGAAGATGCTGTTCAGAACTGTCACCATGTTTGCTGTTCCGGACATCGGCTGATTCGGATCAAACCGATCGTTCCCCTGAGCATTTACATCCATACCGTCGCCAGCATTGCCCGTGAAGCTGGAATTTGTAACAGTCGCCAGCAGCAATGAAGAGTCGGCTCGTGTCAATGCAAGGCCATCACCGTTTCGAAGCGGATCAGGGCCATCCAGGGTCCCAGTCACAGTCGTGTTCAGAATATCGACAACGGCTTTGCTGTTTCCGGCTACATTCACACCGATGCCAACATCGCTGTTTCCATTGATCGTATTTGCACTGCTCGCGGCAGTTCCACCGATCTTCAGGTTGAGACGATTGTTGTTTACGATGGCGGGTGGAAGTGGTGGAGTATTGTTCGGTCCAAGCATGTTTGCGACGATACCGCCGCCAGTGTTGTTTGAAATCGTATTTCCAATGACAGTGGCATCCAACTGTGCTTCGTTATTTGCGGCAACAAGCTGATTGAAGAGCAGACCAGCACCACCGTTGCCCGTAATTGTGTTACCGGCGATCCGGCGATTTGGAAGCGTACCAAAGTCGATGAATCCACCGTTATCAATCAGGAATGAAGCACCATTGCCACTGTTATTCGTAATAGAGTTGTTCAACAGGTTTCCGTCGATCATACCGCCGTTGGCTGCCAGTGCTCGAAAGCCATCGCCACCGTTACCGGAAATCGTATTTCCTTGATTGTAAGACGTTCCGCTGTAGACGTTGACTCCCGTTCCGCCAATGGTGCTGGTGGCATGAATCACCGCACCCGGACCATTCGCTTCAAGTCGCACGCCGTTGCCACCACCGTTCGTGATTGTGTTGGACTGGATCGTAACACCCTGCGCGACAGCGTTGTCGTTCATGACGATTGCGATACCATCCTGGCTGACTCCCGTGATCCTATTGTTGTTGAATGTCGAAGGCAGAAGCTGGGCATTGTCTGTCGCATTCACAATAATTCCGTGTGCAGTTGGGTCGCCAGATGCAGCGGCCCGCACACCGACAGCTCCAACCAATTGTTGGATGTCAAATTGCTGTCGGGTTGTATCCCCCGGACCTTCTGACAGGTGTGTTGCGGAGAACGCGAATTCAGCAGGTTCGATCAGGGTCTGAATCGGCAACAGAAACGGTGCGGCCGGTGTTCCCATGATTGGATTGGCCCCGGTCGGCGTTATTGCTCCAGTATCGTCTACGTGTTCAAGTGAAAGGTTGTGGCCGATTTCATGTGAAGTCACCAGTCCTAATGCTCGTCTAGTAAACGTTAAATTTCCGGAAGTCAGGGCAGAAGCAGCATAGGCTGGTGCGTCACTAAGCGACTCTGCCCGAATGTCATATGCATTTGCGGGTGTCAACGGACCAAACGTTGTCAGCGTGTTTGCGTAGACCGTACCGCCGTCATCACCAAGCGTAATGAAGTTCGGTCCGGTACCAGTTGCATTTCGGACTGCACCGAGAATCGCCAGACCACCCGCTGCAGTCGAACCAGCTGCGGCATCACCGATGTTCATGACGTAGTATTCAGTCGCTCCGTTTGATGGAGCAACACCGTTATCCCCGATCACAAAGTCGATGTCGAGCTCCATGCCGTCAGGAATGGAACTGCGTGCGTCCTGAGTTACAGTTGGGATTGTACGGAAGTAGTTTCGAACCGTATCAAGAACAGAATTTGTCACCACGTCATACTGTGATGGAGCGAAGCCGAAATTCGTAACATCAAACGGATCGAGTGCCTCTCCGGCAAAATCGACAAAACCAGCCTGGCCAGGATCAATGAAGTCCAAAACAATTGTCAAACCTGCTGGCCCGCCGCTGTTTCCACCAGAAATTGTATTGAACAGTGCATCAATCTGTGCTGTAGAAGTATCTCGAAGATCAGTTGCTATACCCGCGTAGGTGTTACCAAGGAAAGTATTTCCAAGAGACGTTGTTGGACCACCAATATCAAACGTTCCCGTACTGGCGTCTTCACCAAAGATACACAACCCTGCAATGCTGTTCTGGTTCATCGTGTTCGATACGATGCCCCGGTCAAAACGACCGTTGCCATTGAGGTCTTCCCCTGCATCTAGAGTTCCATTTCCGTTGAGGTCTTCCGATACGGCGTTGAACACGCCGCCATTCTGGAAGTGAATGAATCCACCATTACCGAGGTTATTGCTGAAGGTGTTAGTTGCAAGGCTTGACAGGTTATATGTGCCGCCATCTGCTCTCGCCACGAAGCCATCGTTGGTATTGTTCGTTGAAACGTTCCCTTCGACAACCGCGTTGATCGTGGAACCAGCACGGGCCTCAGTCACGATTCCAGTGCCATTGAAGTTCGTAGTGTTGTTAACGATCCCTGTTGCAACTCCTCCAAAACCATTAGGATCGTCCGCGTGAATCGTACTGCCCGGATTCGCAACGATGCTCAGGCCAGTTCCGCTGTTGTTGGAGGCAATGTTATTGCGAACCAGCAGGTCAACAGAAGATCCACCCGCAACCGTAAGGTCCAGACCATCCAATGAGACACCCGCCAAGCCATTGAACTCATTCTGATCAACAATAATCCGACCGGAAACATCCTGCAGCAAAGCACCATTCGTGTAGTTTGTAAAGATATTGCAGGTCAGATTTGCGTCTGTGATCGGCAGCGGATTTACAACACCATTGCCAAAGACCGTGCCAGCAGCGTTCGCGGCATCGATTCGCATGCCGATGATTGAATTGTTATTGCCAATTCGCACAACACTGCCACCAGCCACCATTGTTGGGTTAGAAATCAGTGGACCCAGAGTTGTTGTCAGACCAATGTCTGCTGGAATAATGCAGTCTGCTGCCAATGTCAGAGGTTTCAAAGACGACAACAATGTTTGATCATCAAACAGTGACATACCCCCATTCACCGTCAGGTTGGTGGTCGAATCGTCTGCTCGCGGAACAACGCGAATGATGTCAAAGGTGCTATTGTTGGCGATGGCAGCAGATGCCAGTGTGCCATATGGATTCTCAAACGTACCTGCACCAGCAGTCGTGCGGTTCGGATCGACGTACAACAGTTTGTAGCCAACTCCCGTCGCCGTATTGATGACCGGGTTGTACACGAATTGCGTATCGCGGTGGACGTGAATTCTGTTGTCACGCACGACAGGATCCTGCAACCGATCTCTCACACTTGAACGTCGCAGCACGCGGCGATTTTTGTAGTTCGGCAAGTCGTACTGCAGGCTGACCCAGCTGTTCATTCCGAACGTGCGGTCAGTGGTCAGGTACGTGTTAACACGCAGACTTTCCGTGATCATTGCTTCCCAGCGAGCCTGAAATCCAGTCGCATCTTTTCCGTTATCGTTGTGCAGAAAGTATGCACCAGCGTACATGTTGATGCCATAATCACCCAGCACTGGCAGCGGACCACCAGTTTCCGCCTGTAGGCCAGAGTAGGCGTTTTCGTAATTGTCAGTGCGAACTTTGAACGCACCGTTGCCGAGCAACGCCAGATTGCTCGACGTACTGCTGCTCAGAAGCTGTGAATCATTACCGACCGCGAAATAGCCGTTCAATCGGAAGTCCAGGTACTTGCCAAGCGACTCAAAGCCAGCTCCAGCCTGATACCAGTCTCCGTTGCCATATCCCTGATCGTAATCAAAATAACCGTTCACGCCGAAGATACGATTGCGTGCCGAGTCATAGTTGCGATAAATCAAACCAGCATTCCCCAGCGGGTCACCATTGTTAGTGACCGATGCTGAAATGTCGCCAATCAAAACATTCGTGTTTGGAATGATGTGATACGGGATGCGAGCATTCAGTCGCTGATACGACTGCTCATATCCCAGACCGTCACCGATGTTCGTTTCGAACATCATGATCGGGCCGAACGGCTGGGCCGGCTGATAGGCCGAATGCGGAATCTGCTGAGTCGCTCCGTACGATCGCTCAAAATATGGAGCGTACGGCGCGGGCTGAGGATACATCCCCATGCCGGAATCGGCGGGGCCGCCATCCAGTGTGGCCACACCGGACGTGCCCGGTTCGGGCGTTGGCAATGCAGCAAAATCCGCCGAAGGCGATTGATCGCCCATGCGGACGACCCCTGGTTCATCGCCGACAGAGATACCTGCGGCTGTGATCAGAGCTATGCTGCTGACAAGGAGTGTGGCCGAGGCAAGAATTCGTGTGGGTTTCATCGATTGTTCCGATCGAGCCGTTCTGAGAATGTATGCCGGATATGCCGACAGTGACGGTTACTCTTCAGGATCGGACTTCGGAACACTGTTGGTTGAGTTAAAATGTGACGGATGTGCGGATCATTCCGAATCTATCAATTTTGCCGGGTGCAATTGGTAGTGCAAATCATGCAGTATCTAAGCGTATCGCAGTAACCACAGCGGCAGTTCCTGCCACGGGCTCAACGAAATCCTGTAGGTCCTTTCTGCCGGAAAGGACTTTCGCCGCAAGGCGAAGCGTACGCGGGATGCATCGCAATGGAACAGAAAATCGTTGCTGTGATCTCCGTCGGCCCGACTGTGACGTGGCATCTATTAATGTCGCTGGTCGCGGCGGGGCCGCGAAGTCCTGCTCGGCAAGCAGGACCTACCAAAACGAAGCAATCCCAATCGCAGGGGATACGATCGGGATCACGTTTGATAGGATTGTTTTGGCTCAACAAATCCTGGTGTAATATCACAAGGTGAAGAGTCATAAAACTATGTCGCTCCACCAAATCAGAACTCCAGATAAACGATACGTCCGGGGATCAGTCGTACAAAGCGCGTTGCATAAGGTTCAATATCCTGCGGCGTTTCGCGAGCTTCAACACGGACGATTTGACAGGCTCCCACATCCAGCGGGCGTGTGGATTCGAACAACCAGATACCATTCTTCATCTTGATGCCACCCATCACGCCGACTGAAAGATAAGGCACGGTTCCGTTATCTTTGACGGCCAGCATTCCGGCGCGAGGATGTTTGTCCATCGGTACTGGGTGTGAGACGCGTGTGTAGGTCTGACCTATTGTGCCCTTCGGCGCGATTCCCAATTCGCCCATGCCGTACGGTCCTGCAGCGATTGGCGGTTCAACAATGCCGCCCTGCATGAAGCCGCTGTCTTCATGACCGCCGCTGACTTCATAGCCACCATCCGTCATGGAGTCCATCATTTGCGGGGCTCTGGCGAAACCGCCGTGGCTTGGCATAGCCTTGCTCACCGTCTGCACGGCAACGCGGTCAGCACCATGGACGTTTCCCGAAACGCCAATCGCCAGACATGCCAATCCGCAACACATCACACAGCAGAATTGTCTGCTCATTAAAGGCTCCTCTGTTTCCGAAGTTTGATAGACGGCAGACACCTGTGACATCACAGCTCAAACCGCGATTGTCTGAAACCTACCACGTACCATTAACTTCAGGAGCTGGAAGTCGCCTTGTCGAAAAGATTTTGTCTTCTTCTGTTCAGGTTCCTTGCGTCAGTCTGAGTAGCCAGGACAGCCGGGTCAGGCTGACTTGTGCAACAAGTCAGACCTGACGCAGGGTGACGATCATGACGAGGACTTGTGAATATCCCGAAAAGTACGTCAGGCTTTCCAGCCTGACATGAAGCTCTACAAGTCGGCCTGGAAAGGCTGACGCACTCTCAGCAATGATGCGCGCCCTTGCAGTTCACGTAGACAGCATAGACGGACTGACTCGCTGTCATGAACAAGCGATTCCTTTTTGTTCCACCGAAGCAAACGTTGCTGCAGATTTCCGGCAGAAGAATTTGTCCAATGCGAGTTCCGTCTTCGCCTGCAAAAATATGAACACCATCGTAACCTGCACCGACCCAGCCTGCACTGGCCCAGATGTTGCCATGGACATCGCAGCGAATGCCATCCGCAAACCCGGACTTTGTGGTCTGATCCGGCATCACCAGATCCATGGACGCAAACGTTCGCCCTTTCGCCAGTTTCCTGCCGTCCACAACATCCCAAACCTGAATCTGTTTGGACGCTTCTTTATAGTGCGACCATCCTGTGTCGGCGGCGTAGAGTCTTTTGTAGTCTGGTGAAAAGCACAGACCGTTCGGCTTGAAGAGTTCATCCGTCATCTTGAACAGTTTGCCGGTACTGGCTTCAATGCGATAAATCGCTTCTTTCTGATTCGGCTGGGGCGAATCGTTTTTTGACAGCTCGCCTTCATAATCCATCAATGCCCCGTAGCCTGGATCACTGAACCAGATATCTCCGTTGGGATGCACGACACCGTCGTTTGGAGCATTCAGTGGCTTTCCTTCAAATGAATCCGCCAGCACCGTTCGCGTACCGTCGTAGTCATACCTGGCGACCGCGCGTGTCAGATGCTCAAACGAGATCTGTCGTCCCTGAAGATCAAACGTATTGCCGTTGCTGTTATTCGCAGGATTCCGAATAGTGCTGACGTGACCATCGTCCTCCAGCCAGCGCTGCTGAATATTGTTAGGGATGTCGCTCCAGATCAAATATCGCCCAACGCCATTCCATGCCGGGCCTTCTGCCCACAGCGTATTCTTACTGTGATGGATGCGCTGAATCGGAGTGTTGCCAAGTTTCAGTTTATCGAAGCGGTCGTCGAGTGAAACTAAACGTGGATCGGGATAGCGGACCGGTGCGGCGTCATCATCAAAATCATCCGCACTTAGCATTCGAGCAGCCGTGAGAGTCGCAGCCGTCGTAAACGTTGCCGCGCTTGCCAGAAACGCTCGACGAGCAACACCGGGACTTTGAGATTCACATTCGGTTCGATCGGCCTTTGTCGATACAGTTGACTCATTCGGATGTGTCATGGCAGGAAACTCCTGAGAAGGGTGGGATGTCGGAGAGCGTCAAAGCCAGGGAATTCGGCACGCACTTCAGTTATTATGGCGAATCGCCAGGCCGACTCCCAGCGAACGAGCGGTCAACTTTGCAGATTCGATTTGTGACGACCGCGTTGGCGGTTATCATGCCGGAAAAGCGAACCAAAAACTATTTAGCCAATGAAAATAGGGGTAGTGATGTCGTCTAGATGGTATTACCAACTGATGATCGAGGAATTTGGTCCGGTCAACGCTGAGCAGTTGCGAGAACTGCTGGAGTGTGGAACATTAAGTGACGGTGACCTTGTGCGTCAGGAATCCAGCGAAATATGGATCCCGATTTCTGATGTTCGAGAGTCTCTGTTCGCGGATGACGATTCACGTTCGTTCAACGAAGAAATCGGCGACTTGTCGGAACTGGCGTTTGAATTCGAAGACTCCGGCCCCACAACAAGACGCGGTGCATACGCCGAAGACGTCGATGCAGATATATCACCATCGATTGAAACATCCACGCCCGTGGCACCGACTTCATCTTCGGCAACTTCATCTTCGGCAACTTCGTCACGGCCAGTTTCGTCGCCGCCAGCAACGCCACCACCCGAAAGTCGTCAGCAAGCACGGGAAGAACACAAAGAGGAATGGTTTTGCGAATCTCTTGGTCAGGTCATGGGGCCAATGTCGTTCGAAGAACTTATCGAACTTGGCAAAGGCGGCGCGCTCGATGCAAATGATCGCGTGAAATGTGGTGAACGGGGTCTCTGGAAGATCGTCGAGCAATTGCCGAGTGTCATGCGAGCTGTCGCACTTTCCCGAGCCATCGAGGTCGATCCACAAATGGTCTCCTCGACGACTCAGAAACGTCTGGGCGATGCTGCGTATGCCGCAATGGTGGATAGCCCTGAAGTCCCTGAATTAACACCAGTTCCGCAACAGCAGTTGCAGCCACCGACACCCACAGCGGCCTCACCAACTGTAGCTGCCGCAGTCGCCGCC
>Ga0209491_10005880_pt1 | contig 17545 bp, 19 predicted proteins | sample BON02_FD_187213 | JGI IMG/M metagenome (GOLD analysis project Ga0209491, IMG submission 187213) | Freshwater microbial communities from Lake Bonney liftoff mats and glacier meltwater in Antarctica - BON-02 (SPAdes) (version 2) | ecosystem: Environmental > Aquatic > Freshwater > Ice > Glacier...
AAGAAATACACGGCACTCATGCACAGATAGCAAATGACCTACACAGCTCTAGAGTAGTCATCTCTCGTATGCTCGGCAAGCTAGAAAAAGATGGACTCATAAAGCACAGTAGAAATAAGGTAGAGCTGGTAAGGTTATAAAAAGAAAGCACCCAAAAATTGAAGTCTAAATTCTCAGCAAAAGGCTATATCCTATCTAAGTAAGTGCACCACAGATTTTTCGTAATTTTTATCTAAGCCGCTTGTGTAATTTAGAATACACAGATAGACTCCTTGTTGAGCAATTTCATTTAAGTATGTGCCATCCCAACCTCGTCCTATATCATAACTATCAAAAAGCAATTCGCCCCAGCGACTATAAATCCGCATTTCGTAATCTCTCACTGTACAACAAGCTCCTTCTAACACAAAAGGTCTCAATACGGGGTTATTTTCATCCGCATTGGGGGTGAATGCATTTGGCACATACATTTTAAAATTAGCACATTCTTCAAACCGAAGATTAACCGTGTCTTTGTAATATCTACAATCATCAAAGGCAATTACTGAGAAACTACCAGTCTGATTGACTTGAAGCGTATTTGATTCGCTACCAGAATTCCAAATATACCGCCAGCTAGGCGGAAAATTTAGACCAAGTGTCAGCTCTTCCCCTAAGCAGATAATCGTATCCAAGCCCAAGCTAATCTCCCGCTCCTCTTTGAAGTCCAAAACTATGGTGTCCCTAAACTCACAATTACCTAAAGTCAAGTGCACCCAATACTCTCCTGCTTCGTTAATTTCTAGAATAGGATCATTACTTCCATCCGACCAAACATAAGAAGCCAACGGATAGCTTGCATCTAACAGAATACTAGATTCACAGACCAGAGTATCGTTCCCAAGATCTATTTCGGGAATAGGTGTTACCACAATCTTGTGTATAACGGTATCCTTAGTTACACCATCTGAAGCTATCAGTGTAACCAGATAGGTCCCTTTTGTATCATAACAGATATTTACAGGATTCTTGTCACTAGAAGTACTAGGAGTCCCTCCAGGGAAAAGCCAAGTAAAGGTTTCAGCACCATCTTCTCTTAATTCACTTTTATTCTCAAAAGCGACACACTCTTCTTCGCAGATACTTGCTAGGGAGTCAAAACGTGCCTCCACCTTGCTATTCTTATGGACTATTCTGAAACCATGAGCCATATCATCCGCCGCTATACCTAATCTAAAATCATCGAGATATGAAAACTCTCCTAGATTAAAATCATCTGGGAACACACTACTTCCATCAACTTTTAAATATTTTACAATCAAGTCATTGCCGCTTAAGTATAAGTGAACTTCCATAGTGAACCACTTTCCATTTAAAGCATAATTATGAGTCACATCCCTCCTAATTACTAAAGATTGTGAATTCCCTTTATTATCAAATATCCGAGATTGGAATGGGAAACCTCCAAAAAGCAATCCTTCTCTTTGAGTGTACTGACCATCTACATAATAAGTTGATGTTGCAAAATATTTATAATCTGCTGGCACCAATACTAAATAACTTTCATTGTAAAGAGGTACGTCTTCTCTTGAAAAAAAACTACAACTCATCTGAATTGGGAAATCGGATTTTTTAAATACCCTTTTAGTATAAATAGGCCATGCCCCAGCTCCAAAACCGCCACTAGGTTCATCCCCACCAAAAAAAACACTATCCCTTCCAGCAGCTGGAGCATATATACTCCCAGAAGTAACACCTATTTTAGCATTAGTGGCAAATGCTTCTAATACCAATGGCCTATTTACTGTATTATAGTCTGTTGCAAGATATTCGCCATTAGTAAGTACTGGTCGCGAATCATAAATTGAACTTGGAGCAAGATTAATCTGAGCTTCAACCTTATAAATTGCAAAAACACAGAAAATCAAAATAAATCCCCAACTTTTAAACTTAAAAAAGTCAATATAATTTACAAGTATTTTTAAATTCCTCATTCTAGCTATCTTAGCGAAATTACTGAATATTAAGTGTACATACAAGTACATTCTAGTCTTACCCTCCTAGTAAAGTCTATTGCCAATAGATAAACAAGCCGGCTGAAACATAAGTGAACACAACTATAATCGACCTAGGAAAATACTTGTCTTTTTATAACACCAACTACTTTTACGTTTTAAATTCGCACAATGACAAACACTCCATTTGATATCACATGCTATAATCATCTATACGAGCGGTTTCAAAATATTTTCAATGAAGAACTCATCAACGAAATATGCCACAACGGTCAACTAAGAAGCTTCCAAGCAGGAGAAATCATCGTAAACATTGGTGATGACATGAAGTATTTCCCGCTTGTTGTATCTGGTTCACTCAAAATACTAACCGAGGACGATGAAGGTAAGGAACTACTACTTTACTACCTAGAAATGGGCGATACATGTGCCGTCACTCTTACTCTTGATGCACAAGGGCAAAAGAGTAAAATAAGAGCTGTCGCAGACGAATCTACAGAAGTCCTCTTCCTTCCAGTGAGTAAGGTAGATGAGTGGATGGCGAAGTACAAGGAATGGCGACATTTCATTATGGAAACGTACAATTACCGCATGAGCGAAATGCTAGAGGCAATAGACAACCTAGCCTTTCACAATACGGAAGAACGAATACTCAAGTACCTAAGAGATAAAGCTATGGTATCTGGCAGCAAAGAAATAAACAGCACACATGCAGATATAGCCAATGATCTGCACAGCTCAAGAGTCGTAATTTCTCGAATGCTCGGCAAACTAGAAAAAGATGGACTTATAAAACACAGCAGGAATAAGGTGGAACTTTTGAAACTTTAATAGTGAACTTCAAAATGTAACCTACATCACAAAACAGCCACTAAAATCGACCTAACTTTGTATCAAATTACTGGAGTGTGTTTGGAAAATAGTCAGCCTTACATTCAAACTCGTTAATCAAGAAAAAATAGAACAATGAATATAGAACAGATATATACCGGTTGCCTAGCACAAGGAGCATACTACATAGAAAGTAACGGAGAGATAGCCATCATAGATCCACTGCGTGAAACAGAGCATTATCTGGCTCGTGCTAAACATGATGCTGCAGAGATCAAGTTTATTTTCGAGACACATTTTCACGCTGATTTTGTAAGTGGACATATCACTCTAGCAGCTAAAAGCGGAGCTACCATAGTCTACGGACCTACTGCCAAGACTGGATACAAATCTCATATAGCCGAAGACGGAGAGGTATTCCAACTAGGAGATATTACCATCACTGCACTTCATACACCAGGTCACACTATGGAGAGTACCACCTATTTATTGAAAGATAAAGACGGTAAGGATCACGCTATTTTTTCGGGAGACACTTTATTCTTAGGTGATGTAGGTCGTCCAGACCTTGCTCAGAAAGTAGCTACTATGACCCAGGAAGAGCTAGCAGGAATCCTTTTTGATAGCCTTAGAACTAAGATAATGCCGCTAGCAGATGACGTGACCGTATATCCAGCACACGGTGCCGGTAGTGCATGTGGTAAAAACATGATGAAGGAAACTGTGGATACGCTTGGCAACCAAAAACGAACGAATTATGCTCTGCGTGCAGACATGACTCGCGAGGAATTTATACAAGAAGTAACCGACGGACTAGCTCCACCGCCCGCATATTTTCCTATGAATGTGGCTATGAACAAAGAAGGTTATGACCATTTACATGATATCATCACAAAAGGAAGTAACGCTTTATCTCCGGCAGAATTTGAAGCAGCAGCTAATGAAACTGATGCGATAATAATAGATACGCGTCATGAAAATGATTTTGTCAAAGGATTCATACCTCAAAGTATTTTTATAGGTATAGATGGCGGATTTGCACCGTGGGTAGGAGCACTTATTAAAGATGTAAAGCAACCGATACTGCTCGTAGCAGATGAAGGCAAGATAGAAGAAGTAATCACAAGACTCGGCCGTGTTGGATTTGACAATACTATAGGGTACTTAAAGGGTGGTTTTGACGCTTGGAAAGCAGATAATAAAGAAGTAGATACACTACGTTCTATTCCAGCTACTGACTTTGCCACTGAAATAACTGCGAATAAGCTTCCCGTTTTTGATATGCGAAAAAAAGGCGAATGGGACAGTAGTCATTTAACAGATGCAACTCACGTTTGCCTAAGCGGTATCAACGAACACTTAGCAGAATTCCCGAAAGATGAAAACTTCTACGTGCACTGTGCGGGAGGTTATCGCTCTGTGATAGCGTCATCTATACTAAAGATGCGTGGATACCATAATCTTACCGATGTAGCGGGCGGATACGATGCTATACAAACGACTCACTTACCTAAAACATAGGACGTTTGTCCTAGCACATCAGAGTAAAATATTGCAATAAGCGTACGTAAATTAAATAAAGCGTACGCTTTATTTTCGTATCTTTGACATATGCAATTGACAATAACTGCATTTCGTAAAAACATATACCAACTAATAGACTGGGTCATTGTTACGGGCAGTCCTATTACCTTAAAGCGTAAAGGTAAGGTGATAAGAATAACTGTAGAGAATGAGAAAACAGATCAAAAACCTATCATAAACGATCTAAGTAAACTTACTCCACATCCCAATTTTATGAAAGAGGATCCAGAATATTACATAAGCATCGATTGGAGCAAAGAATGGAATCCAGACTTGCCCTAGACACACACATCATTATATGGCTATACTCAAAAGACTTTAGCCAATTCACTCCTAAGGTTCAGAAATTACTGCACTCATCTGAACTTATAGTATCCCCTATGGTTAGATTAGAACTAGCCCTACTTTACGAAATAGGACGTGTAGACTCACCCCCTGATATGGTATTCAGAGATTTGCAATCTACTCTGGCTATTACAGTTCTTGATTTAGGTTTTGCTCTAGCATCAAAAGAAGCAGAGACTCTCCAGTGGACCAGAGACCCTTTTGATCGGCTCATAGTGGCTACATCACAGGCCACGGGAATACCATTACTTACCAAGGATAGAAATATTTTGGCTAACTTTAACCTTGCCGTATGGTAACAACCTTAGAATTAAAACGTTTGTTATATAAATAGACCTAATGAAGAAAAATATAGTCGTACAATTTGGCCGCTTAATACTCAGTTTCCTATTCATTTTTGGAGCAGTGAGTAAGCTCGTTTCTATGCCGTTTTTTGATGGCATGGTAGCAGAACTATTGCTAGGTCAAAACTACTTTGATCACCCAAGCGGAATGCTATGGATACAGTGTTTTACTAGAATACTAGTAGCCGCTGAACTTGTACTTGGTATAGCAATACTACAAAATAAGTGGTTTAAAAGCTTAGTGCTTCCTGCTACTATGGCTATGCTCATACTTTTTACCATTCATTTATTTTACGAAGGATTCAAACAAGTCAATGGCTTCACTGAAGGCAACTGCGGTTGTTTTGGAGACATATTACCTATGACAAACCTAGAGTCTATAATCAAAAATGTAATTGGCATGGCCATTGGTGTATTCATCTGGTTCAAGTATAACAAAGACAATGTATTTGCTAGTTGGGTTGCTCCTACTTTCCTAGGGCTCATCACTTTATTCACGCTAAGTTTTGGAGTAAAGAGCTATGAGGCCAAAGCAGTAACACCTGTGACCGACGAACTAGGGCTTACAGAAACACTTGTGATAGATTCAATTATCCCACTAGAACAAGACCTAGTTAAAATGGAGCAAGATGCCGTAAAAGAGAACAGTACACCTCCTTCTACAAAAGAAAAAGAACCTAAAAAAGCCGAAACAACAGAAGAAGGACTCCAAGAGGAGCTACCCGCAGTGAAACAAATAACACCAAGCGATAAAACACTACAACTACTCTATACCTATGCTCCTGCTATAGCATCACAAAATCTAGCCTATGGATCTAAAATAGTATGCCTGTTTAGCATGACCTGCAGCCACTGCCAAGAAGTATATGCAGACCTAGTAGCGATGAAGGCAAGTGGTAAACTGCCAAATATCTACCTCGTAAACTACGGTACAGAATACGAGCAAAACTACTTCTTTGCACAAGCAGGAAATGTTAAATCACCACATACTCGTACAGAAGAATTTCCAGACTTTAAACGCATGCTAGAGGGCAAAACATACCCAAGAATACTCTACGTGAAAGATGGTGAAATTCTAAAGGAGTGGGACGTAGACACCTACGAAAAAGTAGGCTTCATGAAATACTATGGCATAGAGAAGCTAGAAGAAAAGAAAAGTGGCGGTGGATTACAACTAGAGCTTAAGGACGGAGCTAGTCCGTGGTAAAACTACTATGTTACAGCTTTCTTTTTATATTCCTGACGGCCCTTACTCAGATCGGAGGAATAGTCCTTCTTATTTCATTACTAATTTTTAGTATACGATCTCTAAAAACAATCACCAAAGTCCTCATGTTCATAGGGCTTTATTTCGTTACTACTTTTATCATCATTCCGCCATTAGCACAACTATGTGGCAGGGAGAAGATTAAAAATGGAAAACCAACGAACTATATGAGCGTAATTCTAAACAGGAATTATGTGAAGCCCGAATTAAATGTAATACTCAGTAAGCTAGAATCATTGGCAAGCTATGAAAACGCCAATATTCATTACCTAGACGCCAACTTTCCTTTCTTAGACGGCTTCCCGCTTCTCCCACATCTCAGTCACAATGATGGCAAAAAACTAGACATTAGTTTAGTCTACGAATCGCCTAGCGGAAAATTATCTGATAAACAAAAGTCAGTTAGTGGTTATGGAGTTTTTGAAGGCCCTAAAGAAGGAGAACCAGACCAAATAGCAACGTGTAAAAAAGAAGGATACTTCCAATACGATTACTCAAAGTATTTAACCTTTGGTGAGATAAATGAAGACCTTCGATTTTCAGAAATGGGCACCAAACTACTGGTAGAGGTACTCTTGAAATTTGACAACATGGAAAAGATCTTTATAGAGCCCCATTTAAAATCAAGACTCGGTTTGACAAATTCAAAAATCAGATACCACGGATGCGGAGCCGTGCGTCATGATGATCATATCCATATTCAAGTCAAGTAACGCTACCTCAACTTAAACTCCACTCCTACTCTTACATTCTGAATAGTAGGCTTTTGCTCATAGCTCGTCAACATAGAATTAAGTCCAAGTCCGTACCCACAACTGGTCCACACATTCCATCTTGGTGTGAGCCAATACTTAGCTCCTACAGCAGCATTGGCTTGAAGAAGCATTTTGGCTACCTCTTCACTTGTACTTAAATCTACTATCTCAGTAATAGGAAGCACAGTTATGTCTTTATTCGCATTTTTCCGTAACGCATACGTACCTTTAGCATTTACTAAAAAAGATGCAGTAAGACCCGCTTCTGCAAAGTAGCGGAGTCGTTTCTTACCGAAGTTATACTGAAGGTTAACCGGCACAGAGACATAATTAAAAGACACTTCGCATCCTTCACAAATTTGATTAGTACTACTTAACAGCGTACTATCTACCTTCTCTTGGGAAATAAGTGCTACTCGCGTACCCCGAGGAGTTGTAGTATACTCTGCGTTAGATATTCGTGGAGCGGTTATATAGATATACTCTTCTTGCGATTCAGTATAATAGGTTTTCTCTTTTAGACTCAACATTGTAAGACCCGAACTTAGCATCCAATTCCCTTTTTTTACTCCTACATTTAGTCCATAGTTGTATGCATTTTGTGCAGTTGATTTCCCAAGATTATTCTGCTCATCAGAGGCCTTTTCTGGCAATACAGTATTCTTAGTATAATTTACATATCCAGCATATGGGCTTACATAAAACGCGAATTTTCTCTTTGTTGGGTTTTTCAGGAAATCAAGTTGACCCGCACCATTGGCACTCACTTCATATCCAAATTCATTCATCCCTATTCCATTAGTAAGAATCACCTCTTGGAAATCTGGTTTCACCAATGTTTCTGCCTCCGAAGAAGACTTCACATCTGTACTAGTAGTTTGAGTATTACCCCCTGCACTAACAGCGAGATGCTCGTAGTTTCTAAATCCATTATCCATAGGGTCTAGGGTTGTTATACCAGCAGTAGTATTATCAGAGCTCTTTCGTTTAGAATCATCTACTCTTACAATTCCGGTTTCCTGTATATCAGCGGTTTTACGGGTTCGTGGAACACTTACCAGTGGTGATACTATAGTTATTTCTTTATTCACTAGCGGAGTACCACTTTCTTCTGTTACTAATACTTTGCTACTTTCATAGTCTGTGCTCTCTGCAGTATCCACATAATGAGGAGTTTTATGCATTGCTGTATTCTCTTCATTATAAGCCACTACCGAAGGAGTATTTACCGTATTAGCTTTGTTTTGATTTATGAAATACCATAGGCCCACACTACTTATGAGTAGCACACTCCCTAGACCTAGGAGTAACTTATAGCGGGCAAAAAAGCCTACTTTTTTACCACCGAGCATTCCCTCCATGGCAGCCCAACTACCATCGGAGTACTCCATCCCCTTGCCGTCTAAGCCTTTTTTAAATATATCGTCTATATTACTCATCCTCTTATTTCTAAAGATTTCTGTTCCTTTATTTGCTGCTGTTCCAACATTGTTTTCAGTTTTTTGCGAGCATCGCTTACGTGCCATTTGCTCGTACCCTCGGAGATGCCTAGGTAATCAGCTATTTCCCTATGCTTGTATCCGTCTATAGCGAAGAGATTAAACACGTGCTGAGTAACATCTGGAAGTTTTCTTAAAATATTTCTCAAATCCTCTTCTCTTAGATTACTTTCCGCTGTATTAAAGTCTACTCCTACTAGGCCATCGTCATAATCCATAAGGTGTATGTGAGCGATATACCTTTTTTCTTTTCTAAACTCATCTATCAAATGATTCACCAAAATGTTCCTTATCCAAGTAGCTAAAGCATATTGATTATCATACTTTTCTAAGTTCTTTAAAACCCTATAAAAGCCGCCATTCATTCGCTGTAGAGCCTCATCCTCATTATGGGCATACCGCAGTGCTACACTGCTCATGAGCGGAAAATATCGCTTATACAGTTCGTTCTGGGAACGCCTGTCCTGCTGTATACATCCTGCTATGAGTTGCTGCTCTGTCATCTGTTTTTCTAAACCTAAAAAGAAGGAGCCCACTATAGACTCCTTCCCTTATCTAGATATAGTTTCCTATTCGTTTATATATAGTTTAATGTTTTTTGATTGGTCACCAGCTCTTACATTCAAGAAGTATATCCCATTTACTTGTGCAGTCATATCTATGCTATACTCATTTGCTCCTGATAAGCCACTTAGCTCTCGAGCCAATACTTCTTGTCCCAAGCTATTGATAGCTTTTATAGATACTTCTTCTGAAGCTCTTAGGTTTAGCTTTAAAGTAAACGAACCATTACTAGGATTAGGATACACACTTAGCTCATTGATAAGGTCTATGTCTGCAATGCTTAGTAATACTTTTTCATCTACCACCGTAATACCGAAACCATCTCTTTTTAGCAGATTACCATTGGAATCTAATCCTATGCTATCGCAATAAGTGCTTGAACATCCAGAAACTGAGTCAGAGAGGGTAAGGCACAGGTTATATAATCCAAATGTACTGTACTGATGCGTAGGATACTGCACTGTAGATGTACTGCCATCTCCAAAACTCCAAGAGTAATTCGTGGTAGAACTAGTCCCCGTACTGTTTTCAATGATATACAGATTATACAGATTATTAGTATCTATGCCTAGGTAGTAAGATGCTTGGCATCCTATAGTAGATCCACCTACGGTGACTGTAGTACATATGCTATCGCAAATGATAGGAAGACCAAGGTTGTCATAAGCAGTGAGTACATATAGACATACAGTATACGTGCCTGCTGTAGTGTAGGTATGTGTAGGATTCTGTGCAGTATCTGAACTTCCATCTCCAAAATTCCAGAGATAGTTTACTCCAGTAGAGTTATTATCGAAAACCACAGGATATGAACTTGCACTCATATTCACAGAGTCAGGATACGCACTAAAACTAGCTGTACAGTTAGAAGTAGCGGCTATAGTCACTGTCTGGCAGAATGAATCACAAAGTAGAGTATCACCGATAGAGTCTACATCATACACAAAAAGACACGCAGTGTAAGTACCCGAGCTATCATATGTATGTGTAGGGTTATAGCTATAGCCATAAGTCCCATCTCCAAAACTATACTCCAAAATACTATTAGGAGTCAACGAATCATAGAAAGTAACGGCATTACCTGATACGTCTGCATAGAATATAGCATCGCAAAACGAATTGCTAGAAGCTCCGGACACATACACAGATTGACAAACAGAGTCACATAAATTTCCTGAGCTATCATAGGTAGTTAAACATACGGTCTGGTAACCAATGGTATTGAAAGTGTGACTTGGGTTATACAAGTTAGAACTGCTACTGCCACCAAACCACCAGTAAGCCGTCACTGCATTAGTAGAGGTATTATTAAAATTCAGTTTATACGCGTTAGAAGCGTCTACAGAATAGTTAAAAGAAGCATTACAGCTGACAGTGTTAGACCCTGACACAGCGAATGTAATTTCTACAGAATCGCACATATTACCAGTACTATCATATAGTACATAACGAATACTATAATTACCTGCACTAGCGAATGTGTGCGAAGTATTCTGAGAGTAATAGGTAGTATCGCTAATCCCAGTATTGCCAATAGTAAAACTCGAACTGCCAAAAGCAGGAGGTGTACTACCATCAAAATGATACATAAAGGAGTTACTAGAATCTACGTTACTTACAAAAGAAGCATTACAAGTACTTGTCGAATTATTTACAGAAGTGATAGTCACCGTATAACAGGCGGTATCATTGCAATTAGCAATAGTATCGTATATAAATAAGCATGCTGTATATGTCCCGTTTGCTGTATATGTATGGGAAACTTGTGTTCCATAGCTGCCACTGGTACTATCTCCAAATAACCAATAGGCTTCATGCCCATTTACGCTGTAAGACGAATCATAAAATACAGCAGATGCTCCACTCTGAGTGAAGTATCCGTAGGCTGCACACTGTGCCTGTACATAGTGACCTAAAAAAGCCATGAATCCGATAATAAGTATTAATTTTAATTTCATAATTGTTGTAAATGTACCTTTATATACGTGGGTACTTTACAAATGGTTGGGTCATACAATATAAATGTTTTACTGTGTATAATACGACACAGCATAAGTCGAACCATAAGCATATCAGTTTACTCATCAGTTCTTAGCACTTATTGCCGGACTTCACCTCCTCTACTCCATCTACCGTACTTACAAAAACTATACACTCAATATAACTTTAACTTAGGATATTTGCCTTGGCAATAAAGCTTAAACTTGTACGTTATCTAACATTCAAAATCTTCTAATGAAACACATCTTCGTCCTATCTCAATTTCTTTCTATCGCATTGCTATCCTACTTTGGACACGTGTTGGCTTTTGATTGGTATGTTATACTTCAACTCGCAGGAGTAGCACTGGGCATATGGGCCATAAAAAGTGTGGGAGAAAATAACTGGTCTGTGTATCCTACACCTAATGAAAAAAGCAGTATCTCTGATAGCCGAGCATATAAACTAGTCCGTCATCCCATGTACACAGCATTAATTTTGTTCTTTCTGCCTGTAGCCTTCAGAGTAGATGGATGGTTTAGCTGGATAATTTACGGAATACTGGTTTTTACGCTAATTGTAAAAATACTCTTTGAAGAAAGACAGATGATACGAAAACATCCCGAATACTCCGAGTTTAAGCACGTGACTAAAAAGCGATTAATCCCCTACCTATGGTAAGCAGACGATTAGTACCTTTGTGACAATGAAAAAAATACTGGTGTTCGCACTTTTACTAGGCCTTACGGCTTCTTCCTTTGCCCAGGACAAGGGCTTCTACTACGGTACTCGAGTAAGTTTAGGAGAGTCAGACATGACAGGAGGAGAACTTAATAATACCACAGGCAAATTATTTTGGCAAGTAGGAGGAGCATCCGCCTATCAGTTTCATGAAAATATTGGGATCACGGCTGACTTTTTACTGTCTGGCAAGGGCACTAAAAATACGGATGAAGTGAAAACCAGTGGGGGCATTTTTGGCAATAACACATATCCGTATGCTGAAAAAATAAGTTTACTTACAGGTGACGTTCCTATCGCCTTAAAACTGAGCTTAAGGATTCAGAAGATGTATCTAAAAGTCTATGGTGGGCCAAGTATAAATTTCCAATTTGCCGGGTTTCACACGCGTGAATATGATGATGAAAATTACAATGACAAAAACGGCTTCAATAACAGTGAGCTAGAGCTAGAAACCATGAATCTAGGGTGGATGTATGGAGCTGGAGTGGATGTAGATGCCGGTGATGGTAGATTGTTTTTCCTTGACTTCAGACTAGGAAACTCACCAAATGACATCACTACAATAAATGGCAAAGGTGTAAGAAACAGCTACATGGGACTGAGTGCTGGCTATTTATTTCACTAGCTTAATATATAACTTATACTATAAAAAAAAGCGGAGACATTCTAATGTCTCCGCTTTTTTTTGCTGAATTCAAATTTATTACTTCAGAGGATTTGCTCTTACTGCAAACACCATAGCAGCTGACACATCTATATCTCTTGTCATTGTTTTATCTAGAACAGCCTTTACTCTTAGGCTGAATTTATCTTTTTTAATATATTCTGCCAGGTCTATCCCCTCTGCATTTAAGTCAATAGAACCATAACCCTCTGGGATATTTTCTATGAATGCATAGCGTTGCTCTTCTAGTCCTTCTGCATTGATGTATAAATAAATATCCTTCATGAAGTCAAAGTTTTGGCCTTCTGGCGAAGTAATAGTAAGGCTCAAGGATTCTAATTTAATCTCTTGTATCTTGTCTTTTCTGGTATCATTAGCCTCGAACTCTGCTTCAGAATCAGTGGTCACCTCTGGAGTAAATATTTCAATAGGAAGATTAAGCCCTCCACCAGCTTCTATAGTAAAGCTACTAGTGTAGTCCATTTTAAAGTTGATTCCAATCCCCTCATTATTGCAACCCCCTAACACAAACCCTGAAACGAATAATAGTAGTAGTAATTTCTTCATTAATGTAAAGGTACGCTTTATGTGAAGATATTTTACCCCTTAGTCTTTCAGCTCTTGCTGCCAAGCCCAAGCGTGCTTCATCATATCTGCTATATCATACTGAGCAGACCAGCCAAGTAGTTTATTTACCTTAGTAGTATCTGCATAAATCTGCTCTATGTCTCCTCCCCTTCTTGGCCCGATGGAGTAGTTCAGTTTCACGCCGTTCACTTTTTCGAACGTATTGATTACTTCTAGTACCGTATTCCCTTTTCCCGTACCTACGTTAAATAGGTCTACGCGTTGACTCATTTCATCGCAGTATGATAATGCTTTCACATGAGCTTTAGCCAGATCCACTACATGTATATAATCCCGCACACACGTCCCATCCTCCGTAGCATAATCATCACCAAAAACAGTAAGCTGCTCACGTATTCCCGCTGCTGTCTGAGTAATGTATGGTACTAGATTGTTAGGTACGCCTAGGGGTAGTTCTCCTATCTTAGCACTAGGGTGTGCACCTACTGGATTAAAATACCTTAGTAAGATAGATTTGAAGTCTTTATGCTTTGCAAAATCATTTATAATATCTTCTCCTAGTATTTTAGTAGTTCCGTATGGACTTTCCGCTTTTTGTATCAGCGTATTTTCTGTGACAGGCAAATCTGTAGCAGCACCGTATACTGTGCAACTAGACGAAAATATAAGATTAGATACACCGTACTTTTCCATAGTACCAAGTAATGAAATAAGTCCAGATATATTGTTTTGATAGTACATCACAGGATTGTCTACTGACTCTCCTACCGCCTTATGAGCGGCAAAATGGATCACTCCATTAAATGAATGCTTAGCACAGAGACCCTCCAATATTTCAGAATCATTCACATCACCTATACAAAGTTCGAACGACTTACCAGAAATATCCTCTATACGAGACTTCACCTCAACCTTTGAATTGTTCAGATTATCTATAACGACCACCTCACACCCCGCAGCTAGCAGCTCTACTACAGTGTGGCTACCTATGTATCCTAATCCCCCTGTTACCAGTATTTTCCTCATATATTAGAACAAAAGTATAAACTAAAATCCACTATTCTTTTAAGCTTCAATCAATCAAAATCATAATAGATACAATCGTAAACCATAAATGTACCTTCGGTTTTAATGCCAAAATGAATATTTTTTATGATTATGGAGTACTACTAGACAAAAAACTGTAGCGTCCTTAAGACATATCCTAACCTTTTAGCACCATTTTAAAATGTTTGATACCTGCTTCTTCAAACTGATCGCCTACTTTTTCGAACCCAAAAAGAGCATAAAAACCAACCACTTGGATCTGTGCATGTAAATATACGCAAGCCTCTTTACCTACTAAGTCTAGGCAGTGAGCTACCAAAGACTCCCCTACACCATTGCCTCTATATTCTTCTAGTACAGCAAACCGCTCCAGCTTTATACCACCAGTAGTACTTCTATACCTACACGTACCAACTACTATATTATCTATAACAGCGGCAAAATGAGTACTAGAAGCTTCAAACTCGTCATACTCTTCGCTCTCAGAAACATTTTGCTCTACTACGAATACTGATCTACGTACACCAAAAATAGCTTTGCGTAAATCAACACTATTAGCAGGTTGTATACTTATGCTTTTACCCATTAATAATACAAATGTAGGTATTAAAAAAAATGTACTTTTGCCACTAATAATTATAACAAAAGAGTAGCGTATCTAAAGTTTTAAAACACTTAATACACTTCGAACGTATACAAAAGACATGAGTTGGTTTAAGCGAGTAAAAGAAGGAATCTTAACGAAAACACAAGATAAGAAACCTACACCTGACGGGCTATGGTATAAATGTATAGAGTGCAAAGAGCCGACAAGCACCAAGGAGTTTGAACTCAATATGTGGGTATGCCCAAAGTGCAGCTATCATGGTAGAATAGGTAGCAGAGAGTATTTCGAAATTCTTTTTGACGATGGGAAATTCAAAGAAATGGATGCTAATCTAACTTCAGGTGACCCATTGAAATTTGAAGACACTAAGTCATATCCTGATAGACTTATATCCTCTCAAAAGAAAAGCGGATTAACAGATGCTGTACGAACTGCTACAGGCAAAATACAGGGGATAAAAGTAAGTATGGCTGTAATGGATTTTGCCTTTATAGGTGGATCTATGGGTAGTGTAGTAGGAGAAAAAATAGCGCGATCAATAGACAAGGCTTTAGAAAACAAAACTCCTATGATTATCATCTCTAAGAGTGGTGGTGCCCGTATGATGGAGGCTGCATTTTCGCTTATGCAGATGGCTAAAACATCTGCTAAGCTAGCACTTCTTGCTGAAGCTAAATTGCCGTATATATCTATACTCACTGACCCTACCACAGGAGGTATCACAGCCTCATTTGCTATGCTAGGAGACATCAATATAGCAGAGCCAAAAGCTCTTATCGGTTTCGCTGGACCAAGAGTAATTAGGGAAACTATAGGCAAAGACTTACCTGAGGGATTTCAACGTTCAGAGTTTTTGAAAGAAAAAGGTTTCGTGGATTTCATAGTAGAGCGTAAAGACCTTAAACAAAAGCTGCATGACGTATTAAGTATCTACGCAGTACATAAAAGAGCAGTGAAAACTGCATAAAATTACACATTTAACAAAAATAAAATATATCAATCAATGAACTTTCCAGAAAATTTAAAGTACACAAAAGAACACGAATGGGTATCTATAGACGGTGATATTGCTACAGTAGGAGTTACAGATTTTGCTCAAGGAGAGCTAGGCGACATCGTATTTGTAGAAATAGAGACAGAAGGAGAAACTCTAGCTAAAGATGAAGTATTCGGAACTATCGAAGCTGTGAAAACTGTTTCTGACCTATTTATGCCACTAAGCGGTGAAATAGTAGAAATAAATACAAGCTTAGAAGACGCTCCAGAAAGCGTAAACGAAAATCCTTATGATGCAGGATGGATGGTGAAAATTAAACTATCCGACACTTCTGAATTAGAGGATCTTATGGATGTAGAATCATACAAAGCACTTACCGGTAACTAGACTGCATGAAGCTCAATAGAGCATACATTCTTGCTATACTGTGGACGCTATTCATAGCATCATCGTGCTTATTGCCACCAAGTGCATTTCGCAGTTTTAGTTTTAATACACTGCTAGGGCTTGATAAGATAGTACACTTTGTACTCTATGCGATATTCATCCTCCTATGGGCACTGGCCTTTAGATACATTTCGCTGAAGCAAAAGATAGCGCTTCTGCTTATGGGCATAACCTACGGAGTCCTAATAGAAGTGCTACAAAGTACTATGGCAATAGGACGCAATTACGATATAGGAGATATAGTGTCTAATATAATAGGATGCGTAACAGGCGTTATACTGATATCGTTTGTTCAACGAACCGCACCGTTACTAAAAAAGTATTTACCTTTTCTTAACAAACTGTATTAACTAGTATAAATTTAAGTTAATTTTGAAAGAAGAATTATAATGGAAGTAAAAAAGTATTCGAAGCCTGAAGTCAAAAACAAACGAATTGATTTCTTTCTTTTAGGACTTGCTATTGCTGTAGGAGCAGTTCTTTATGGTTTTACGTATTCTATATACGATGAAAAACCTGAAGGTCTCGAAAACATCATCATAGAGGAAGACTTAATAGTAATGGAAAACACCGTACAAGAGAAAAAGCCACCACCACCACCTCCTCCACCAGAGATAGAAGTGGTAGAGGACGACGAAGAGATAGAAGAGGATCAACCTGAGATAGAAGAAAACGAAGTTGATCAAGACACTGAGATGGAGGAGTATGAGCAGGATGAAGAAGAGCTAGAAGAAACGAATGAGATTTTTGAAATCTTTGACGTATCTGAACAAGCTAGTTTCCCAGGAGGTCCAGAAGGTCTTCAAAGATTCCTAGGCGAAAACTTAGTATTCCCACCTATGGCAATGGAAAATGATATAGAAGGGACTGTTAATGTGGTTTTTGTAGTGGATAAATCAGGAAGAGTAAAAGACATCGCTATACTAGGGGGCAAAAAAGGTTTCGGACTAGAAGAGGAAGCAATAAGAGTAATCAAAATGACTTCTGGCAAATGGAAACCAGCAAAACAGAGAGACAATGCCGTAAATATGCGATTTAGAATGCCGGTGAGATTCCAATTATTCTAATCTCATAATCAACATAAAAAAAGGACCGATGATTATCTAATCATCGGTCTTTTTTATGTTATAATTTTCCTGATAACACGATACACCTTCTTTCGGCTCACATGAAATTTACGGGGAGTAGTTAGTTTTGTAGTGTGATAAGTGATGTATTAATCGGGCAAATATTGCCTTTAAAACTGCTAGAGCATTTTGAGATTACGGCGGTTCAGAATGTTGCAGAT
>Ga0209491_10005883_pt1 | contig 17533 bp, 19 predicted proteins | sample BON02_FD_187213 | JGI IMG/M metagenome (GOLD analysis project Ga0209491, IMG submission 187213) | Freshwater microbial communities from Lake Bonney liftoff mats and glacier meltwater in Antarctica - BON-02 (SPAdes) (version 2) | ecosystem: Environmental > Aquatic > Freshwater > Ice > Glacier...
GTTTTACGTTCGATAAGATCCAGGAAATGATCACCCACCAGAGGACGAACTACCAGTGGGAGTTCCTGTTCCTGGGAGCCAACGAGGATGCCATCGCCACCGCCGCCCGGATGGGGATCGACCGTTCAATGTCGGCTGAGGTGAAATACTCCCGAGCAGGGATTTACAGCAGCTCGAAGAGCATTTCCCGCAAGGTCAGTGCGATGCGTGAGCAAGGGATGGATCTGCAGGAGAACCCGGATCTCTACAAGCCGATGGATGAGATCGTCGCGGAAGAGGAAGGGAAGAAATAGGATTTCCCCCCAGGCGGGCATCGGCATCGGTTACGTCATGCCGTGCCCGCCGAACCCTTTCAAACAAGGGATTGCGATGGATCCATGAAATTTCCGGACTGGTGGGTCTGTCTTTGTCCCACCCCCAGGTGTGAAATGGTGTTCAAATGAATGAGTTTACCACAGGGTGCCGGGTTGCATCCGAACACCGTCCCACCGTCCCGTCATGATCCACCGCAGCAAACAGTCACTGGGGCCGCCTGTGGTGCGCCGTGCGCGTCAGGAACCTTCCCGGCTAAGCCAATGCAATAGCTGCCTCTGGGATGACATTCGCGAGGTGCTGCTTGATCCTGACCCTGACCCTTGGGAGCTCGAAGTTATTCGTCGGTGGCTGCGTGACGAGGTGGAAGCAGACCTGCGTGTGCAAATTTCACGCGGCAATGCCGGGAAGCTGGTTCGACGTGCCTGCCGGTTGGCACCACGCCTGATCTGGCAGCTGCCCTACAGCCGTGCCTGTCCACCGGAGCGGTTCCATCGCCGCATCGTTGCCATCCTGCTGCCGGGTAGGCTCCGGGAGGTGGAACAGCAACTCGCCGTGTTCGCTTTTCGCGATGGCTTGTAAGCGGTGTTCTGATTTTCAGTGCGCCTGGATTTTCGCCGCCTCGGCGCGAACCATGTCCTTCAGTTCCTTTGGTTCGAGAACTTTCGCCTGGCCGCCCCAGCTCAGTGTCCAGCGCACGACTTCCTCAAGGCGTCCGACCTCGAAGCGCACCTCCACGCGACTGCTGGTGGCATTGAGCGGGGTGATCTGCTGGCTCGGGTGCCAGCGGCGTTCCTGCACCAACCGCGCTGCATAGCCGGACAGTTCAATCCGCACCTCCTGCCTGAAGTCCGGACGCTTGGGGTCGACCCAGATACCGAAGGACGAGCCGAGATATGCCGGCCCGTTGAAATCATCAGGCACCTTGAACGTGCCCTTGCATGCCTTGGCTGCTCGGATCCTGGGGAAGGCGAAGGTCCGCAGCCCCCCGCGCTCTATGTCATGCCCGATCAGATACCAGCAATGATCGACCTCACCGAGGTGATAGGGTTGAATGCTGCGTTTTTCGGTCTTATCGCTTCCGAGTTTGCGGTAGTTGAACTCCACCTCGCGGCGGTGCAGTACCGCCTCGGCCAGCTTTCCGAAAAGCTTGAGGTCGGTCTTTGTCGCCCCGGCGGGCTTGCGGGACAGCGCCCGGTCGAGATCGGCCCAGGCGAAGTTTACCTTGCCCTCCATCGCGCGGGTGAGCCTGGCGAAGACCTCGCGCATCGTTTGTTCTAGTTGTGTGCCCTTGATCGATTCGAGCGCTTGGCGGGCGAGGAAAAGCCCGGCGAGTTCCTCCGCACTGGCCTCGAAGACCGGGAAGGTGCTGACGTCCCCGGTGTAGCGGTAGCCGTGGCACTGGTCGTCGTATTCGAGGGGTAGCTGCAGCCTGTCGCGCATAAAAGTGATGTCGCGCTGAATGGTCTTCGCGGTCACCTCCAGCTCGTCGGCCAGGACGGAGCAATTCGGCATCCGCCCCTCGGAGACCGCCTCATGGATGTGGTAGATCCGCTGCATCGGAGCACGTGTCCGGCCCGCACGGTCGCTTTCGGAAATATTCGGCATGACCGAGAGGTTTTCAGATCCGTTACCTCGTGGCAAGCGCCCTCGGTCGAGCAGTGTCCGACCCCTTTCGGGTTGAGTCCGCGTTGTCGTCCGAACAGGTGAGCGGTCGGCAGTAGTCCGGCAGCGATTGGATCGTGACGATATTTTCCCTTCGAATGAATCCCGCATCAAAGCAGTCGAAGCCCCCATGAATCTACTTCTACGCACCCTGGCCATATCGTTGACGCTGACTGCCCTCTCCGCAGCAGAGACCTGTCGCGAGGTGGCGCGTGACGCCTCCGGGCGTGTAGTGCAGACCATCGATCATCAGAAAAGCAGCAACGGGACAGTGCGCTCCGTCATTCGCGACGCCTCCGGACGCACCATCGGAACCTCCACCAGCCAGACCAGTTCAGGCGGCCATACCCGGACCACATACCGCGACGCCTCCGGGCGCATGACCGGAACCGCAACCACAAACGGAACATCCTCTGGCTCATCCCATACGACCTACCGTAACTCTAGTAACAGCGTAACAGGCAGCTCGACCTCCCGGCCAAGCGGCACAAGCGGTAGCCGCACCGACTTCCGCGACGCATCGAACCGATCCGCAGGGAGCCAGACGAAGAACGGTTCCTCGGGCTTCGTCAGTGGTATACGCCGGGATGCATCAGGCAGGAGGACAGGCACCAGCACGGGGAGCGGGAAATGCCCCGTCGTCCCCCGGGTGCCGCTGCCACCGACCGCTGCGAAGAAGTAGAGGAAGCTCAAAGCTACTCGACAATTCGTCCCGGAAACGCGTGCCTCCCCACCGCATGGCGAACCTCACTGTGAAAGATTCGCGCATCCCATAGACGCCAAGGGCATCTGTCAGTGATTCCGTGTCGTCATTTTTCAAGGTTCACCCCGGCGGTCGCTTTGTGACGGCTAGCGCTGACAGCGTTGCCAACGCTGCATCCCTTCTCGGACAAGCCTTTGCGGGCGTTGACACTTGTCGGCTGTCAACGCCGCCATGCAGCCGTTTCACCCGATCCGCTGCTGCAGGACGGCGGCATCGCAGACGACACCCCAGGCGCCCTCCTCAAAGGCCGCGGCTCCCTGCTCCGAAAGCCAGCCCAGCGCCAGTTGGCGTTCGTTGCTCTTTAAATCGTGGCACCTGCGGGTCAAATCACGCCCAGTCATTGGCCCATGCTTCAGAAGTTTTCCGGCAAGCTTGCTGGCGAGACGGCGGACATCCTCTGAACGGTCTCCCGGAGCCATTGTAGCGAAGCGGTTGCACATCCGTAGCACAAGCCATTTCGCGAAGGCGATCACCTCCGCTCCATCCATTTTCTGATGGTGCCCGAGCAGGGCTTCCAATCCGTAACACAGCGCCACGGGAAGATTCCACGCTGTAGCGGCGATCCCGGGAAGGTGCATTTCCCGTTCCCGCAAGAATGCCTTCCACTTCACAATGTGGCCGTCGAGCGCATCCAACTTGTGGACAGCTTCGTCTTCTAAATTGATGCGTCGCATGATCTCAGCCTTACACACCCGGCGGAATGAAAACCTGTCCGGCGACAAATTCTCCTCCGGCAATTCGCATCCGGGCGAGGACTCCACCAGCCAGAGAAGCCTGCAGGCGTTCGCCGCGCGGTTACGCGTCGCAGCAAGCACCTCGTCCAAAGTCCCCGACGCGGCGCTAAGCGCCAGGTTCATCCTCACAGACGGCAACCCTTCGGATCGCTTGGAAGTATCACGTTCACCGATTTCCGCCAGATTCTTCCGAAGTTTCTCCAGACAGGCAGGCGACTCCACTGTCGAGTGGACGATCAGATGCCCCATGTGCGCGCGCGCTGCGCAACTGCGAAGGCCTGCCATGCCGGACGCACGCGAAAGGAAAAACGGGAATCCCGTTGCCTCCCTGAGAAGCGTTGCCCTCCGGTCGCAAATCAGCGGAGTGCTTACATGGTCTTCGGGCATCAGCTTCCGCACCGAAACCTTTCGGTTCGTAGCCTCAGCGACGACGTCGGCTACAGTCTTTTCAGACCCCTGCTTACGATATGCGTTCTGAGCAACGGAAAAATGTAACCGTGCCCTGCTAGCAGGCAACAACATGGAGTCGAACTTGTCCTGCCACATTTTGGCGTCCTTCCCTTCTTTGTTCCCCGCTTGTCCCGGTGCTTCCGGTATCGGGTCGTGGAGGAGGTTCCGTTCCCATCGATCTTGGATCCGTAGTGCGGGAGCGATCACCGAGGCGGAGAAATCCGCAGCCGCCATCCCACCCTCGACGAGGAAATCCATACCCAACTCGCATTCCACTCCGCCCACCTGCGCCGTCAAATGACCGGACGCGATATTGCTCAGGAACATGGCCATGGCGGATAGCCTTGTCGCCGCCTCTTCGGGCACGGCGTCACCGCCGAAGTTCCGCAGCAAGCCGAGCACCCTGTCCTGGTCTTCCGGGGGGAAGGAAACTTCGAGAGCTTGCGCCCCCATGCTGTCCTTGTTCGCCTGCTTGATTGCCTCATTTGTTGATTTCTTCTTCATAATGGTTCTGGTTTGGCTCCTATCCCGGTGTGGCGGCTTGGGCTTGCTCCGCGATTTTAAGCCGTTGTGTGCCCGAATACGGCACCTCCTCCAGCGGGGGGGCGAATGCTTCCACTCCGATCTGATCGAACGTCTCACTCCCCCGCATCAAAACCCCTCTGCCCTCACACGCAAATACCCTGTGATGGATCAGGACTTCGATCACCGGGGTGATCACATCCTTGCGCTGCCGGTCCAGGCATCGCACGAGATCCCGTCTCGTGCACGACCCGCCCAGATGCTCCAGGCGGTTCACAAGCCTGAGCGCCAGCGCATGCCGCTTGCGCCCGATGCGCAATGCGACCTGCCGGTCATGAAGTCGCACCGTCTTGCGCCTAAGGGTGCGCGCCGCAGCGATCGCATGCCCGGCGATCTCCATTTCGTCTGCGCAAGCCTTATCGGACTTCGCCAGATGGAGCAGATACCAAGCGAAAAGGTCGGGTAACACCTCGCACGCGGGAGCCAGGTGATCGACGGAAGGCATTTCCTGGAGATAGGTTTCACGCAATGAACCGAAGCGCCTCGCAGCTTCACCGTCACTGAAATCCGCTCTGATTTCCTCTTCGTCAAAACGCAAGCGAAGGATGCCCCGCAAGGCCGTACGATGAATACGATCGAAATCGTTCTTCCCCTCCCGTTCGCGGGCGGGCGCGTTCATGCCCATCTCTTCTGATTCGCCGACCGGCAGCGACGACGTCATGAACTGCCGATTGGGTTCCATTACCGATACGAAGTCCTCCCGGAAAATACGGATGAAACCGCGGATCCAGGCCTTTCCGCCACGGTATCCATTCACCATGGATGCGATGGCTTCCAGACGCTTATCTCTAGCCCTGGTAGATTGCGGCAGCATCCCGACATCCATTAGCGCCAGCGCGGTATGAAGGTGATACCCTTCCAGTTCCCGGTGGGGGTTGCTCGGGGGCGCACCCTCCAAGAGGAAGCGCACGAATCCTCCGGACTGTTCCTCTGGATTGAGGCGCTCCGATGGGGTTCCATGATAGGGATCGTATTGCCTCCGCATTTCCCGGACACAATCCCGATGCAGATCCTCGTCGCTCGGCTTGGATTTGCCGGAAGAAGCGCGGGCAGGTATCTCCCCGTATCTACCGATCAGGTCTAGCTGAATATCGCGGAGCGGATCCAACGCGCATGAAACCGCCCGATGGAAGCCGCCATTCTCAGTGGCCGCGATCAGCGTCGGCACGAATACTTTCCGAAATCCTTTCCCCGTGAAATCCAGACGCGGTCCGGCCGTATGGGCAGCAGCGAATGCACAAACCAGCAACGCCAGATCGAGATCCACCCGATGGTATTCCGCCCATGCGACCAGATGACTCCACAGATTCCCGTCAGTGTTGTGTGCGGATTCCTCCGATTCCGCCGGTAGCTCGATTCGGATTTTTCCAGGTTTTGCCTGCTCCCCTGACTGCCCGGGTGAATCATGACTGGCACTGTCCAACCAGGATAACCCTGCGGCTGGAAAACGGGCGGGGTCGATGGGGAAATTCATCCAAGCGCCGCATGTTTGTCGGACAGCCTCGGATTTCGTCCGGTCGTCCAGATATGAGGGGGAGGACTCGCAATCGTTCTTCACCACTCCAGTATATTTCCTCATTTAAGCGAAATCAATAACATAACACTCAATTGAGCATTTTAATTAAAAAATCTTGATTCTGAACGATAAACTCGTTTCGGTGACCCTATCGAAAGTGTGCCGCCAGAACATCCAGTCAAACGTGTCCGCCAATCTCTGAAGGGATTTGCCGCCGGGGAGCTTAACAAACTGTCCAAGGCGGAGAACTTCGCGCAATGGATCGGCCGTTCCGGGAGCCTGTTACGTAATGTCGAGCACCGGGCGGTTCCGCTCTCTGCGAACCTTGCTCGTCGGATCTCCGAGCGCACCGGGGTATCCGCCGAATGGCTGCTCTCCGATCCTCCGGCGGGCAGTCCCATTCCGGCAGTGGACGGTGGGATCTGGGATCCCTTGAGGCTGCTCGACCCCCTTGTGCTGGGAGACTACGACTTCCGCAACACCCTGCCCATGGCTCCGCAGCTTCTGCTGCAGCTCGCTCTCGCCATCCTAGAGGCCGGATGCTCGCAGGCGCTCGCGAAGGGCGACAACACCCCGCTGGTCAATGTCATGGATCTCATCAAGCGCAATGTCGATCTACACGACGAGGAAACCATCGCCGCAATCAACGAGCGCCTCCGCCCCCCCGGATGCGCCGATGCCCTGCAGCTCTGGGTTGTCGCACGCCTCGCTGCCAAACATAGGCGCGTCCGGGATAAGGCGCAGGGGGGTGACGATGCGTGACCCGCACCATCTGACCGATGGAAGCACCCGGTGAGAGCACCCGGTTCTAGGGTGATGACTGCGATCCGGACGGAGCTGAAACGAAGGCTCTAATTGCGTTATATGAGATTGAACACCCCCCAAGGCGTTCACTGAATTCATACCCTCGAATCTATCATGCCCAGAAATTTGTATTCGCCCCGGCTATCTGACGACATCATCCGCGCGCTCTACCGCGAGGGCCAACGTCGCCGCATGCCGATGACCCGCTTGGCGGATGAGCTGATCCTGGCCGCTCTGGCCATGACGCAGCCCTCCACCGAGCGAGCAACCCCAGAGAAGCCTGCCGGATCTCCGGCAACACTCTTTGTCCTCGGGAAACAGGCAGCCTGACCGGCTGCCGCTCCCGTCCCATCCAAGACCCGCCTCGGACTTCTCCGGGGCGGGTCTTTCCATTCTCCAGTAAAACAACAACCACATAACCAACAACCAGCCCCAAAATCATGGCCATCAAACTGATCGCAAATTATTCAAAACGCCTGGGTCTCCCGGGCTACTCCAGCCACCAGTTCAGCGTCTCCGTCGAGACCGAACTGATGACAACCGATGACGTCGCCGAGCAATCGGCACGTATCTACCAGCTGCTTCAGACAAATGTCGATGAGCAGATCCTCAACACCGGCTTCGTTCCTCCAACCACCTACGGTATGGACGACGCCCCGGTTCCAATGAACTCAAACCACAGCTCCAACGGTCATGCCCAAAACGGCGACCATTGGAAATGCTCCGACAAGCAGAAGGATCTGATCCTGAAGCTCGTCGAAGAGCATTCCCTCGATAAGGACGAAGTCGATCACCTCGCCCGCCAACGCTTCGGCAAGGGCGTGCGCATGCTCAATAAGGTGGAAGCCTCTGGGCTCATCGATGAACTCATCGACGTCCACGGTGGCTCCAACCGACAAGGCAACCAGAGCGGATCCAACCGCCGCAACGGCTCCGCTTACAACGGGGCCAACGGAAGGAGCGCAGCATGATTGCCACCGCCATCACAACCGAGCCGCCCTTCACCACGGGACTGGCAACCTATGCGCAGACCCTGCCTAAGCACATCAGCCCCAGTGCAGCGAAAGCCTACCTGTCTTGCTCGCTCAAGTTCTACTACGAGCGGGTGGCCTGCATTAAGAAGAAAACCCCGGCAGCCCTCCACCTGGGCAAGGCCGTCCACACCGCGCTCCAGGCATTCCATCTGGCGCGTTGGCGGGGTGGAGACGATTCGACGGAAGCCACCGCAGCAGCTTATGAGAAAGCATTCAGCGATCTCGAACGCGACGAAGGTCCGGTGAAATACAAGGATGACAAAGACCGGGAGAAAGTCCGTCAGGACGGCCTCCGCGTGGTCGCCGCATACCTCGACAGCCCGGAAGTCCTGAAAGGGAAACCACGAGCCATCGAAGTTTTGCTCAAGGAAAACATCCCCGGCCTGTCCGTGCCCCTCACCGGGGCGATGGATCTGGTCGAGGGAAATTTCACCCCAGTTGATTTCAAATCGGCTGCAGCGAAACCCGATACGGCCAACGCGGCCTTCGACCATGAGATCCAGCTCGTCAGCTACCAACTTCTCATGGAGGCGGCGACGGGAGAAACCCCGCCGTCGCTTGACCTGGTGTTCCTCGTGAAAACCAAGACGCCGCAGGTCATCCGGGTCTCGTCCCCACCGGCCGACACCCGCCGGAAACTCCGGGTAATCGCCCTGCTGGAAACCGCCGTGCAAGGCATCTCCGAAGACCGGTTCCATCCGCAGCCGTCAATGGCGTGCTCATGGTGCCAGTTCAAAAACGAGTGCGCAGCCTGGTTACCCGGCCAGCGGCTACAGGAAAGGAGAGTCGCCGCATGAGATGTTACACCATCCTGTTGATGACCCTGCTGGTCCTTCCCGGATGCCGTGACGACAAGGCCAAGGACAGAGCAGCCAGAGCAACGAAAGCCGCCCAAGAAGCTCGGATCGAGCGGGAGGTGGCAAAGCGCGTCTCCACCGAGCGCCTGGCATCCACCGAGCGAAAAGCACGCCTGCACACGATCCGCGTGATCGGTTTCATCGTGCTTACTGGCGGCACGGTTTCTTGGCTGGTGTGGCTCCAGAACCACCGGGGTTCAAATCCCGTGAGACTCAGCGCCTCCAACCAACATGCGCTGCCACCACAGGCCTACGACCACTACCCCGTAAAACCCGGCCGGGTGCTCGATCTGCAGCAACCGTCACCACCAACCCGTCACAGGAGAAAGAGAAGGAGGAGAAATCGTGAGACCGCGTCCCATCCTTGAAGTTCTCGTCGTGCTCGGTGTCGTCGGCCTGGCACTCGAACTGGCAGACGGTCACCCTTGGGTGCTTATCGCTACCGGCGTCGCCGCCGGCATCTGGCTGCTATCCCGCAGCCACTAACCACCGGTCTCATCGACCGACCCACAACCCAACGCCCGCTCCGCCTCACTGGCGGGGCGGGCGTTTCCTTTTCCCAGAAAAACACAAACCAACAACCAACCAGAAAAGAAAATATGAATCCAAACAACCAGTCCCAAAACCAAACGCTCCTCGATGGCATCTGCCGCCGGGGTGTCCTTGTCTCAACCTCCGTCCGTTACTGGCGGGGTTGCAAACGTCTCAATGCCGAAGACCTAGGCCTTGATCCCGCACACGTATCCGAACGGCTCATCCAGCTCGGTCACAAACGCCTCATCCCGCGCGATGCGCTCCAGGCATTCGCCCTGATCGAGTCCCGCGTGCAGGCCACGGTCGATAGCTCCAGCTTCCCGTTCCTGGGTGGCATCGGCCGCTTCGTCCCCAACCCGCGCCTCGGTGACCTCACCGAAAAGCTCGACAAAATGCGCGACGAGTTCCGCGAAGCCACGCTCGACTTCGTGGCGGGTTACAGCCCGCTTCGTGACAGCGCGATGGCAGAGTGGCGTGAAGCCGCGCAACACCTCAACGGCAGCGCCGAACGACTTATCGCCACCATCGAGGGGTCGTTCCCCCCCGCCTCCGAGATAGCAAAGCGGTTCGCCTTCGAGACCAGGCTGTTCCAGATAGCCGCACCGGACAGCATTCGTCTGGAGGTTGCGGAAGGCATGGAGCAACTCGAAGTCGCGGAGGACCGTCGCCGCATTGCAGATGACGCCTCACGCCGCTTGCAATCAGACCTCGACGGATTCATCCGAGAAAGCGTTGCCTCGTTGCGTGATGAAACCGCCCGGCTCGCCAGCGACGTCCTCGCCACCATCGACGGATCGGAACACGGTGTGCACCAGCGCACGCTGAACCGGCTCACGACGTTCATCGACAGCTTCCGCACGCTAAATTTCGCGGGCGACCAACAGTTAGAACAAACGCTCGAACGCTTCCGCCGCGACCTACTCACACGTAGCGCGGAGGACTACCGGAACGACCGCAGTGCGATGACCAGCCTCACCGACGGCCTCAACCGCCTGCGTGAAAACGCCGTGCAGCTCGCCCGCACCGATGCCCGCGACGTGATCTCACGTTTCGGCCAGCAGGGCGGACGCCGCCTCGCAGCGGTCAGCTGAAATGAAACCTGCTTCCGGTGCCCGATACCAGGGTGCCCGGAAGCAATCCCTCTCCCACAAGCCTACGTCCCCCACACAACCAGCCTACATCGCCCTCACCAGCCTGATATTTAAACCACCACCAAAACTACCAAAACCACTCCTAAAGCCAATATCACCACCTCTAAGCCTACTACCCCCATAACAGCAAACATCCCCCCGAAACCACGCACGAAGGGCGGCTCCACACCAGGAGCCGCCCTTCGTGCATTTTCATCAACCACCAACAACCAAACCAAAAATACACATGTCACACTTCACCACGATACAGACCCAGATCCGGGATCTTGATGCCCTGCGCGACGCCTGCGCCGAGATGAATCTCAAGCTCCTGGCAAATTCCAAATGCCGGGGCTATGCCGGAACCACCCGGCTCGCCCCGCACGCCATCCAGCTCAAAGGCCCCTTCGACATAGCCGTCGAACCCTCCAAGGAGAACGACGGCAGCTACGGCCTGACCACCGACTGGTGGGACGGCCACGTCGCAAAGGAGGTTGGCACGGGCTACGGCCGTTTGCTGCAATCCTACGGCATCCACAAGACCATGCGCGAAGCCCGTTCACGCGGACTCCGCAGCACCCGCAGGATCGAAGCCGACGGCTCCGTCCTGCTCACCCTGGAAGGAGGTTCGCTATGAGCCGCCGCATCCTTGTCAAAGTTTCCCCAGTTGGGGAAATCACCGTCGAGGCCGAAGGCTTCCAAGGGAAAGGCTGCGAAGCCGCCACCAAGGCTATCGAGGAAGCACTTGGGAAACCCCGGGAGCGGACTCGTAAGCCAGACTTCTGGAGGCAGTCCAACCGCCACCAGAACCAGCAACAGCTCGGGGGAGGCGACTCATAACCATGAGCCAAACCCTTCGCTTCAACCCCGGCGGTCATATCGACTGCCTCTACACCGAAGCGATTGATCTTCGTGCGCTCGGACGGCTTCAAGTCGTCCGGGCCACGGACATCCGCTTTTGTGAAAAGACCCAACTCTGGAAAGTCCGCTGCGCCTCATCCGGCCAGCTCCTTCATTCCAATCCCTCCCGCGAGACCTGTCTCGTCTGGGAACGTGAAAACCTCGGCCCACCCAATCCGGAGAAGCCGAGACCCGCCAACACATTGCCAAACCTCAAACCGGTCACCGGCCGGCTTTAATCCTAAAATCAACAATCCAACATCTGAAATCACCATGAACCTAATCACCTACCTCCGCGCCGGTTATCCCGGCCTAGCTGTCATCAGCTCTGAAGAGGCACGCGCCGAAGCTGAAATCGCTTCCGCCTGCACCTCGTTAAAACGCCGCCTTCACGCTTGGTCTTCTACGGAAGGTCTAGTAGATGTAAAAGAAGGTCGCGTCACTCCATGCCCCGATCCGCTGGAAGCCCTCCAGCTACTCGAAGGTATGTTCGCCACAGAAAGCCCGCGCGACGTCGTGCTGCTGCGTGACCTGCAACTCCACCTCGACCAGAGCGACCCTATGCTCGTGCGTCGCATCAGGGACACCCTGCGTGTGGCCAAGTCCAACGGCCACACGCTCATCCTGCTCGGCTGCCGCCTCAAACTGCCTCCGGAACTGGAACACGAAATCACCCATGTGGATTTCAACCTCCCGGACAGTGCCCAACTCGGCACCGTGCTCGATGGCATCACCAAGTCCGCGAAGATCAAGAACCTCCACGAGGTCGTCCGGGAGTCCGCGTTGCAAAGCGCGCTCGGACTCACCACCACCGAAGCGGAGAACGCCTTCGCCCTGTCCGTGGTGGAAACCAAAGGCATCGATCACAAGGTCATCGCTAGGGAGAAAGCCCGCACCCTGAAACGCAACGGCCTTGTCGAAGTCGTGGAGGCCACCACCTCGCTCGATGACATCGGCGGACTCAGCCACCTCAAGGACTGGCTCACACGCCGGGCGGGAGCGTTCAGCGACTCCGCCAAAACCTACGGCCTACCAGCCCCCAAAGGTCTGTTGATCGTCGGCATCCCCGGCACAGGAAAGTCCCTGACCGCCAAGGCAACCGCCGGAGCCTTCGGGCTGCCACTGCTGCGCCTCGATATGGGATGCGTGTTCGGCGGCATCGTTGGACAATCGGAGGCCAACCTCCGCTCCGTCATCCAGACCGCCGAAGCCATCGCCCCATGCGTCCTGTGGATCGACGAAATTGAGAAAGGCTTCTCCGGCAGCAAGTCCAGCGGCAGCACCGATGGCGGCACCTCCTCCCGCGTCTTCGGCTCGTTCCTGAGCTGGATGCAGGAGAAGACCAAGGCGGTGTTCGTCGTGGCCACCGCGAACGACGTGTCCAAGCTCCCGCCCGAGTTCCTGCGCAAAGGGCGCTTCGATGAAATGTTTTTCGTCGATCTGCCAGATGCTCAGGAGCGTGCCCAGATCTGGGATATCGTCATCGCCCGGCATGGCCGCAAGCCAACGAGCTACGACACCGTTGTCCTCGCCCGCGCCTGCGAGCAGTTTACCGGGGCGGAGATCGAAGCGGTCTTCATTGATGCCATGCACGAAGCGTATGCCGACGGCCGGGAGCCATCAGCCAAGGACATCCTCGAAGCGATGACCGCCACCGTTCCGCTCGCCCAGCTCATGGACGGGCAGATCTCGGCGCTGCGTCACTGGGCGAAAGGACGTGCCCGCTTAGCCGCGAACAGCACGCAGGCACCCGCCAAGGGAACCACCCGCCACATCAGCTCGCTGAACTGAGCAAAACCAAGCCCTCACTCCCACCGATTTCGGCAAGGAACCGCATGAGGCAAGCCCGGTCGCACGATATGCCATAGCGCAGACCGGGGAAACACAGGCTGCCACTAGGGACACCCAGTCCCGGTGGCGGCCACCCTTTTCCAATCCGTCTCCACACTGGAGACCCAAACCAAACTTGTCCCGGCGTAGAAAGCGAAGCCGGACAACCAACCCCACACATCAAAATGGCCAACTACTACGCCACCGCACGCAGCAATTATTTCGCCGTGAAAGACGAAATGACATTCAAGCAATGGGCGGAGTTCGTCGGGCTCAAAGTCCTCGATCCTACCCATAAAAACAAGACAGCCGACGGAATCCGACGATTCGCAATCACCCCCGATGGCGGGGATGAGAACGGCTGGCCGAACCAACGCTACAACGGGATCACCGAAGAATACGACGAAGTCGATGTCTTCCAGGAACTCGCCACCTATCTGAAAGATGGGGAAGTGGCTGTGCTCATCGAGGTCGGCGGCGAGAAGCTGCGATACCTCTGCGGCTATGCCACCGCCGTCAACAGCGCGGGCGAAACCGTCAGCATGTCTCTCGAAAGCATCTACAGGTTCGCCCAGAAACTCGGATCCAACATCACCCGCGCCGAATACTGAACCCCACCAAAACCGAATCCCTATGAAAATAGCCAACGTCACCATCACCCCCATGCCCCGGCCTATGCCCGAAGGCATGTTCGATCCCATGCCCGAGGTCATCGCGACCTTCGGGGATGGCTCCAGCAAATCCCTGTTCGCGTTCTACCCGGACGAAGTCTCGTTCCGGGTGTCCGAGTTCGTCGGCCTCACCGAGGAAGAAGCTCACAGCCTCTTCCAACAGAAAGACCGCAGCTACCTCCGTTCATGAATGTCCTGCCAGTCAGAACCTTCACCGTCTTCTGCCAGCAGGCGGACCAACTGGGCACCATTCACATCGACTCAGTCGAGGCGGCGGATCTTGAGTCCGCCATCCTCGCCGGGCGTGAACAATGCCTGGCCGACTGGAACGGCGAAACCAGCGGAGCAAACGCTCCGTTCACCCTGGATGACATCCATTGCCTCGGCGTGGCCGAAGGCGATGTGAACATCCTTCACTGGCAGGATCAGGAGGAATGATTTCCAACCGATCCAAAGCCACCAACCACCAACCAATAACCAATAACCTAAATCAATCCTATGAAAACAACAATTAAGGACAACGTCCTCCACATTGAAATCCCGCTGCACGCGCCGCGCCCGTCTACGACCGGCAAGACACTTACCGTCGCCAGCAGTCAGGGAAACAAACCCACCGAAGCCACGATCAACGGCCTGCCCGTCATCGTCGGCGTCAACGCCTACATCAAACCCATCTGAACCATGAACATCCCATCCAACCACATCCGGGAGTCCGTCAAACTCCTCTCCCGTATCCGCTATCCCCGATCCACACTGCCGGTGCTGACCCATGTCCTCGCCACGCTGGACGCCACCGGCATCACTCTGGCGGTCACCGACCTGGACCGCTGGCTCGAAACCCGCATGGACGTTCCTCCCGGCCCCAACGAACCGGAATCCTTCCTCATCCCACCGGACGCGATGAAGGCCATGAAACAGGCCGACAGGAACACCGGCATCAGGATCACCTGCAAGGGGCCGCGCAAACGCCGCGAACTTCGCCTGGCCATGGTCTGCGGCGGCATATCCGTAGAATCCCGCCATCCCACCTTGGACGTCTCGGAACTCCCGTTACGCCCGGTCATGGACGGTAGGGAAATCCGGATTCCCGCCAGAACCATGGAGAGCCTGACGGCCATCGCGGGCTGCGCTTCCAACGACGCGACCCGCTACGTTCTCAACGGGGTGCTATTCACCCCGGAGGAAGGCGGGAAGCTCGTCGCCACCGATGGCAGGAGACTTGGCTGCGCGCCTGCGGAAGTTCCGCCCACACCGTTCATCCTGCCTAGCCAGTCGGCGGGTGTGCTCGCGCATCCCGACTTCACCAGCAGTGATGCCCATGTCCGTTTGCAGAAGGTCGAGGAAACGGAATGGATCTCGATCCGCTCCGGCAATCACATCCTGATGTCAAAAATCATCGAGGGGAACTATCCGAACTATAGTCAGGTCATTCCCCGCCACGCGCCGGAACTGGTGACGTTCTCTCCGGATCACCGGACTGCTGTCATCAAGTGGCTCCGTGGCTTGGCCGACCACGTCTCAGCGGTCAACCTGTCGTGGGAGAAAAAGAATCATCTAACACTCACGCAACGCTCCGCGTCGGACGCGTCAGCCGTGTTGCGTGTGCCTGCGGAAATCGAAGGCAACCCTCCGCCCATCGCGTTCCATCCGGGCTACCTGGCGGATGCCTTTGAAATCGGCGGCACGCTCTGCCTGAGCGATGAGCTGTCACCAGGGATCTGCCGACATCCAAGCGGCAGGTTCTGCGTGGTGATGCCCATGCGGGTCACCATCGCCACGGCTGCGGCAGTGCAGGCCGAGGCCGCCAACGCCGCATGATCACCTCTTTCGGAATGACCCGCACGAGGTAAGCCCGGTTGCACGACACGCCATAGCGCAACCGGTGAAACACAGGCCGCCAGCTAGGACACACGTCCCGGCTGGCGGCCATTTCTTTTCAAACCCCTCTCCCAATGGAGAACCACAAACAACAACCAACCCCATACCAAATAATGAACCAGACCATCAGCATCACCAGCACCTCCCTCCACTGCCGCGAGGGAAACTCAGATAAGGAATACCACGTCTCCGTCGAACCGGAGGGCGAGGGCTACATCGTGACCTTCGCCTTCGGCCGACGCGGCAGCACCCTGACCACCGGGAGGAAGACGCAGAACATCGTCTCTCTCAAGGAGGCGAACGCCACCCATGACAAGCTCGTAAAACAGAAGACAGCCAAAGGCTATCGCCCCACCGGCGAACAGTCCCGTCCCATTGCCCACGCCAAGGACTCCGGGGAGGACAGCGGCATCCGCTGCCAGCTCCTCAACCCGGTTGAAGAGTTGGAGATCACACGCCTGCTCACCGACGACCGCTACTGCCTCCAGGAGAAAATGGACGGACGCCGCCTCATGGTGCGGAAACGTGGAGACGAGATTACCGGCATCAACCGCCGGGGGCTCGTCGTCTCAATTCCGGAAGCCATCCGTGAGGCAGTCTCCATGCTCCCCGTCGATGTCCTCATAGATGGCGAGGCGGTGGGGGACACCCTCCACGCCTTCGACCTTCTCGAAGTGAAAGGGCACGACATCCGCCACCAGGCATACCTCAGCCGCTACTCCGGCCTGCTCACCCTGCTGCCGCACGACAACCCGTCGCTGCAATGGGTCGGCACCGCCATCCAGCCGGAGGACAAGCTCGCTACCTACGAACAGCTCCGCCGTGACGGGAAGGAGGGCGTTGTCCTCAAGCGGATCGACGCACCCTTCAGCCCGGGCCGCCCCAACTCCGGTGGAAGCCAGCTGAAGTTCAAGTTCGTCGAGACTGCGTCCTTCGTCGTCACCGGGATCAACCGGGCGAGGAGCGTCACCCTCGGCCTCTACGGCACGGGGAGGGAATCGCAGAACCTACAACCCGCAGGCAACGTCACCATCCCGCCGAACCAAGACATCCCGCAGATAGGCTCCGTTGTGGAGGCTCGCTACCTCTACGCGTTCCGGGAAAGCGGATCGATCTACCAGCCCGTTTATCTCGGCGAACGGGACGATATCCCGGACATCGACTGCGGGGTGAACCAGCTGAAATACAAAGCCGAACCCATCGCCGCATGAAGCCACCCGCCACGGACTAGCGTCCGTGGCGGGAACGGCTTTTTTTTGCTGTCACATCCCAAACCGGCATCCCGGAAAAATCTTTAGCTTTTTAGCGCCGCAACCGACGAGCCTCCATACTGAAATACCGTGCCTCGTGCCTCCAACCACCGGAAAACCTTTACGGTTGGCGATAGCAAGGGATACCGTGGCCCAGCCTTGTAATAGTTTCATTTCTCCCGCTAGACTTCCGGCAGAAATGGAAACTCGGGTTAAAGGACTACTCCCTCTTGCAGCAAAGATTGCTAGAGATTTCGACAACATCCTTGGACTGCCGCATGCCGAAATCGAAATTGCCGCTCAGGAGGCGCTCGCTCGCTCAGCCCGGTCATTCAATCCCACAAAGGGCGATTTTCCAGCCTATGCCGCCACAGCCATGCGGAATGCGCTGCGCGACCTCTACGACCGACAGGTGCGCCACCATCAGCATCACATCTATGAACTCGACGTCCCCGGCACCCACACATCCGAACCCCGCGTCCTGGCTGTTGCGACCCCGAACGCGAAACCCGTAGACCAAGACGCCGCAGCTCTGGAATCTTGGAAGCGTCTCGAAGAGGCAATTACCGAACTCTCACCCCGGATGCGCAAAGTCACCGAGGGCATCCGCGATGGCATGAGCT
>Ga0209491_10005886_pt1 | contig 17527 bp, 11 predicted proteins | sample BON02_FD_187213 | JGI IMG/M metagenome (GOLD analysis project Ga0209491, IMG submission 187213) | Freshwater microbial communities from Lake Bonney liftoff mats and glacier meltwater in Antarctica - BON-02 (SPAdes) (version 2) | ecosystem: Environmental > Aquatic > Freshwater > Ice > Glacier...
GGGGGGGAGGGAGGAGCGTAGTGTACATACAAGCAGACACAACAACAATCAAAGTATTTAAAGAAGGGATGAAGCGTCGCTGGTTGTGTATTTCTCATTCTTCCATTGACTCATAAATGTTACTGGCTGATTGTTTATGCATGTCTTACCTATCGAACTAATGCTCTCCATCTACTTCTTCCCCTCCCCCCCCTCCTCCTTCTCCTCCTTCTTCAACCCGACCACCTCCCCTCCCTCCTTCCCTCCCTCCTCCTCCGTCTCCGCCTCCTCCTCCTCCCCCAACACCAACCCCCTCGCCCACGGCTCCGCCTCAAACAGCCTTTCATAATTCCGTCTCATCGGCTGAAACCTCTCTTTCTCCCATGCCTCCTTCATCGCCTTCGACCCCCCCACCCCCTGTACAATCTCCCCCACCCACCGTTTCACCGCATTCTCCTCCTCCTTCTCTTCCTCGTCCTTACTTTCCCTCCCTCCCTCCCTTTTCCTTGGCTTGACAAACGCCCCTCGTGCCATCCACCCTAACAATAAGCGCAACACCTGCTCATGGCAAAAGGACGAAGGACGAGGCGCCGGCGTGTAAGGCAGCTGCTTCACAAACAGAGACAACAACAAATCACGCAGCTCAGGATTCAAAGGAGGACGCGTCGATGCCGTCGTCGCTGCTCTTCCCGCACTAGCAGCAGCAGCAGCAGCAGGGATGACAGTACCAGTAGAACCACCTGTCGCCTTAGCTGCTGCTGCTGATGCTGATGCTCTTCCCTTCTTCTTCGGCACTCTTAACAAACCTGCACTCGCCAGACAAATCCACAGGCCACGATCCCGAGGGTCTGGTGTGGCGAGCAGCATTTCACTTCTCTTTTTTCGGTTCAAGTGATCGAGCAATGCTGCCAGGGTCTTGGCTAGAGGAGTGGTCCTTGCATCATCGGCAGTCGCGAGACTGTGACACAAGGAATGACTCACCATACACAACAACAACGGAGAAGGCTGCCTAGCTTTACACGCGCGATATAACCTCCCCACACTCTCCAACAACTTCTCTTGCACCTCTTCCTTATCATGTGGCTGCCCCTCCCATCCCTCCGTCGTTGCCTCATATTTCTGCGACAAGCTCACATACGCCGCAATCTCCAACAAACTCGGCAAGACCGTTCGAGCCGCTTCCTGCACATCATTCTCAGCAGCAGGCTCTCCATCCTTATCTCGCAACAACAACGGACTAACTCTCGCGTCGGGAATCGAAAACCCAGGAGGAAGGTCAGGAGGAGGAGGGGCGACCTTGCTTGCCTTCCCTCCCTTCTTCGTCAACGGCAGAGTAGGCGCGGCGGGAGGAGGGGGAGGGGTAAGGGTCTTGTGCTTAAGCAGCACCAGGGCTAGCTGCCGGCGGGCGTCCAAGCCGAGGAAGAGAAATTGAAGGAGGGAGGGAAGGAGGGGGTGATCTTTAGGAAGGCCATGTGATTTATACACCTCATCCAGCTGCTGCTTCACCGTTTTGCCCAACACGTGCAGCACGAACGGGTCAGCCAACAACATCAACGCCTGCCCCCACATCTGCCCTTCCACCCTCGGTCGTCCCTGCAACGGCTGAGGCGCCGTCGGATCCCTCCCTCCCCCTCCCCCTCCCCCTCCTCCCCCTCCTCCAATATCCTCCCCCGCACTCACAAACGTCGAGGTCGTCGCCTTACTAACCAACCCTCCCCCTCCTCCTCCCCCTCCTCCTCCCCCCCCAGTCATACTCTTCCTCTTATCCATCGCCTTTTTCACATCGACATCCTTGAATTTGATCTTATATTTGCCCCACGCCTTCTTCATCCTCTCCGCCCCAACATAAAAAGTCGTCCCCACCGGGTTAAAAGCCATACAATTCTCAAACACCCGTTCCGCATCCTGATCAAACCCCGCAAAACTCGTATAAAAACCTCCTCCTACCCCTCCCTCCCTCCCTGCCTTGACCCTTTTTTTCATCGTCCCTAGATCCATGGGGTGGGGGACAACAGCTAGGTAGGCCTGCTCTATTTCAGGCCACACCTCCAGCACGGGCTTGGCGAACCACCTAGTGTCAGCATCGAGTTTCAACAGAAAATTCATCCCATCTTCGAGGGCGTTGTCCAGAGAGGGGATTTTAGCCCAGGCTTTTTCAGCGGCTGCGGCCGAGAGGAGGCTTCCAGGGAGCTTGAGTGTGAGACCACTGCTGCTGCTACTGCTGCTGCTACCGCTCGCGCTGCTGCTCGTACCGTTGGTGGCAGAAGTAGTAGGACCCCCAGCGTCTTTCTTGCTCTTTTTCTTCTCCTTCGTCTTGGCTGCCACTCCTCCAGCAGCTGCTGCTGCTGCTGCTGCTCGCTTCTCCTGCGCCGCTGCAGCCGCTGCGTCACAACTCGTTAAAATTGCTCTTAAATGCACCTGGACCTGAATTAAGCCCTTCCCCTCCACCCTTCCCTCCTTCACCCATTCCTCCAACGCACGTGCGAGATGGGTGAGTCTTGTGATGATGGTGGCGCGGCCCGAGCGGGCTTGAGCGAGAGAGACCTGAAAATCGGAGAAGAGGGTGCAGAGGGTTGAATCACCTTTCGATGCATATTCTTCTAGAAGGTAACGATTGGCAACTTGCTCGAGTTTATCGTCTTCGTCCGTGTTGACACATGCGACAAGCTGAGTAATACTTGGATTGTCCTTTCGCCGCTTATTGGTATTGACCCCACTACTGCTACTACTGCTGCTCAACGAAAGCAAGGCCACCACATCATGTGCCGGCATGACGACCACCGCTCGATTCCCCACATACTCCTCCACCATCCCCACCATCCCCCGTCGAAACAACCCCGGATGGGCCTCCCACGCCTGCTGCTTCACTCTGATAGGCAGCCCCTCCAATATCTGCGGGCGAGCCGCCAAGCGATCCAAAAACCTCGCAGGGACCCTCCTTAATTTCACAATAATCCTCTCTGGAATCGACTTCAACTCCGCCATCGTCAAACACCCAAAGCTCTGCCCCAGCAACTTCTCAAGCTGCTGTTCATTCGTGCATCTATCCACCCTCTCCTCCAATCGTGCCCTCAAATCAGTGAATAAGTGACGGTACACCTGTAACCTTGGCACACCCAACACATCAAGCATCTGCAATGCAGGCCCTGCTTCGGGGATAGATAACAAGCCGTTCTCCGCTTGAAAACGATGGATAAACGCCCGGGGATCCCCTTCCCGCAGCCCTCTTTTAAGGAGCAAGCGGCCGGCGGCGTTCCCGACAGGAGGACCACGGATCTGCATAAGTTCCTTGGGGCTGGGAGAGGACAAGGTACGGAGGGAGGGCTTAGGGGTGTTGGTGAGAGAGGTTTTCTTCTTGAGCGTGGGCCCGGTGGGAGGCGCGGCGGGAATGGGGCTGGGTGGCGGTTCTGCTGCTGTTGCTGCTGCTGCTGCTGCTGCTGCTGGAGGGGAGGAAGTGGGGGAGGAGGGCACGGGGCGAGCGGGAGGGGTTGCTGCCTTGGTGCTTTCGGTGGGCGGAGCCACTACTTCCATAGGTGTAGGAGGAGTGGGTGATCGCAGAGAAGCAGCAGCAGGGCAGCGAGGAAGAGGATGAGATGGAGAGGGTGGAGCACGCACAGTCGTAGCTGCTGCTGCTGCTGCTGCTGCTGCTGCTGCGCCTGTCGTTCCGACCACTAGCTTGGGCTTGGCCGCTGCGGAGGAGTTGAGGCCGCCGCACCATTTTAGCCGTACGGGCGCGCTGGTGCCGCCGGCTGTTGCTCCGGGCGCAAGAGTCTTAAGGGCGAGGGCTGGGCCAGCGCCTGGTGTGCTTCCGGTGGTCGTCACGGAGGGGGCGACCAACTTGATCTTCTTGCCTGCTGTCTCGCCGCCGCCACTGCCACCGCCACTGCCGCCCAGACTCAGCTTGGGCAAGGCTCGTTTTTTGCTCTCTCCACCACCACCGCCTTCTCCGCTTATGTCCATTGCTACCGCTGCTGGTCGCGTTGGTGACCCCTTCCGGAGTGTCGGCAACGCACGCTTCTTCCCATCGACAGGGCTGCCTCTCCCTCCCCCATCTACCGCCGCCCCTGCTGCTGCTGCTGCTGCTGCGGCTGCTGCTGTGGTTGGCGAGCCCACCAATGCCGTCTCGGACAAGGAGCCGCTGGAAGCTGAGGCTGTTAAGGCGGTGGCTCGTAGCTTGAGGACGGGTGGGGCATTGCTGCCGGAGGAGGCCTTGGGGAGAGGAAGGAGTACGGGCTTGCTGGAGCTGGCCTCAGCGGGCCTCTTGCCGTCCTCTTCGGCCGCCTCCATGGCTTGTCGTATGCGCCCCTGTACGTACTGTGTGGTTGTGTAGCGTGAGGGGAGGGAGCGTGAGCGTGAGGGGGCTTGGTCTTTCCATCATCGAAGGAGCTGGCGATGCGTGTTGCTGCTGCTGCTGCTGCTGCTGCTGCTGCTGCCGCTCGAGTTTGCGTCCACCATCACCCCACAAATGTGCCACCCTCACTCCCACACCCTTCACCCCCTCCTTTACCACGCACAGCTTGTACAGGCGTCCGTCTCGTGCGTCCAACAAACCATCTCCGCCGCCCCATCATCATCATCATCATCATCCGGAGCCCGTCCTAAAGCCTCTAGGTCTCTACACAATACAAGGTACGAACCAAGTTGACCACGGCATCACAACGTGGCCCTTGCCATTGTCCTCGAGGCCTGCGGCGTCCGTCTTTCTCCTGCTTTGAAGTCACGCTTGGGGCAGGAGCTCAAACGCGGCCGGCTCACTCACATCGCGCCTCACGTATCTTCACTCATCCTCCACACGTTACACAGCCCCCCTTCTAAACCATGGCTCAAGGAATGAACAAGCTCAGCAAGAAGGGTTTGGCCGCGCAAAAGGGGAAGAAGGCGCACGCCAAGGCCAGTAGCAAACGGACTGCGGCCAAGAAAGGAAGTGAGTAAAATCAGGAAAAACCTCCTCACCCTTCATGTGTGCCCCTCTCCCCTTTCCTCCCACCTTGCTGTGCTCCTGGATGTACGCACTTATGCTTGCGACTCATTGGAGCGACAGTAAAGCAGCTTTTTGTTCTTTGTGATGAACGTCGCTCCAGCGTTCTGTCTCCTCCATCTCCCCCGCCTCCCTCCTCCTCCCTCCTTCAAAGAGCATTCATCGCACCACTCACCCCCCCCCCCCTTATCCCTACCCCAATCATATCAGACCCAACACAACTCCCCAAGAACATCCAACGCCGAGGCATGGCCATGGAACAAGCCCGCATCACCAAGGCCATTAATCAAAACGTGGAGCGAGTCTCTTCGGCCCGAGCGCTCAAGGCAGGAGATACCTTCTCGATGAATGACGTCAAGAGCATCGGTAAGGAATTAAACAGGGATATTCGCCGAGAGGAGGTGACGAGAAAGAAGAGCCGGGTGGAGGAGAAGCTGGCCGAGTTGCAAGCGAAGATCGATGCGTGAGAAGTGAGAAGAAGTGCCTAAAATCAAAGTCTAAAGAAAGAGATTTTGTTGTAATTATTAAGGGCGAGCTGGGGCAAAGTGTTTGTTTTGGTTGCTGTGTGGTCTTTGGTGCTTCTGGTTTTGGTTTATGATTGCTTCGATCCTGTCCTTATCCATCTCCACAAGTGATTCGGACGGGAGGGGGCGAGGCAACAAAATTCACAACAGTGTTTCTTCTTCATTTACTTCCCTTTTCCTTTACTCACTCACTCACGCAATGGCACAAATTCCCTATAATACTTAAATAGATGTGCCACTCTCCTACTTATTTTTGGGGTCTTCCCTTCTCGGCCACTCTTCTTCTTCTTCTTCCCTACTACTCCTGCTCCTCAAGAGAAAAAGGACATATTACATGTGTTTTCCCGTTTTTGCAGTCATCATTCATCCCCTATAGTTTGCCTCCCTCCCTCCCTCCTTCCTTCCCCCCCTTATTACACTCTTTGAAAAATCCCACGCTTCCCTCTTTACTTCACTATTGAAATCCCTTCCAGCATACACCTAGCCGAACTCGCCGACGAGGACGAGGACGAGGACGAGGACGAGGACGAGGAGGAAGACGTATCCATCTTATCGAGCACAATCCCCGTCGACGTCGTTCTTACCCTTGGTCTAGGACTCGTCATTTTCGGGTCACCCACAATAAACATTTGGCAGAATTTGGTCGCTGCCATACTACCCGGACAACAGGCCAATCGTGCTTTATCCGCATAGAGGCACGAGAGGCAGATGCCATAAATAGGCAAAAAATACGAAAGAAAAGACACAATGACATTGGAATTTCCTAAGAAATTCCCCAGGAGGGAGATGCATATTAAGGCGAGAGACAAGCAGAGCTTCCACCACTTGACCATCAGGCCCTTGGCCACGAGGGAGGGGGCGTGTTTGGGGCTTGTTTTTAAGAGCATACTACCCATTATGAAGGTGGCGAGAACACCGAGGAAGGCCATGGAGTAAATCCCAGCGAGCTCAGAGACCTTGCCGTCCATGATCACAATAAGAGCGATGCAGAGCAGGAGGAAGGTGAGGATGATGTAGTGGTTCGTGCCACGCCACCGGTTTTTGCGCAGGAAGACGACGGGGAGGCATTTGTCGAGGGACATTTGGAAGACGAGGCCATCGAGGCCCACAAAAGCCGTGAGGACCGCTGTGTAGGGAGAGGAGGGAGGGAGGGAGGGAGGGAGAAAGATGGTGTGAGCAAGGGGAGGCATTTGTCGAGGGACATTTGAAAGACGAGGCCGTCGAGGCCGACAAAGGCGGTGAGGACCGCTGTTTGTGAGGAAAGGAAGGGAAGGAGGGAGGGAGGGAGGGAGGGAGGGAGGGGTTGGTGAGTAAAATGCAAATCTTCATCTTTCCGCTCAAGCAGCTCCCTCCCATCAATTACCTACCTCCACTCAACACACAAAACGCCTCAATCGACATCCAATCCGAAAACAACTGAGCCATCGAGCTGCCCTCTCCAAACATCCACTCGCCCGACACCTTAGCCATGCGACTCAAAACTGTATCACTATTCGCATTGATCTCAGGGATGGGGAGGATGGAGATGGCGAGGAAGGAGAGGAGGGGGTTGATGATCGTCACCCCAATCCACAGGTTCCGCAGGCATTTGATGAAGGTCTCGGGGCGGAGGTTTTCGATGCATTGCGCCTGAGGGAGGGGTAAGGGAGGGAGGGAGGGAGGAAGATAAGAGAAAAGCGAGAGCTGTTGCTTTCTCAAAAAGAGAATAGAGAGGCAAACAAGTACTTGTGCACATTTGATAAATGTAAGCAAAAAGCATGCCAAGCACTCATAGGAGCCTGATATGCCAAGCTGCTCAAATGCAACACACTCTCTCATCCCCACCCATCCACCCAACCCACACCACCCACCCACCCTTCCACTCAACCTACCGTCGTCTCATATCCCGACACCCCCAACATAGCACTGCTAAACCCTAGAAACAAAGCCACCCCCAACGAAGAGCTCATCTCACTCCCCGCCATCTTAACCCTAGGGTACGGCTGATCAATATTGAGCCACAAAACCGAAAATCCCTCTGAAGCAGCGAAGACAAAACAGCTCACAGCCAGCACTAAGAGAGTAATGCAATGCACGAAAAAAATCCCAAAGGCGATGCTCGAGGACTCTTTGAGCCCCGTAAGGACCAAGGCGGCGAAGAAGAGGAGGAGGACGACGGAGGCCCACACGGGGGAGATATCCACCACTTTGCTCAGGTAGTCACACGCACTCACAGCAGACACCACACAAGTCGCAATGTAGCTAATAATGGAAAGAGTGGCCGCAAACGCCGCGAGGGGCCTTGGGGCGACGTGTGCTAGGACGTTGTAGCTCCCGCCGTTGTGCGGGAAGGAAAGCACGGCCATCGAATAGACCGACTTTATCAGATATAACACGACGGACACAAAAATGAAGGACAGCGGCGCGACCTTCCCGGCATTCTGTGTCACGAGGCCTATGGTGTACAAACAGGAAGACAACAAATCGTTTCCACACAACGCCGTCGCGGACCACTCCCCCAGCATGTGCCCCCCTTCCTGGCCGCTGCTGCCGCTGGTGCTGTCGCCTTTTCTCCGTCCTCCCTCCTTCCCACTTTCGGACCGCCCTCCAGGACTGGCTATCATCATCCCCAAGCCGTCCTCCACTCGCATCTGATCCGAGACCGACCCATCGAGTATTGCACCCATGCTCGGCCGGCCCGCGTTGCCACCAATGCTGCTGCCGCTGCTGCCGCTGCTGCTGTCACTGGTACAGCTACTCCCACTGCTATAGCTGCTGCTCCCGCTGCCGCTGCAACTGACGCTGCTTTGCGCCTTTCGCCACGTGCTCCGTTGACGAGCCGAGGCGGGGCTGCTCCCATGGGAGCCGTCGATACCCAAGCCATCGCTTGGTGGGTTGGCTGTTTAGGTTGGGTGGGGAGAATGATCATCAGCAACTTGTTTGCGTGCTTGCTTAGGAGGGGGGCAGAGCAAACGTGGGAGAGTGCTTTCCCTGGTACGAGTCGTCGCTTTGTCAGCATGTTGTGTGTTGGTAAGTGTGTTCACTTGTAATGTGGGAAGAGATTACAATGTAGTGTCATGCAGGGGTGATCCTCCTGGCCATGGCACAAGGGATCAATCGTACACGCCACCATCCCTGCCTCCCTTGAACCCTTGTCTGTCTACTCCATCGACTTACCACTCTCTGCTGCTGTCGGGGTCCCCATCTTGTTGTTGTGGGAATTGACGCCTCGGGTGTATGTCGAGTGCTACTGTCGCAAGGGGTCGGATGGCGTCCTAGCTACCCCTTAAACGCACGCCGCCTCTGGCGCGCGTGTGAGATCTCCCGCCCCGTCTGTCGGATGGGCCGCGTCCGCTTGGTCTCCACACTAGCCCTGTGTGATTGGTAGATGAAGAGGTGTTGTGTGAGATAGTGCAAGGGTTGTAGGAGAGGAGAAGCTTCTTGACCAGAACTCTTAGTCGCAAGGCAGCAAGTCGGTCCTGGACTCGGACTGGAGCACGACTCCAAAACGGCTGCTTGAATTCGAAACGCTTCGTGAGCGGTTTGGTTTTCACACCCCATGCTCGAAACCTAAGGCCATTTACTATCCACTGACCTGCCTCACGCCTATCCCACCCGCACAGGCACCTTTATTGGTTTTGGTGCCTGCCTTGGGGCCATGCAGCCGGCAGGCGGCAGCCGGTGCAGAGGGAGCAAAGAGGTGGTGAGTTGCCTTGGAAAGGGGCATTGGGTGCATGCCCGTCATCCACACTCCTTTTCCCTCCATAATCAACTCACAGCGCGCTGTCCAGCGCCTCCGTTTGTTTGGAATGGGTGTTGGGGCCGACTTTCCCACTCTTAAGCCTGTCGCCAAGCAGCAGGCAAGGCCGCCACCGCCACCACAACCAGCGGCGTATGCGGGTCCCAAGGAAGGAAGAAGAAGGCGCAGGAGGAGTCGGTACGAGCATGAGGGCCTGTACGAGGCCCAGCACCATGGCCACAACGACGAATTGTTTTTGGCATCTTCCTCACGAGCTAAGCCTAATAGCAGTAGCAGTAGCATCGGCGGGGAGAGGCCTTCATGGTACCTTGGAGGAGGCAGCAGCGCGCCCGACCTGGGCAGCATAGGAGCCTCGCCTGGTTATGCACAGGCTGCCCAGCGGTACGGCTGGCGGGGAGTGGAAGGGCTGCATGAATATCACTTGGGGCGTATGGCTGCACCACCGCGGCTGATCACCCCAACTGTTTTGAGAGGCGGCGGTGCGGCAGCGGGCGAAGGCGACACGTGGACACCCAAGCTGCCGCCGCACTCCAGCCCCGCGGGCTGGCCTAGCAACGGTGAGTACGTGGAGGGATACAAGGCCAAGAGATATTCGACCTCGTACGTCTACAATCGAGAGACGACCGTGAACGACGCACAGCAGCCTTTGCCCGACCTCCGCTTACGGCGGATGAGGCAGCGTGAGCTCGAGGAGCAGCGTGAGGTCCAGGCAGGCATCCAGGCGGAGCGCCGGCAACGCGTGACGGCAGCCGCAGCCGCAGCAGCAGCAGCAGTGGGAGCAGCAATACATGAGGCGAGAAGAAATGACGAGGCGAACGGCGACGACGACGCCAAGTGGCAGGCTTTGGAGGGGGTGCATGAGATGCTGGTCCACTACCAACCCTTGGCCCGACTACGCAGTGTGGAGCTGGAGGGGCTGGCGGTGTGTTTGCAATTGCACTGCTTTGGGGGGCAAGGCACAACGCTGGTGACGCGGGAGGGGTTCGTGGACGCGTTTTGGGGCAGGCATGGAAGCAGGCTTTTGCACGAGCATAACATCAAGCCGGACATCCTCTTTTCTCTGTGTCGGAGCTCATCTCAGCGGCGCGTGGTTTGCTTCGTGGAGGTGGTGGCTTTGTTGATTGTCCTAGATGAGGAAATGGATGTGCGCGGTCATCGTGGGGGGGGCTTGCTACAGGAGCAGCAGCCTCGGCCTGGCGTGGAGCGGACCTTGGTGAGGCTCTTTCGTCTTTACCAGCGGCATCGCCCGCATTGCAACGTCACGGAGAACCTCAACGCGCTCTTTCTTACCTGCAGCCGGAATGCGCACGAGGGGGCGGAGATGGCCGCGTTGCTGCATCGGGAATTTCTGCCCTATTGCTATCGGATGGCGGCCTTGAAGACACTTTCCTCTCCAGCGGGCGCTGCTTCTCCTTCTTCTTCTCCCCTGTCCTCATCTTCTACGGCCCCTCCGGCGGGGGCAAGAGGAGCGGCAGCAGTTCGCTTCAGGGTCAGAACCCCTTCCGCTGTTGCAGCAGCGATGGCGGTGGGCGGGGCCGGGCGGCGGACGGAAGGAGGGGAGCCGCTCCTCGTGTATGACATCTGCAACGGCGTCTTTCGCGAGCAGGACTTTGAGCGTGCTTTAGCTGTCAATCCTCGCGTGGTCCGCCTTTTCCAGGAGCAGATGACAAGGGCGCAAGCATGTGCCATCGGTGGTGCTGGCGGTGGGGGTAAGCGAGGGAGGACCTCGCCGATTGGTGCCGAGGAGGAGGAGGGCGAGACGGAGGAGCAGAAGCAGGAGGGGGAGGGCAAGGAGAGGACGAGAAAGAAGAAGGATGTGGGCAGCATACTGGCTAATCTTTTCCCTAGAAAAGAGAAGAAATCCATGTAATACAAATGACTGCGGGCAAATAAAAGTAATCAAGTAAATCCTTTCGAACAAATAGACGTATATGTTTGCGGTGGGAGGGAGGGGAAGGGGAGGGTGGGTGGGGTAGGAGCGAGTCGTGAATAGACACACATGCAGTATTTTGATACTCAAATTGCCTGCTTTACGAATTTTACATGTCCACACTCTATCAATGCCCGTGCGCTTTGTGGGGGGCAAAAAGGCCTCAAGGCGAAAGTGCGGTTAGTGAAATGCGAAAATGCCGTCAATAGGTACGACAAACAGTGAGCATTGTTCGCTGCTTCCCTGCACTTGTGCGGCGCCTCCCTTTGCCTCTCTTTGCGCCTCTCATTTTTTTGAACGCACGCTCACCACCTCACTCGAGCCCTTTCACATTCTGCCAGGCATGCGACACCACCAGCCAGCCTACCCAAGCGCCGCCTTTGGCATTGCGCGGCGGTCATTCCTGCCCACACAAAGTATCTCCGTGCTTTCTTTTTGCGCTTGCGTCATCCCAATGCGCGCGGCGTGGCCCCTGATTAGACGCGGGGCGGGGCACTTTAAGAGCTCCCCTCGGCGGCAGCTTTGCATGCACTCCGGAACTGCCTTGTCCACCTGCATGCCAATCCTTTGGGCGGCGCACCCACCAACCAATTGCGGATCCAAGCGCTTTGTTCCGCTTCCCTTTGCCACCAGCCCCGCCATGTTCGCTCCCCGCCGCCTCTTACCCACACACATGTACACGCTATTTACACGCACACGACACAGCTTTACTACTAGCACACCACCAGCAACAATGGCCAAGAGCGACACCAATACGCCCATCATCGTGGGTTCCCTCGTCGTAGTGGCTGTGGCCATCGGCGCCACCTTCTTCGTAAAGAAGGGCGGCATGGAGAGCGACGGTACGTACACGTGTGCTTGTCTCCCTACCCTTTTGCTCTACCTTGGCGCTCGTCTCCTGCTGAATTCTGTCGAAACCATTCCTCCTTCGTGTCGTTGCAGCAGCGGAAACCCCTCCGTGTTGCCTTTGTCTGACTTGTCCTTGTACCGAACGGCGCGGTATTTGTATTCCAAGGGAGGCCAGCGCGAGAGCTTGCTATGCACCACACCGACAGCATGCATTAAGACCTGGCACATATCATCGGATGTGTTGTAATCGCACTGTCATTCGCTTTAGCTTGATTTCTCATTTTTCAAACATCGATAAGACAGCACACTCACCCTTCCCTCTCTTTTTCCCTTATCCATCCTCTCCCTTCCACAGCCGTCAAGAAGGTCAAGGACTTCGTCAAGAAGGGCGTGGACAAGCTGAAGGGTGCCCCCGCCGCCGCTGCTCCTTAAGTAACGGAGTAATATGAGATTTTGAGTGCGTCGAGAAGGGGTGGATGAGAGGGCTGGAGGCGGGTGTGATATATAAGCATGGCGGCAGGGAGAGGGGGGTCAGGAATGGCTTTTTTCTTCTCTATTTTGTGTGTGTGTGTGCTCTTTTGTGAGATAATGATGATGAAGTAGTGTGTATTTGTTTTGATTTCCTTTTGACTCGTTCAACACAAGAACATTTGTATGATTTCATTCGTCGTCATCGTCAATGGGCATCCACTTTTTAAAATGATTTTTGAGACACAGAGCAGGGTGAGGAAGGAGGAATATGAGATGTAAAAGGAGCGTAAGGAAGGAAAGAGGGGAAGAGCAGCGCTGGTTCAATGAAGGAAGTATGGTCTGAGCTTGTGTGGAACGTGTTCAGGCGCACAGCAGCGTGTGTTTTCATCAATCAAGGAAAAACATTTTTGTCGTGCATTGTATGTGTGTGTGTCTGCGCACATAGATACGTGTGTGGTTGTGTGTGTGTAATGTGTGTGTTGAGGCCCGCGTCGTGGCGCGGAGGGCCCTATTGAGAACGAGAACGAGAACGAACGAGGTGGAAAAAGAGAGGATACACACCAAGAAAGAAGAAAATTTAGAAGCTATTATTACCTTTTGCTGTTTTATTTTGATTTTCCGATCACTGGTGTTGATTGATTTGGTCTTTTCTTTAAACAGTTTATTTTGTTGTTCGGTGTGATGTTGCTTCTGTTGCTGCTGTTGCTGCTGCTCTATCTCTCCCTCCCGGGCGGCGAAAAATGGGTGTGGGACGATTTGATCTGTTTGACCCTTGGTACCTACAGATGCAAAAAGAAACGCCCCCGTCTCTTTCTCTCTCCCTTCCTCTTTCATCTACCTACTCATACACACTGACACAAGCATTCATCATTCCCCTTCCTCCTTCCCTCCCTTCCTCCCTCCCGGGTCTCTCTACGCCGCCTGGATCTTCAACGGCGACACCCCCGCTCTCCCTCCCTCCTTCCTTTCCCCCCCCACCCCACTTGCCCTTGTCACCCACATATCCCCCGTCAAAAAGAAATCCGCCGGCTCCAACCGCTGCAACTTCAAATCCAAGGGATACCGATACATTTCCAAGGTCTGCGAGCCCGAGTCGACATAACTATCATCAACATGCAACAACGCCCAGGCCTGCGGTCCCTTCGTTCGATCCACCAACTCAAGCACCGCAAATGACCCCGGCGAAAGATGCTCGACCGGCGTCTGCATATGCCAAGTCCACCCCCACCACATCGACCTCCCCCGTTGCAAAGCCGGGTAAGTCATCACCTGCGTACGCTCCACCTGCTGCTGCTTCGACGAATAAATATTAATCCTAAAGAAAGGCGCGGTCAATTTCTCCGAAGACGTCTCCGCCATCGCCAGCTTCTCCACAAAAAACGACACGTACGAACAACCAGGTAAGCGGGAAGGAGGAGGAAATAGAGCGCGATCCGCCGACATCTTCACTTGTCCCGGCCCCATGAGCTTGGCACCACCACCCTGACGGGATTGAGCCATCAGGTCCACCACGGTCTGATTCCCCTTGTTCCTCAAAGTGAGATTCGCCCCCTTCTGGGCCAACGCCCCAATCAACCTAAACAGAGTCTCCTTCGTCTCAGGCGACATCCCTCCTCCCATCCCCTCCCCCCCTGCCTCCCCCATCCCTCCTCCTCCTCCCCGCCTACTCTGAGTCCGTTGTCGAATCACCCCCCCACTCCTCCCCCCAACCCCCAACCCTCCCGCCGCCGCCAAAGCCGCTCGATGCGCCGGTGTATTCCCATCCAAATTCTGCGCATTCACATCCGCCCCATTGTCAACCAACCACATCGCCAACTGCACCATCTGCGGCTGCCCTCCCCCTCCCCTTCCTCCCAAACGCTTCCCTCCCTCCCTGCCCTCCACCGATCGCACCAACGCATGCAAGGGCGTCTCGCCCGCCTCATTCATACACGCCACCATCACCTCCCTCTGCTCCAAATCAACATGCTGAATAGGATAAGCCCGTCGACCGTACATATGCGTGGTCTGCCCCATGACCATCCGCAGCTTGGCTAGCCACCCCTGCAGCTCCATCTCGTTCTCGGCTTGAAAGTAGAGACGTCCCTCCCGATTCCGACGATCCAGCAAGAGAGGCGAGTGGATCTCAAAGGCAAAATCGATGTGATCGCAGACCTTGAGCATCGAAGGCTTCAACTTAATCACCTTGGAAACAGGGCAATTGGTAGGGGCATGGTAATACCTCAGCTCCGTATCCGTCAGCACACACCAACGCCGATTAAACGTATCAGTCTCCCTCCTCTTCTTCAACCACCCAGCCTTCAGCCTATTGCTCTGCACCGCCCTCGCCACCTGCCCCTCGCTCCTCGCCCGATCACACGCCAACTGCAGCTCTTCCGGAGACAGGCCCTCGAACCCCCCCCTCCGATTAGGCACCGACACCCTTCCTCCCGGTGCACCAAAAATGCCATTGTGCTTCCTGCTGCCACCGCCGGCTTCCACCACCTCCTGCACCTGCTGCTGCTGCTGCTGCTGCCAATGAGAGGGCGTATGAGCCATGCTACGCGCCGGGCTGTTCGCAGCAGTGGTGCGGCTGCTGCTGCTGCTGGCGGCCATCGAGCCCCGCCCTCCCCCGATACCCATGCCAGGACGCTGCGGGCTGCCTGGAGCAGTAGCAGCAGCAGTCCGAGCCGAAACAACCATAGCCTGCTGTGCCCGTGCACTCCGTCGTCGATCATCCCACGAATCAATCCCCACGCTCGCAATCCTAAACGACGCCCGCGGCCCTCCACCCATCCCTCCCCCTCCCCCCTCCCCTCCTCCTTCCACCTTCCGCCGACGATTCGGCGTCCCGGAACTACTGCTGCTGCTGCTCGCATCCTGCCACGCCCGCCCATCTAACCCATCACACACAGCCGCAAACCTCTTCGCCAAGTCCAAGCTTCCCTTCCCCGCCGCCAAATGCAAAGGCGTATCCCCCTGTCCATCACTCACAATCAAATCCTCATACCGCGGTTTCAACAACGCCATCACACCAATATCCTCCGCCAAGGCCGCCGAATGGACCAACGTCCGAAAATGCGCTTTCCGATCCCTCCGTGTTGCCAACCAAGGCCTCTCCTCCAACATGCGATGCACCGTCGAGACCTGCCCAGCCCTCGCCGCCAAATGCAGCTTATGCACGCGCCTCTCCTCCAGAATCTCGTCAAGATACCGACGCACAGCCCGCTGCAGCACCATCACCGCTGCTTGCGCCAGGTAGTAAGCCCGACGTGCCCTCACACCACGCACCAAGCTCTGGAGCTTCACCACCCCCCTTGCTCGGCAATAGCGACGGCGTTGCGCGTACCCCCGCGCCATAGCCTGGATCTTGACCGCAGACTGATACTCCACATACTGCTGGCGGACCGCCCTCCCCCTCGCCCATGCTTGGAGACGCACCACTGCCCGCAGCCGAATAAAGGATTTCCGGGCAGAGTAACGACGGGCGAGGGATTGAATGCGAATGGCGGCGCGAAGGCGATGGTAAGCTTGTCGACAACGGCAGCGACGGACCTGGGCTTGGACAAGGACGATTGCAGCAAGGTCACGGAGCTTCTGACGACGGGCTAGGGTGCAGCGTGCTTGCGCCTGCAGCACAATGGCCGCCTGGCGCCACGCGAGGAATTGAGTGCGGGTCTGATAAGCTTTATATTGCCCTTGGATGGTCAATGCTGCTGCCCTCTCCTCCTTCTCCCGTTGCAGCCGTGCTTGCGTCCGCAAGGTGCAAAACATATTCCGAGCTGCATACGCCCTTGCCACCGTCTGAATCCTCAAGGCCGCCTTCCGCTTCCCCAACTCCCGGACCGCCATCGTCATCCGCACCACCGACTGAAGCTTGATCACAGCAGCCCTTGCCTGCTGGTACTGCCGCCGAGCAAGATGCCCCCGCAGCAGCGCCACCACAATAACCGACGCCCGCAGCCTGCGGAACTGCCTTCGAGCCAGAAACCCCCTCCCTGCCGCACTCAACCGCGTGGCGGCCCGCTCCCGACGATACCCACACCGAGCTAAATAACCACGCACCACGGCAGTACACGTCGTCGCTGCCTTTTCCCTCCGCTGCTTCGCCAGGCGGGCCTTGCTGCTGAACAGCCGCATAGCCAACCAGCGACGCGTGCACTTCTGCGCTGCCACCGCCCCTCGCAGCACCCGCTTATAAACAAGTAGCTGACGATGCCCCCTCCACCCAGCCTGGATCTGCACAATCTGCTGCCGGTACCTCAAGAACTTCTTCCGCAGCAAATGCATGCGCACCGACCGCTGCAGCAACAGCAATGCCCGCCGGGTGTGGAGATAGCGTCGCACCCCCAAAAACCCACGAATCAACGCCTGGATCCGCGCGGCGTGACCAGCAAAGAAATCCCGGATCGCGTCCCTAAGCAAATCCAGCCCATTATCCCTCAAGAAAATCTTGCGCTTCCCCAACTGGAACCCCCCCACAGGCAAGACCTTAGTAACAATCGCCTGGCACGCCGCTCTATAATCTGCGGGCGTCCTCAGACTAGCCGGCTTACATGACCCAAGCAACACATCAAAACGCCGATGAAAATCCTCGAACAAAATGCGCGTCGGATAAGCCTCCCTTCGAATCCGCACCACCTCCAACACCCCCGAATACCGCAACTGCTGCACCACCAACCTCGGGCTAAAGCCCCCCGCAGCCTTAATCGCATTCGGCTTAATACACTTGATATAATGCGGCTCCGTCGCCTTCAACGTAGCCGTCAGCTCCTCCAGCTGCCGTCGGAAGGTGCAAGAAACAGTGAACGCACCCGAAATAGCACCAGGGCCAGGCGAGGCCATGTTGATCTTCCCCCCACCCATCAAGGCCCGCCCACGCTTATTGGGATCAGGGGAGGAGGTAGATGAGGAGGCGACGGAGGAGGAGGAGGGGGTAGGGTTAATGGGTCGGCCTTCTAGGTCCAGCTCGGGTTTGACGATGGCTATCTTGGGGGTGGGGAGGGGGGGGATGTAGCCGGGCGTGTTGGGGGTGGGCTTGTCGGTGAGGAGGTTTTGGAAGAAGGGGTCGTCGGAGA
>Ga0209491_10005894_pt1 | contig 17503 bp, 6 predicted proteins | sample BON02_FD_187213 | JGI IMG/M metagenome (GOLD analysis project Ga0209491, IMG submission 187213) | Freshwater microbial communities from Lake Bonney liftoff mats and glacier meltwater in Antarctica - BON-02 (SPAdes) (version 2) | ecosystem: Environmental > Aquatic > Freshwater > Ice > Glacier...
GTTCATACCTTTCAGCTGGTAGGGGACATAAAGCATTCTTTTCTTCGCTGTCAAAAAGCTCCTGTCTTGATTCAGGTCTTTTTTGAAAAGGGGTGTTGTTGTGGATAGTGAGATGGTGGCGAATATCTTCATTTAAGGTTTTGATGTCATGATATACCTTGTTTCTGAGCGGTGCGTAGATTCTGCTGTAAACAATGCTTAGCGTCTTTTCTACCAACGCTTTGTCCTGAGGCTTTCTGCTCCTGGCAGGAAAAACAACACAACCGTAATGGTTGGCAAAGTCCAGGAAGTCAGCGTTGATTATTGGTTCATACTTAACGGCTTTGGTGACTGCACTTTTAAGGTTGTCAGGCACAAGGGCTTTGGGCACACCCCCGAAGTAATGTAAAGCATTTTCTGTGGCGGCGATGAAGTCTTCTTTTCTTTGCGAGGGCACGGCTTCTACGTAGCTATATTGACTGGCTCCGAGTGTAGCAACATATACCTCCAGATCGGCGATTTCGCCTGTTACAGGGTCTACTGTGGCTAGTTTGTTTCCGGTAAAATCTATATAAAGCTTATCACCTGGCACATGTTCAATCCGCATACTTGCAGACAAACCGATACGCCATTGTTTGAAGGTGTCACAGAACTGAGAGTAACTATATCCGTCAGGATGTTTTTGACGATATTCCCCCCATAAGACCCAACGGTTTACACCTGTTCTTTTAAGTTCTGATTCTATAAATGGAAAGAAGGAAATAAGCTCCTGTTGTCTTTGTTCAGATTTTTGGTCAGGATCAGCAAGTAACGCATCAAGCTCCTCATCGCTTTTGATGAGAAGTTCTCCATAGGTTAGCGCTTTGGAATGACCCAATTGAAGGTACTTCTTGACCGTATTACGGGAAATACCCAAAGTTTTGGAGATGGTTTGCAGTGCCATGCCGTTGTCACGGTGGCGAATTATCTGTTTAAGATTGCTTAAAGTTATTGTTTTTCCTGCCATACTTTACGGGGTTAGTTCACCCGCAAAGCAAACGATAATCGTGTAAATCTAGGTGGTCAATCATGTCAACCCGACCCTATTGACCACTCTTACAGAGAGGGTCAATAGGGTCGGGTTGACAGTGGTCAAGATCACCGGATTTATGTCCCTCGATAGTGAAATATCCCCATAAAAGGGGTGGTCAACATCATCGGAAAAAAGTGGTCAACATCACCGGAACAGGTGGTCAAGATGGATCGGAATATACAAGAACGTTGTCAGTAAATTTGCTGCAGCATTGACTGCATAATATTTTTCAAACGCTACTGGTGGCCCGTTTTCATCATGTTCTACTGCGTAATCATTCTCATTTATTTCAGGTGTCCAGAAAAAGTAAGTATTATTAATCACCAGTGATGAAAATAGAATTTCTGATGCAGTTCCATCAAAAGGTTTTTTTAGCTTGCTTTCAATAGCCTTCCTTAAATATTTAAATCTTTTGCCCGAATACTGAAACTTAGTTTCTGGTTCAAATACAAGAGCCAATTTATCAGATTTAGTTAGATACCTTCAATATGGGAAACCTGATTGTTGTCCTAAAATATATCTTGTAGTTAGTTCGTTTAAAAAGGGATGATTTTTATTGTCAGGGTTTATATACTAATTTGAGATTGATTCATCTAATTGTAAGTATCCACTCTCAATTAATTTTAGAGTTGGTAAAGCTGCTATTGATTTTGTTAAAGAAGCAACTTTTTAAATACTGTTAATAGTAACAGTAGAGCCTTCTTCTTTTCTTAATAAAGTAATATTTTCGGTTCTACCACGAATTTAATGGAAGCAGAGCAATAAGATGATAGTTGTTTTCTGAAAAGATCATTTTAAGAGATGTCTATCAAGTGTCTAGCTGATTACTGAAAACTTCCTATTAATGGTCTTGGCTTATATTAGCTATATGTACCACTAATATAGGGGTAGAACCATATTTTCAGCAGAAGACTGCAGCACGACCAATGCAAGTGATCTACACCCGTTTTAGTTCGGTTTTACCAGAAAACGGAGATTTATTTTTATGCTGAAAGACTTGTGCTGAGCTTGTCGAAGCAGAATGGAAAAGGAGCGTTTTATTGCAGTCCATTCTTACACTATTCATAACGGCTACCTTCACGATCTATTATTAAATAAAATTATTACATTTTAGCCTTTTACTCCATGCAGGATATAATTATCTCTACGAACATTTTGTCAGGGAACTAATCAAATTCATCTATTATAAAATCTCAAATAGGGGTTTCCAATTTATTAATGCCCGCCAGAAGTGGGTGGTAGATATATGATTGAACAAATTACAAGACATCTGCTGAGTAAATCTTGACTTCAATTAAAAAAATAGGGTTAGGCTAAATATATTTTAATTTAACACTAGTAAAAAAAATGTACTTTACAATTATATTAAAAGATCAACTATTTAACGGAACAGAAAAATATTAAAAGCATGACATCCCTAATTATTCCAATACATCTTGATGCACTTTACCTTAAAAAATCACAGGTGGTCAACGGTCCTAAAACCGATTTTAGCCGTCTGCCATATGTAAATAAAAGTACCGGATTGGATGTCAATTCAGACATTTCAAATATTAGTGAAAACTTTATCTCTCAACCATTTCAAAACAGCAAGCTTTCTTTAGATGCTGGTATTCACTTGCATTGGGCTCTGCCCGATTGTCTGTCGGAAGGGTCTCACGAATCACTGGATAATAAAGCAAGTATCAAGTACCCAAAGGTTCCAGATCGTTGGCTGATCACCAGAAAAAATGGAATGTCTACTAAGCAATGGGTTGTAGAAAGTAATTTTCTTCAGCCAGAAGGAAAGAATAATACAGAAAACAGCATCACCTTTCCGCTTAATCCGCACGAGAGAGGTGCAGAGGGCCAGCCCTTTAGATATATGGGTAGGCAATATGATTTTTTAGGAATATTTGCGAAGCCAGGTAATGACTATTTTGATAACCTAACGGCACTAGGTTATGGCGATCCTTCTTTTGGAGCCATGTATGCTGAATGCCACAGTGTATTTGGCTGTCATGATGTTTTTGAAAAAAAACTGACTGGAAAAATTGAATATGAAGTAATTGGTTGGTACAACGATACAGACGATGATTACCTGAATAAATTTGTAGATGACTTCTTACAACGCAAAGATATTAATGCGCTAACCTCAAGTAAAAAAAATGCAGCTGTATCTGAAGCAATTAAAGCCGCTTTTAGGATTGGTTTTGAGGATGGAATCTCTTTTCCGGAGAGACTTATTTGCTATGGTAGGCTTGTATTTGATGAAAATGTACTACAAAATTGTTCGGAAACAGTACCGGAAATAAAAGAAGTTTCCTTTGGTAATACGGGTGCCGAAGCACTTTCTGCGTTACTTAGTAATGGAGATGTAAAAATTGAAAAGCAGTTAGAAGCTATCCGTTTAATGTCTAGAATCGGGAATAAGAGACTCGATCTACATGCAAAATTTGAAGAGGCTTTTCATGAGAATGGTTTTACTCCTGTAGAAGGTGGAACAATTTGGGGAATTGAAAAAGGATCTACTAAAAACAGCCAACCTATAGCACAAAATAAACAGGTAGAGGTTTCTTTACCGGATAATTTTGCCCATAAAATTAACCACCTCAACGAGCTTCAACAAAAATTTAAACATGCTTTGGATGAGTTTCGGGATCTAAAGCAACAATTGTTTTCAGATTGGTATAAATTTATGATGATAGATCATCATTCTTATATTCATCAGGATGAACTTGGTGATATCGATGAAATTCGATTTTTTATTGAAAATACCAATTTCAATGAATTGAAAGATAAAGAAAAGGAATTAGAAATTTTGTCTCCAGAAAAGGAGCATCATGGCGCTATTTGGAATGCTTTAAAAGAAGTAAAAAGTGCCATAAATAATTTTAATACAGGTTTTATTGCCCAAGGAACTCAAGTTTTGGGTATTCAGAATGAGCCTTTGCTCTATATTTTCAAAGAAAATAAAACGCAATTTCCAAACCTACAATTAGGCACTCCTATGCTCTGGGGCAAATGCCTCCCCTTTAATACGAGTTGTCTACAGTTTTCAGGGCAAGCTTCTAAACTGGTTCTTCATTTGAACAACATCCCAGACCCGTTACCAACAGAGTTAACAGCACAAAACGCCCTTTTGGAAAACCTGAAAACGATGAAAGCTATTTCACTTTGGGTTAAAATTGAGGCTTCTTTAGTATCCGCTTATTTCAATCTACTTCGGATAGAGGGTATAAATAATAGTGGTATCGGTTCCGAAGGTATCGGTGATTTCTGGACTACCTTAAAAGTAAACGGTGCAGAACTTAGCTTAACATCAAACTATGCTTGGAGTCAAATTCAAAAAGGGGTTTGGGTACATATTTATCTAGAAGCAAAGGAATCGTTTATAGAAGATATCACTTTTATGGAAAACTGCACAGAGAAGGAAGTGACAGCCAGTTTGGCAAGTATTCGGATTATGAAAAAGGGGCTTTCTGAAGATGAACAGGCAAATGACAGAAATATCTTCGGACAAACCCAATTTAAACTAATCGAAAGGGCAGCACCAAGATACTGGCAACCCAATGAACCTGTTGTACTACTGTCTGGACCAGCTTGTGAGCCTTCGCCTAGACATGGTTTCGATGGAAAAAACACCGATGATAACAGGCTGATGTGCAAATATTCTGACTCAGATTTTCCTGTAAATAATCAAACTCTTCAACAATTGGTAGGTGATGAAACTGTGCAGCAGTTCTATAATACCGAAATGGCTAATTACCTGAAATGGAATCAGCCCTGGAATCCGTTGGTATTTGAATGGGAAGTGGAAGTTTTTCCGTTCGTAAAACAGAATCCTTCATTTTCCGAATCTGATATACTGAATAGGTTTCAATTAAATATCACTTCACCTGATTTAAAATCGAAATCAAATAATCCGGACTTTACAGATGGTGGCAGAATTTATACCGGATCTACCTTGTTAAGCCCACATGCCAAACTAAAAATACTGGATTCTATTAAAAATTTTCTGTGGAACTTAAAGGATGAAGACTTGCAATACCTTGGTGAACTGCCGTTAAAGCCGGATCATTCGAGAGATACCGTGGAAGATTATTCCGCTACTGCTCTCGCTATAAAGGAAACGGAAAAGGCCAAGTATATTAATGAATTGGTCCCACTATTGGTAAACTTTAAAGATGGCCCAATAAAAAATGCCGCAGTCCATTGGAATACGCTTAAAGATGGCAATTATCTTTCTCAATCACTTGGGGGATTTAATGCGGCCATGCTCATGTATAAGCAAACCCTTCAACTTCCCATTGATGATCCATTGGGGTTTGAAGATTATCAATCTTTCAACCAACAGGTGAAAGAGTGGGTAGGTTTAGAAAATAAGTGGGCGCCAGAACCTTTGAACCCATTTCTACCTATTCGCAGCGGTAAAATTAAGCTGTTAAACCTTCGGCTTATTGATAGTTTCGGCCGACATGTTACCCTAAAACCAAAAGGGAAACTAGCTCATTCTCATGCTTTTCCCCAGGTAGTAGGTGGTGCGCTTTTACCGCCTAGATTACCCCAAGCATCACGGCTTAACCTTCGCTGGCTATCAGCTAACCATGATACGGATCTTGAAATGAACAGCCATCCGGCTAGCAGCCCCATTTGTGGCTGGCTTTTACCTAATAATCTGGATGGAAACATTATGGTGTATAACCAAGGTGGGTTTTTACTCGGTCTGATTCATCGCAGCGGTGCTTGGCTCCCTGGTCCTGGAAATGAGATACATCTAGATATTGAAGAAATTCAAAACAAGCATGTTCGAAAAGTAATCAAGAGCCTGCAAAAGGATAGTGAACATTTTATAGGGCTTTTTGACCAAACACTAGAGAAAATTGATCCTGAATCATTTTCTCAACATCTTGATTTGACTTTACTCATGAGCCGACCGATCGCTATTGTGCGCGTTTCTTTAAATCTCGAATTAAAGGGTAGAACAGCAGTTACGCAAAGTTGGGACCGCTTGACCCGCAAAGTACAGCGTGATGATTATGACACCGAAGGTTTTGATACCGTTAAATTCCCTGTAAGACTTGGCGAGCCAGGGCAGTTTAATGACGGGGTTTTAGGGTACTGGAAAGAGGAACCCGATGAAGATATATTTTACTCTTCGCTTTTATCTAAAAATGGTTCTCCAAAAGAAGATACCTACATCAATTACTATAATCCAGCGAAGCCTTCTATCAGTGTTTCAATACAAGACGCTCAACAAACCTTTACGATGCTTATTGATCCAAGAGCAAAGGTGCACTTGGTATCTGGCATATTACCCGTAAAAGTTATCGAAATTCCACCCGATCAATATCGGTTAGCACTCAGCCGGATGGACATTACTTTCTTAACGGCCCCTATTTTAAGTCCCTCTGGAACACTTGCGGTAAACTTACCAATAGAAGCGGGATATGAATGGTCATGGATTTCTAAAAAAGATGCTACTTGGAGCGAAATTTCGCAAAGCGGAACGATCAATAAACATAAAGTTGAAGCCACCTTTCAAAATGGCTTGGCAATTTGGAATGAGTTGATTGCCAATAAATGGCTTGACCCTATCGACGGTTTTACAGCAAGGATTGTTCAGAAAGATGAACGTAAAAAAGAAGATAAAAGTAAAATCCTTTCTTTAGAAAAAGATCGCATCGAGCAACTTTTAAATAATTGCAAAATTATCGCTCCAGATACCAGCGCCACCTTTAGAGGAAACTCTGAACTAAATGAAGGCTGGTTAAAATTATCACATACCGAAAAATTCTAAAAAATAAATCATGGACAAGTTCAGACTACACTACCCCTTTGATTTTATGCTCTTAAATCAGCAGCAAGAGCATGCCTTGCTGATTCAGGAGAGTACAGAATCCATCATTCTTTCTATTCAGAATAAAGGAGCACAGGAAATACGCTTTCATAACATTTCTGCGATTCCCGCAGGACCAAGTAATTTTCACTTTATGCTTCGGTTTCGACCCGGAACTTTAGTAGACACAGAGAATATAATTTTACAAAATGATGTTTGGTCTATTGCTTCAGCTAAAGAACTTGGAGTGGATATGCTGTGCTTCAGAAAGAACATTCATGAAGAAGGAGATGCTGGCCTTCTAAGCTTATCTGCCAACCTCAACTTGGTAATGCAGAATTTTAAAGCAAACGAAACTTTAGGAGCACGCGATAGCAACGTAGAATTAGTTTGTGATAATGCCTCATTCGCAGATACTCTGGAAGTACTGCGTGCCACTAGGCAGGTTAAATGGCCCATTATCAACCATCGGGGAAAAAAGACCTTACCGCTGCATGTTGGGTTTGTGGGTTCAAATACCATTTTAAACAATGATGTTCCAAATAAACTGACCTTGAGGATATCAGTCCCACATCCCAAAAGAAATCAGGTTGTTTTTAAGCATCACGCAGATGACAGCATTCGGTCTAAAATTATCATCAGTTTCGATGAAGGAGAATCCAGCGAGGAATGGGCCCTTGCTGAGAATAAAAACACTAAGGTTATTGAGTTTTCCTCAGGACAGCCAACCCTCTTTGACGCTGTTAGATTAGACCAGATTATACCTGTTGAATTCAAAGTGTATTGTCTAAAAAAAGATATCGTTCTGGGACGTCAGGATTCCTCTAGCGATAAAAAGGATCTGTATGTAGATTTACATTTTACTAACATTAAGACCACACACCCAACCGGCAGCACCAACTGTTATATCCGCTTTGAAAATATAGAAGGATACTGGGATACCAGTTTTGTATGCCCCATCCAAAAGCAACCTTTAGCCATTCGGGATGAAAAAGTGGGCATTGGAAAAACACCTGATGCACCGTTTGATATTGGTCCGGGAAAAGCCGGAGCGGTGCAGGCGATTTTTGCCAGGGGAGCAGATCCCGAGTATCAGCTTGTGGTGCAAAACGGAGATTCTGTAAACCAAGCTAACAAAGAACTGAGCAGGTTTGGTATGCTTTACGCGAAATTTAAAAACCAATGGAATGCCGGAATCCGATTCAAAAGAGGAGAAAATACTGAAGATGTAAGTATGCATTTTGATACCAATGGAGAGGAGCGGCTTAGAATCTGTTCAGATGGAATTGTAGAAGTAGAAAAGAAGCTTCGTGCATTAAATGAATTAGTTGTTGAAGAAAAGGCAACATTCAACAAAGATATGGAGGTATCCGGTAATTTGAAAAGCTTTGGCACCATAAAAGACAAAAACGGAGATATCATGCCGGTTGGGGCTATTATCGCCTATGGTGGAGTAAAGGCTCCTCCTGGCTGGATGCTATGCAATGGAGGTTGGTGGGCAGTACAAGATCGCAGAGACCTCTATGAAGCTCTCGGAAGTCCAACTACTGAAAATAAAAGATGGCCACATGGTGTCGTCAGGGTGGCCTTTAAGGTCCCCGACCTCCGTAGTCGGTTTATAGTAGGTGCTGGAGAGGGACCTGGACTTTCAAAGTATGCATTAAATGCAGACGGTGGTGAAGAGAAACATAAACTAACCATCGAAGAAATGCCAGCCCATTCACATGGTTATAACACAAATAGTGGCCGCTATAACACTGGAAATTCAGGTAATCATTGTATGGCAAACCCAGTTGAACGTCAATCAGGAACTACAGGAGGCGGCCTACCACACAACAACCTACCTCCTTATTATGCGCTCACCTATATTATTAAGTATTAAAGTAAACTGCTGGGTGTTTTTAAAATACCTCAACTGTTTTTAACAAACTAAAGCTTTATTTCAATGGCAAAATCAACAAATAAAATAGTGCCAACTGGCAACCAGAACCGAACCCCCTCTCCACCCGTTAACCCTGTCCCGCCAGCAGGCACGAATACTAGTGGAACTTTTCATTCCAGGGCAACAAGAATTAAAGAAAGTGCAGCAGTTATCATCAAAGATGGGGCTGTAAACCCACAAATTAATAAAGAAGCTGAAGATGCGCTTAGGAAGCAAGGTTTTCCTATAAAAATCGTGAATGCTTTCTTAGAAACTGCTGATATTCTTGATTGTATTGTAATGAGCCGAACTCCGGAAGGCCCAACTACCACTCTTATAGATGATGGGTATGACTTGAAAGGATTTGAAATTAAATCAAAATCATGTAATTGGGGCCCAATGGCAGGTTTTTTATGCAAACTGCCGCCTTTTAACAAAGTTGGATTTGATAAAATAAAATATAATTACGGGTATCTAGTGGGATTCTATACCAAATGGACTTCAAAACCAAAGCCAGATAAACGAACCTATAAACAACTTTTTCAACCTATACGAATTACCGAGGAAAGGAAAAAAGAACTTTTTACAGACAAGGATAATATATTTAGACTTGGGGAGATAGATAAAGACTACAAAGTTATAGACGAAAACCACATCTATGGGCATTGTTCAAATTTTGAAGAAAATAGTAAAATCGAAATGGAGTATTTGCTAATAAAAGATGCTGAAAATGACCTGTGGCAAATATTTCATGGAGAAATTTTTTATAAAAAGGGAGAACAAAGGATGGTTTATACCGGTGACGAAGAACCAACTTTTTTTTCAAAGAAAGATTCTGAGATTGTAAAGCTAATATCTGCACCAAACAAGAATAGTAATCCCGTTTTGGCTATTACGGTTTCTGAAAAAATAAGAAACTTTAAACATTTAGGAGACAGACCCTTATTATTCTACCCAGTAGAAGGGGCGATAAATGTTCACCCTCCTTATTCTGAAGATGCTGAAAAGCATAAAAATTGTGTTACCGGAGACTACGATTTATTTGCATGTTGGCCAAAATCTGACTATCCATGGAAGGAACTAATCAGGAGGGTAGAAAGGAATATTAATAATTCGATTGCAGGTGAAGGAAGTATCTTAACCATTGGCTTAAAACCTTATAATGCTTTTAACCAGCTGTTTGTTGAATTTATTCCAGGTGTTCCTGCTATCGACAGTCTTGAAGATGCCAGTTTGGGAAATATAAATGACCTGACCTTTTTAGCTGGTGGTACATTAAACTCATTGGCAGCCATGCAGTATAACAATCCTAAAGTATCACCAAATAAGGCTTTCCACAATGATGAAGGCGGTAGACCTATGATTACAGATATAGATTTTCCGGTTTCCTGCTTTTTACCCCGAAGCTTGCTGTTAAAAACGACTGATGCCCACAACAATTTTAGGCAGGGACTTTTTAATAGTACTAGCGATCTAATAGATCTAATTTCCTTTTGCAACCTTCATGATTATCGGATAACTCTTAGTCACGGCTGGTTTATATTTTTAATTACTCAGGCGTTAGATGAAGCCGTTAGAACTAAAATAGTTAATTCAATTACTGTCGATAATTCTTATTTGAAACAAATATATACCGATCAGGTAATTCTAACTCAAAAAGTAACCGCTATACAAAAAGCGGTTAAAGAATATTTTTCAGATCCTAAACAGGGATTTGTTAACAATGTTTATAAAAATAAGGTACTAACAGATTTATTAGGGTATTACCCTACAAATAGAAGATGGATTCGGAAAGATATCCGAGGAAACCGCATGAAGGCAAAATCAGCCTTTTTAGAAAAAATTGCAATGGTATTTCTACTCTTTTTAGATATGAACGAACCGGATGCACAAATAATTTTAAATAAGGTTAAAGCAGCAAAAACAATGACTTTTGAAAAAGTAGATTTTGAACCCACTAACTCCTAATGTATGACTGACTTGTGCACTTTTATAAAAGGAAACATCAAAGTGCCCGCAGATTTTCCACTGCACCTGCAAAATTTTCTTGGGAGAAATGCTGCTCTTTTAATTTTAGAAAGGATGGCTAAAGAAAGTGATGACCTATCAATTTTGCCTTTTTACTATGAAGAGCTTGAGTGCACTCTTGATCTGAAATGGGAAAAATCAGGTAATTTATTTTCATTGCTAGCGGTTATAAAGCCAACAAAATCCAGTTGGCAGTTTGGCGATGTCTATCCCTATATGCTGCCTCCCGTTTACATTGATGATGAACAGGCCGTATCAAAAGGTTTAGACATAGAGAATGATTTTCATTTGCATTCGCTTCAACCAGAAAAGTTCACCTGGATCTATGTTTATAACAGCAACCCATCGCATACCGAAACCTTAGATGGATGGTTAAAGGAGCCAAAAAACGCGGGGATTCCTGAAGAACTGAATGCCTGTCAAAAACTACAAACGCTTAACAAACATGCAAAAGATAGCCTTTCACTAGAGGCTTGGCATGGTGGTTTGTATCTTTTTGGTACCCTGGAGCTTTTGTCTGTTATACCCAATAAAGAGGATTTTAAAACGTATTTTGGTGCTACATCGCCTTCCATACCTTTTTATGGATTTCTGCATTACCCGCTTTATTTTCCATATCTAACCATACACCTACCTATATTATCAGATAAGGGATCAGGATCTTTTAAATTGAATGAGCTGTATGTTGAATTAAGCAGTCCCACGTATTACATGCCAGGGCAAACTGAAATAGGTTTCGGTGCCGAATTGGCTATCGGGGATGAAACCCTTAACATCAAAGCCATTTGGCCACTAGCGGGAGATCGCATCAAAGCCATTGCCAGCATCAGCGGTCCCATTCCTTTTTTAGACACGCATACTTTGCCAGGATTGGGTAATTTTAAGCCTTCTGCCGAATTGACTGCGGAACTGATTCTCTCTATTTCCGAAAAATCTGTCAAAAGTTTGAAGCTGGAATTGGAATTAGCCAATTGGGTGTTAATTGAAAACGTATTAACGCTCGAGGATCTTGATTTTTCAATTACTATTATAGAGCCCGGAACTCAAAATTGGGTACTAGCGAGCATACGAGCTTCGGCCTTGCTTGGCTCTTCGGGCATCCGCCTTACTGCAATGGGAGAATATCCTTCGGGACTTTTTTCTTTCAGCTTAGATCCAAATACGCCGATCCACATCAACCAACTTCTAGCAGCTTTTACGGGCAAGAATCCAAGCCTTGATGGAGAACTCGTTATCGATCAATTTGAAGGATGGGTAAATTATACATCTGGTGAAGCTTCCTTCTCAACCGGTGTTAGTGGTCATTGGAAACCGGGGTTTATGGGTATTGAACTTACGGGACTTCATTTTAACATCAGTAAAAATGAGAACTGGTCTTTTGGCGTTTGGTCAACTTTTAAATTGCATGAAGTCGATTTTGAAGTTGCGGCGTTATATAATGATGGTTGGTTTTTTTCCGCAAAAGCAAACCAAGTATCGTTAGGCAAATTCTTACAAAACATGAGTGGAGATACCACTCTACCTTCATCCATAGAATCTATTGTTCTTTCTGATTTATTTTTTGAATTTAATACCAATGGAGGTGATTACAAAATTGGAGGCAAAGGCAAACTAAGCCTGAATGAAATTGAAATTGAAGCAGAGATCCTTGTGACCGCCTCACACAAAAATGATCAAAAAGAGAAAGCGTTTTCAGGGCGACTAATTATTCTTGGAAAATACTTTTTCGACCTAAAGTTTGAACAGGATGGCAAAAATTCAAGTATCCAGTTGGCTGCATTTCATGATGAAGGCACAGCACCCCTAGAATTAATTGATTTGCTTAAGGGATTAGGCATAGAACCAGCTCCTCCAATTCATATAGAGGTAAAAGATGCGGTCTTATTTTCTGGAAAATTTCCAGGAAAAATCCAGAATCAACCCATCTCCAACAACTTGTTTATAGCAGATATACAGGGCGGTATAAACCTTAGTAACTTGCCATTAGTTGGTCATTTATTTGAAGGAGATAATAGTGTAAAGCTGGCTTTTCATATTCAATGGGCAAAGGACGTCTTTGATGAAAACGCGGTTTCTAAAATGAATGCAATGCTGCCTAAAGGCATTCCTCCAATTACGGCTAAAGTTTTGGAAAATAGTGATCAAAAAGGACTTAAAAAAGGTTTAGGTCTTGCTATAAACATGCAATTGGGCACGCAAATGATTCCGTTAGATTTTCCTCTTAAGGTTAAAGAAAATGCTAAGAAAACTCAAGAAAAGAGTACGAAGTCCTCCGATAGTAGTGCCCCTAAAACAGTCAACCAGCAGTTGCCAAAAAACCAACCGCTTCTTGTAGCAGATGAATCTGAATCTCAAGCGGCAGATATAAAATGGTTTTCTGTTCAAAAAGGAATCGGCCCCGTTTATTTTAATCGCGTTGGTGTGGGGTACCAAAAGGGTTTATTTTCTTTTTATATTGATGCTTCTTTAAGCATTGGGAGCATGACACTTTCCCTTTCTGGTTTATCTGCCACCAGTCCCATAGACAAGTTTGACCCGAGTTTTGATTTAAAAGGACTGGGATTGAGTTTTGCAAACGGCCCACTAGAAATTGGAGGTTCCTTCTTAAGAGAAAAAGTACTCCGAAACGGAGAAGCTGTAGATGATTATTCAGGTACAGCCACCATTCGCACTGAAGCCTTTTCACTGATGGCTATGGGAGGCTATACGGCGCTTAGCGGGCACGCCTCTTTGTTTTTATATGCAATACTCGATAAACAAATTGGGGGACCAGCTTTCTTTTTTGTAGAAGGGTTGGCTGCTGGTTTCGGTTTCAACCGCAAGTTGATTATCCCTGACATTGATAACATAGAAAGCTTCCCATTAATTGAAGCAGCAATGGCTGGAATGAGCTCAGCAACTATAGACCCTACTGCCGAACTAGAAAAACTAAAATTATTTATTCCTCCTTCAACTGGTGACATATTCTTGGCAATAGGCGTTAAATTTAACTCTTTTAAACAAGTCCATTCTTTTGCGCTGCTATCCCTATCCTTTGGGCATCGAGTAGAGCTACATTTGCTGGGGATTTCAAATTTATTGGTTCCCTCTGTTGTAGAAGATGGACAATCTCCTATTGCTCGGATTGAGATGGTATTAAGCGGAGTTTTTATTCCCGAAGAAGGCTTTCTGGGCATACAAACGCAGCTTACGTCCAAGTCATATATTTTATCAGAAAAATGTACCTTAACTGGTGGGTTCGCCTCCTTTTCTTGGTTTTCAGGAAAACATAGTGGCGATTTTATTGTGACCCTCGGTGGGTACCATACCAACTTTAATCCACCAGAGCATTATCCACAACATGTTCCTAGACTTGGATTTAATTGGAAAGTGGATAGCCATACCATCATTAAAGGAGAAGCCTACTATGCCTTGTGTTCGCATGCTTTTATGGTGGGCGGACACCTAGAAGCTACCTACCAAAGTGGAAGTTTTGCAGCCTGTTTTAAGGCAGGTGCCGACTTCTTAATTTCTTGGAAACCTTACCACTACGATGCACATATCTATGTTGATATCAGTGCTTCTTATACCTATCATTTTTTTGGAACGCATCATATTTCGATGGGTCTAGGAGCAGATATCCATTTGAGTGGCCCAGAATTTGGAGGCACTGCCAGAGTGCATATTTGGGTAGTTTCTATTACGGTGCACTTTGGTGCTAGCAAGGGCGGTCCTAAACCCATAGAATGGACAGAATTCAAAAATTCATTTTTACCGGAAAAGGATAAAGTTATATCGGTTACCATCAACAAGGGGCTGGTTAACACCACTAAAGATCCGAAGCGTTTAGGTGTGGTTAACCCTAAATTATTTGCACTAACTATTGATTCTGCCATACCTTCCAATAGTATTTCGGTTACGGGAGAATCCACACCATTTCTAGGAAATTCTTTTGGTATAGGTTCGATGGGGATATCAAAAATTAACACAGCTCATCAAACCATATCCATCACGAACGAAAAAGGCAAAGCTTTTGAGTTGGAAATCGAAGCTCTACATAAGAAAGTACCTGCTGGTATTTGGGGTTCTAAACTATTGCCAGATGTAAACGATGCACAGCATATAGAGGCCTTGACAGGGGTTATCATGCATCTAAAAAAGCAAAAAAATGCCAGCCATACCAAACCTGTGGATAGACAAGAGTTGATGACGGAAGTCCATACTATTTCTGATAATTTTAGTCGGCAAGAATTTCATTTCCCTTATGGAGAGGCCAGAAATGAAGATGTTTACAACTTTATCGATGCTGAATGGGCCAAAGAAAACCGACGACAACTTTTAATAAAGTTGGGAGTAGATATTGAGGTTGATCTAAAAAGATTTACACAAAGAAATATTCCCTTCACAAATCACTAGTCAGCCTATGAAAGATATACAGTCACCAAAGCTAGAGTTTATCTCAGATCACCATCCTTTCTTAGAGGACGGAAAATACACTGTTACGGTTAATCAAACAGTCGAAGATACTCATATTCCTGCGGATTGGATTCCAGAGAAAAAAGTTGATTTCTGGGTGGCTGGAGAACAGTATTCTCTAGATCAAAAAGATATTGGTCAAATGTTTCCTCCGCCCGGAAGTGTGGGCGATCATTCCAATGTCTTTCCGCACATCCTACTCAACAGAAGTACACTGCCTTGGGAACGGCATAATGGATCCGACAATAAACCTGCACCTTGGCTTGCCTTGCTCTTATTTACCGAAGAGGATATGAAAGACGTGGAGGAAGAAGTGAGTACTATCGAAAAAGCAGGATTTACAGCCAATACTGATATTGGGCAACAGCCAAAGGATAAACTCAAAATCATAAAGGTAAAAAAGACATTACTTGAGCTTTTGATCCCAAATCCCGCCGAACTGCCATTGCTGTCTCATGTGCGACAAGGAACAGATGAGAATGACAAACCCATAGGTAATGAAAAAGCTGTGGTTATTTGCAACCGATTACCAAAAAAGGGGGAGGAAAGCGCGGTTCATCTGGTATCCTTAGAAAACTATTTTGCAGTTGATTTGCCTGGGTACAGAGCGGTTGATGATAAAATGCAATTGATAAGCCTCGCTTCCTGGAAATTCAGTTGTCCTGATCATTATAAGTTTACAGCCGAAGCTATAGAAAGAGTTTATGAAAAAATTTTCCCTGAACAATTCAGTTCTCTTCTAGGAAAGGAATTTTTTAAAAAAGAGGATTTTATTAATTTTTTAACAGAAAATAATTTTCCCACTGAAGACGGGTTCATCGAAAATTTTCATTTTGGTACTTTTAAACAAACGCTACTCCACTTAAATCGGCAGCCATTTAGCCTAAAAACTACTCCAAAAGACGAAAATCATCATATAGATGGAGGATTGGTGCCACTTCAGCATTACTTTAAGGATGGTGCAAAATCTGCATCTTGGTTTCATGGACCGCTCTCTCCCAAAATAATGCCACAAAATAATTTTGATTTTCCGGTACTAGCATCAGACCAACTTTTGTTGTTTGATCAGCAATTTGGCATGTATGATGTTTCTTATGCTGCCGCTTGGGAGTTCGGCCGTTTATGGGCTTTGTCAAATAAACGTTTTTCTACTGAATTGTTTATGTGGAAACGCAAACATAAACAGCATATTAGTGCCATAGAACAAGATATTTTCCATGATTCAGGGCATTTACCTTCCAATTCAGTAAATAAATCTGCACTTGATATGCCCGAAATTGTACAAAAGGGATTTGAAGAGCTCTCCTTGCTTAAAGGGGTTCCTTTCAATTATCTGGTACCTTCTGAAGAAATGCTTCCAGTAGAGTCTATCCGATTTTTCTACGTAGATTCTGTTTGGATGGAGTGCTTGTATGACGGCGCGTTTAGCATTGGCAGAGTTACATCCTTGGATTTTGAACACGATAGGGAACAAAAAAAAGAGGGTAGGCATAGGCAAAATTCAAAAGACCATGGATTAGGACGAAGCGGTTTTCTGCTGCGCTCTGAAGTGATTTCGGGATGGCCAGACATGGTTATTGAAGGATTTGGAAGAAGAAGTAATAGCGATTATTCACCCCTTACGTTAACCCAGACTAGGTTGTCTGAAAACGTAGTGCTGTGCCTATTTGATGGCGCGCTTGACGACGTCAAAATGCATCTAAAACCAGAATCTATTCATTTTGGAATAACGATGAATCCTGGCAGCAAATTTTCAAAGTTTTTAAAGGGTCCAGGTGATACTGAAATTGATATTCCATTCAAAGATTCTGAATCTCTTGTAGTTGATATTTCGAAGCTCGCAAAGGAGGTGTCAAAAAATCTCATGGCCACGGAAGAAGGATCACTATTGCCATTGTCTTCCGCAACTTTTGGTTACCAAATGGTTGAAGGTATTGAGACTATAGTTTTCTATTAACCCAACTTGAAAATCGAATTAGACAACATTATGTAATACAACAATTTACGCTGATTATTTTTACAATTGGGTCACAACTTTTGACTTCCTCACATAGGGTCTGTCCTTAAATTTGAGCGCATCATATATTTTTTTCATCGCTACACTCGGTCGCGTACACAGCTTGGTGTAAATGCGTTTGTTGTCTTTGGCATCCATGCTGATCATGGAACACCGCTGGGCTTGCATTTTTTCTACAATCGTTTTCCAGCTGTAATGGATGCCGTTCTGTTT
>Ga0209491_10005897_pt1 | contig 17502 bp, 6 predicted proteins | sample BON02_FD_187213 | JGI IMG/M metagenome (GOLD analysis project Ga0209491, IMG submission 187213) | Freshwater microbial communities from Lake Bonney liftoff mats and glacier meltwater in Antarctica - BON-02 (SPAdes) (version 2) | ecosystem: Environmental > Aquatic > Freshwater > Ice > Glacier...
GCTGTTGCTGCTGCCGTCGAAGCACAAGAGGGAGAAGACGGACCACCCCTGGTGCTGCATCATTCTCCCTCGCGGCGCCGCCGGATAGTGAGTGAGCAGACGGGTAGCCCTTGGGATGCCGAGGCCCGCATTCCGCGGTGTGTCTGGCTGGGTATCAGACAGGCTCAGTTTTCGTTGGAGACGACAGCAGGGGCAGCAGCTGGTGGGGAGGGCGGGGGGGTGGTGGGTCCAGCGGCGACCAAGAAGGCGGGCGGTTTGATCACTCCAGCGCTCGTCGTTTGGTGTGGTGGCGAAACGCGTTTGGTCAGAGCTATTGCTGGCACCGGTGGTGGTGGCAACAGCAGCAGCAGCAGCAACAACAAAGGCAAGGCGACGCCTCCCTCGTCATTGCCGTCATCGCCGATGTCGTCGTCGTTGTTACCATTGGCTGCTGCTGCGGCGGCGTCCTCATCCTCGCTCTCATGGGCGGCCATGTTTGAGGCGGCCTTGGAGTTTGTAACGGCCGAGATGAGCTCGCAGGGGGACGTGGAGGTGATTTTAGATGTGGTCGACCTGGGGCCACCTAAAAAGGTGGAGGACGAGGAGGAGGAATGGCCTGTTGTGGCGACAGGCGCCCTTCTGCTCGAGCCGCCGCTGGACGACGACGAGGACGAAGATAATGGTAGCGGCAGGGCACAAGGACCTAGCAAGGGCTACCGACAGAAGCGGGAGGTGGTGCTGACGGGTTTGGGCCCTTGGGAAGGTCTTGCGGGGCGGCTGCAGGTCGAAGTGGAGATGGGGCTGCGGTTGTTGGCCGTGACGGTGCATGGCATCCAGCACCTGCTGACCTTAACAGAGGAGGCAGGGCGGGAGGCCCGACCATTTTTGGAGGTGAGCGTGGGGGAGCTGCACAGCCAGACGGACCAGCTATCAGGCTTGCCGGACGAGACGATCGAGCACGAGATGATTTTTGCGGCGGAGGACACGGCGCCCGTGTTGTCCGTGGAGCTCAAGACGTTGGAAGGCCGCGTCCATGAGCGGGTTCGGGCGCAAGCCATGCTGGCGGTGGGGCGAGGGACGAAGGACCAAGGGTTGCTTCCATTGAAGGATCCGAAGGGTACGGTTTTGTGTGAGGTCTGCGTGAGCGTTCATTGGATTGATAACCTTGATGCTTTTGCCGCCTCTGCAGCTATTGCTACCATCAGCAAGGCGGGAGGTGCGATCAGCAGTCAGCCGGTGGCGTTTGCACAGGCTTTGTCGACGTTCCAGCGGCAGTCATTTGTGATGGAGCCTGAGGCGGCGATTGTGCAGACGATTTCGGTCGATCTGTCTGAGGTCTCGCTCAAGGGCACGGAGATGGACTTGGCTGTGTTGGTGGCGACCTTGCAGAACTTTCGGAAGAAGCCTTCTGCCCGCTCTGCTTTGAGTGGTGGAAGTGCTGCTGGTGGGGGAGTTGGTGGAGGAGGAGGAGGAACAGGCGGCACCCTGCCGCGCCGCATCTCTCGTATTAAAAGCATGAGTCAGATCAAAGATGTGGCGGATGGGGACGCTCGGGAGCGGTGGTGGAAGAGGACGATCTACGGGATTTTCAAGGAGGTCGACACTGACAGGGATGGTCGCCTCAGTCGCAGTGAGGTGGTGGAGATGCTGCATCGCGTGGCGGCTGATTTATACTTGACCCATTCCGAAGCCGCGGTGCAGATTGATCGCCTGCTGCATAGCATGGGCTGGGCTGCGGGAGGGGAGGGAGGGAAGGAGGGTGGGGTCGGCGATGAAGAGCAGGCCATGTCTTGGCCGGGCTTCAGAGAGGCGTTGGTACGAGCTGTGGAGGTGTATGAGTTTGAACATGCCGGCTGGCTTTTCAACAGCGTCCGTTGCCGCGAATTTGCGTCAGTAAGCGTGCTCCGGAAGGCATTTCCTGGCTTGGCCTTGGCTCAGGCCTCCTCCACCTATTACACCAATTTCTCCTCTTCCTCCCTAAGTGCGGCCGCGGCACGCCAGTCCTTGGCCGCGCACCTTGCTCGCCTCGAGCCTGGCCCTCCCGATGCACTTGCTGCGTTCTGGAAGTTGCTCGAGCACGAGACGGGGGCACGGCGGGGAGAAATGGACCTGGGCGTGCACGTGGAGCCTGGACAGAGTCCTAGCCAGGCCCACGCGGCGCTGCAAGCGATGCTGGTCCGCGCGCTGAAGAATTACAAGGTGACCAAGGACGCGTGGCGTCTTCTGGTGGTGCCTGCCTTGCATGGACTACCGGCGTTGCGCGGCGTCGATCGGGATGGGTACGAAGTGATGGGCGCGCCTGTGTCGGTGGGGGACGCTGTATATAGCGACATTAAAGGCGCGGAGCTGATTGCGCTGCCACCCGCCCTGGCCTCCCAGGTTCTGACGGGGCTGCGTACCCCCCACCGGGATCGCAAGGCCCGGGGTCCGCGTGTGGTGAGTTTGCACTTGAACGAGGCGGCTACTCTGTATGTGTGCTACGATCGAGCTATTCCCAAGATCCCTACTTGGCTGACGGGGGCGGGCTTTCGCAATACGCGCATCTTTGTGCGGACTACCATGGCAATGTACCGTGTGTGGGTGCTGACGACGCCAGGGCCGGGCCGCATTGTGCTGGGAGGGAATGAGGGCTTTGGCAAGGGCAAGGGACGGGAGAAGCAGGCGTTTGAATGCTTCAATTATTTTGTTCTGATGGGCGCTGCTCCTGGCGCGTCACCGCCTGCCATGGCCGTGCCCTTGCCAGCGCGCTGGCTTTTACAGGAGAACAGCCCGGCGTACCTGGGCGGGCAGCCGCTGCACGACCACCTTTTTGCGGCCTTGGGGGTGGGTGGCGCACGGCTTGCCCCTCTTCGAAGCGCCAATGCCAAGGAGACGGCGGGGAAGGAAGAGGGAGAGGGTGTGTTGGCGGCGGGGTCGCACTTGCACATGGAGTACAATTTTCATTTGCATTGCCCTGGAATCCACCTCGGGTTGCTGGATGGTCGCAAGTTCCGGTCTTCGACCTCTAAGCTCGCCGTGTGGACTCAGGCTGTCACGGCCAATATCTCCCTCGAGCGACCTTTGGACGCAGAGGAGGCAAGCTGGCTGGGACTTGGCCGGACCGATCGACTGGAGGGGGATTTGGAGCTCGTTTCGTTGGCGGCCTCCTACTTCAACCCTTCCTTGTCGACGCCTGAGCTTGTGGTGGAGCCTTGGGGGTGCCGCTGCGTCATGCGCAACCGTCTCGATTCGGCTATAACCACGGTGCGCGTCGATGCTCCTAGGCATTTGAACCTCAACATCTCGCCTAGTTTGGCAGATGTACTGCGGGGCGTATGGCGGCCCTTGCGATTCGACCCTCGACGGTACCGTGGTTCGTTTGAGGAGACGCCCACCGACGTTAATCGAATTGTTCGCGTCGTGCTCCTGAATCGGCTTGGCGTGCCCCTAACCTTGCGTCCTGCCTCCTTCGGGTGTCGCATCATGGCCTCGTCGCAGCCGCAACAGCAGGAGCAAGGAGAGGAGGAGGAGAAGCAACAGTCGCAGGAGGGGAAGGCGGCAGCGGCAGAGGACGTGCCTCCTCTGGAGGACCCGCGGCTTGTTGTGCTGGAGGAAGGAGGGCAGGTTGAACTGTTACTCGAGCAGCCATCGTCGTCCCAGCAGGCTGCATCCTCGGGATGCCCGGCAGCCGCCGGCTTTTATCATCGCGTCGATCTTGAGCCGCTTGGCTGGAAGCGTGTCGCACAAGTCCATGTGGGCTTGGCGGGCGCGCAGGCTTACCATCTTTCTCCTGCTCATCGCCACCGAGCGCCCTCCCGGCCGGGGTCAGCTCCATCTAATCCGTCACCGGCAAAGGAGCTGCCGCCGGGGGGGCGAGCCTTGTCTCCCAACCCAGCCCACAAGAGGAAGCCAAGCAATAGCAGTCAGCAGCAGCACTCCTCCTCGCACGCTGACGTGAGCCTGAGCCACAAGATTCTTATGGTCGTGGATGCGAAGGAACACCATGCTAGCGCGGAGACAGGGCAGGGCAGCATCACCGCTGCGGCCTTGCACGTGGAGGTGCGGACTAATGTCCGGCTCATGAATCTGACAGGTGTGGTGGTGGACGCGAAGCTGGGCCGAGGCGGAGATGGGGTAAGGGATTTCCTGCTCCCTCACGGTACCATGACTATGCCGTTGAGCATTGTGCGGCAGCAGCCCATGCTTAGTTTGCGTCGGCTTGCTCAGGACGATTACAACCATGAGACCCATTCGCCGGGTATGGGGATGGAGGACTCGGGGGTGTTGCTTCACCCTGCTTTGTTTGATGTACGCACGCACGAGGCCTTGCGGCGGACGCGGGGGCTGGAGGAGCGTTCCTTGTCTTTGCACCATCGTGTGCTTGGCACGGTGGCGGCGCGTGCTGACGACATTGTGCGAGTTGAGCTGGACGAAGCGAAGCCGTTGCAGGAAGGGGGCGAGAGCAAGCCAAGCACGACGGAAGAGAGCCAACAGCAACAGCAAAAGCAGCAGCAGCAAGAGCAGCAGCAGCAGCAGACGCCGGAGAAGAAAACTGTTAAGTCGCCTTCTGTCACGCCGGAGGCCTCTGCGGCGCCCATCAAGATTGCTCATTCGCTCACGACGCCGCTTGCCGTGGCGGTAGATTGGACCCTGGCCATTCTGCCGCCGTATCAGCTGAGCAACACCTTGCCTTGTCTGATCGAGGTCGAAGCCTTCCAACCCAAGCACCTGCCACAACGACGCACCCGCCCCAGGTCCCGCAGCGGCGATGGGAAAGGCAATGCTTCCGGATTGCCCACCTCCTCATTGTCGTTGTCGTCGTCTGCGTCGTCGTCGGCCGTAGGCAAAAGGCGGGCTGATCCTGCGTCAGACCTGTTCTCGCTCCCAATGGGCTTGATGCCTTTGGTGTCTTCGGCCTCGGATGCACGGAGCCGCGTGGACAACGACGACTCCCAGCTTATTGCCAAGGGCAAGGTTCGCAGCGTGCACACCCCTACGTCGCCCGGCGGAGGGAGAGAAGGCATGAGCGACGATGGAGAGCAAGACGAGGCCGAGATTGTGCGGGCCACTGATGCCGGAGAAATGGCAGCAACGGTCCTGGGGCCGGCGGAGGACATGGAAGTGGTGTGGGGTGGGCGGCTTGAGAGTGGGAATCATGCGAATTTGGAGCTTGTGAAGCTGGATCGAGCGCTTTATATCCGCGTGCGGCTAATGGGAGAGACGCACCCGGGGCCTTGGTCTGTCCCTGTGCATATTCCGTCTTGGACTCACTTGGACCGTGTGGCTTTTAATGAGGATAGGGAGTCGGGGAGCAATGAGGGCTTGGAGGTTTCGTGGATGGATGGTGGGGGGGAGTATCATGGGGACATTCGGTTTGTGCGGCGCTGGCGGTTGAAGGGAGCGCGACGGCTGGCGGTCTGTGCGGATTACTGGATCCTGAATAAGACGGGATTGGCTTTGACTTATCAGCCGACGCCTGTGCCCGACACGGGAGGCCGCACAAGCTCGCCGCGCTTCGATGAGGCGGCGGCTGGAAATGACAATGGTGAGGCGACGGAGCCAGTACCACGGCATTCACCCCTTCCTCCTGAGTGGGCAGTGGCTGCTGCGGCGGCTGGAGTAGCGGCAGAGGGGGCGGAGCGTCGTCTCATTTCGGATGGTATGCATCGGGCCTGCTTTGGCCGCACCACACGCCTGCCGTTGCTGTTGGGTTGCCCCGCCAAGACTTTGCGGACGATGCCGTATGCCTTGAGCCACCAAGCCATGGAGACGCCTCTGTACCTGAGTGAGCTGCGCGTCGATGGCAAGGACCGGGCATTGCCTGCCGTGGTGCATCGCTGCCGGGATCTGGACTTCCCTTTGTTTGCTGACTCGGATTTGCGCGTGGTGGAGCTGCCGGCGCCGTTGCAGGAGGCGATGCGGCGGCCGGATGGGTTGTTGTGTGTTTTGCGGGACCGATGGCGGCGGGATTTGACGTTGACTGAGCAGCAGGAGCAGCAGAATGGGACGGAGACGACGGTGTTTACTGTGTCGGAGGACAGCTATGTCTATGTCTTTTGCTGCGTAAAGGATGGGGAGGGCGAGGGCAAGGAGGAAGGAGGGAGGGCGCGTCCGCCGCCTGCTTGGCTTTCGCATGAGGGGTTTCGTGTCCCACCCAATAGTGGACCGCTTTTGACCTCGGAGCCTCGCACGCGGTATGTGCCTTACCGGCGCTTCTACTCGAAAGGCAGCACTGTCCGCTTGGGAGGCCCGAGGCGAAGTGGGTCCGCAATGGCAGGCTCTGCTCCTCCACCCCCTGGCGCGGACAATAACAGCATCGATTTGTCACGCAGCGGTGCGAGCACGACTAGCAGTGTTGAAGACCACCATCAGCAGCAGCAGCAGCTCCTCTTGAAGCCGCCCCCGCCTCTGCAGCTCCCATCGGCACTTTCTTCCGTCGCCGAGGAAGGGGACAGCAACCAGGAAGCAACAGCAACGACGGCGGTCGTCGTCAAGCCCAAAGGCGGCAAGTCGCCCAAGGCCAAGGCGGGCGAGCCCGTCGAGGTTCAGGTGGTTTTGGTGGTGGCACGTGCCCAGGAGGAGGAAGGCACGATGGAGCTGGACGTGCGGCAGGTGGAGGTGGAGCGCTCGATCAGCGACCGAATGCTCTGCAGTCGGCAATACGCATTGCTTCCCCGTTTTGGCTTGGGTGACCCGCTTTATGTTGATCGAAAGGCCTCTGACTATGCGTTGCAGTTTCTTCCTCCCGCGCTGACGGGCCTACCGCTGCTGGCCATCCACACTGCCCAAGGCGACAAACGTGGTGGGAACTCGTTTGCTCTCAGCTTTAGCGCCCGTCGTCCTTGCACGGTGTTGGTGGCGTACGATGGCCGGGCCAAGTCGGTGCCTGATTGGTTGTCTCGCCTCGGCTTTGAAGCCACCGAATGGACCATTCCAGGTCCGAAGGGCGAGTTTGCTTTCAAGCTATACCGACGGACCATTCCTGCGCATGCCACCCTTCGACTTGGGGGCAACAATGCGCAGGGCGCCCGTGGACCCAAGACCATGTACCTGGTGTGGCTTGCTCCCTTGTTGACGTCGTCGGGTTTTGCCACCACTGTCTCGCCAGCGCCGACGCCGCGGTCGCGGGCTTCGTCTATGGAAGTGGGGGGCTGGCACCAGAATGAGCTGCTGAACGACAGTAGCAACATTGTGGGATTGGTTGCTGGCAAGAAGGGCAGCAGCGAAGAGAAGGACGACGATTTGTCTTTGTATTGGGACAGTCAGGAGAATGGGCGATTGCGCATCTTGGCTCCGCCGTTTGACACGTTGGGTCGAGATTGGTCCTCGCTCTTCAATGTGGATGCCATCAGCACGACGGGCCAGCTCGAGACACCTAGTGCTGTCTTGGGGGTGTCGGTCAAGTCGTTGCCGGGCCTCTTCCATCGGACGAGGGCCGTGACTCTTTGGCCTCGCTTTGTCGTCATCAATCGTTTGCATGAAGCGGTGGATGTGCTGCCCTTGCTGCGGCCTACCTACCTGGACGTGCAAGCCGGAGGGGGGAGCAGCAGTCGCGTCTTGCGTGGCACCGTCGCCTCCATCTTGAACCGTTCATCTTCGACGGTGGAGAAGATGGCGACGGCAGCAGACAAGAAGGCCAAGAGCAAAGCAGCAGCAGCTGGGAATGGAGCCAGCGCAGGCGCTTCAAGCAATGCCAGTGCGGCGACGTCCAGCAGCAGCACGACCAAAGGCCACCTGGCCGCTGCCGAGTGCTACGGGGTGCTCCACCCGGGGGAGTGCATGGTAGTCTACGGCTTCTTGCCTCTGCGCTCCTTGCCCTCCAACCTGCTGCTGCCGCCGCGCTTGAATAAAGCTCGCATAGCCGCCCTCCAGCAGCAGCACACGCTGCAATCCAAGGACGAGGACAAGGACGGGCCGGCGGTGGCGCGTGCTTTGTGCTTCCGCTTGCACGATACCCAGGCGCGTGACGAGACGGAGCAGATGGCGTTTTCGCATGCTGTGTTGACCGAGGGCGTGGGTGAGACGTGTGTGTGGTTCTGGCGGGACGCGAAGGGGATGGATGCCGGGCCCTTGATTTCGGCCAATGTGGACGTGCACGCGTCGACGGTTTTTATGACTTTGCGGGATAGCACGCTCAGCCCGCCTTATCGCATTGAAAATCGGTCTAGCTGGGCGTTTTTGCGATGCAAGCAGTCGGGTATCTCGGGCGATACACTATCGGTGGGCCCCATGGCTTTCAAGTCTTTTTCGTGGCAAGAACGTGATCACCTGCATCAGCTCAAGGTCTCGGTGGAGGAGTGCGAGGGACGAGGAGGCGGTGCAGGGACAGGAGCAGCTGCTCTTGTTGTCACGGCCGACTTTTCGCTGGATGAGGTGGGGCCTAAGGAGACGCTGATCGTGCCGGGCAAGGCGTTCTTGGGAGGGACTGGGGGAGGGGTAGGTGGCGTGGGAGGCGGCGGCACAGGGCTAGGGAGGGGCTTGCACCTCAAGACTCGCCGCTCGCCACAGCAGAAGCTGTACGCCCACGTCTCGACAGCGGGCCGCACCCGCGTTATCACCTTTTCGGACATGGCTTGGGCAGAGATGCAGAGCCCACGGAAGGAGATGGCGTTATCAAGCTGGACCTGGAGTCTATTTCAAGAGCTCTACAATTCGCTTGACGTGCATGTGGGCCTGACAGGGCTCACTCTGAACTTGCTGGACATGGACCCTTCGGGGCGGCGTGTGGTGGAGCTGTTGTCTCTGACCCTTGATCGGCTGGAGGCTAGCAAGGAGGGAGGCAAGGATAGGGCGCAGCTGGCGTTGTACCATGTGCAGGTAGATGATATGCGGCCTCACGCCATTTTACCTGTTGTCCTCCAGCCCGCTGACTCCGGGTGGCATACCCCCATCAGACGGTCAGGGCGCAGCAAGTTGACGGCAGCAGCAGCAGGAGGAGGAGGAGGGGGAGGAGGGAGCGCGGAGAAAGGCAAGAGGCCGTTGACGCAGAAGGAGGAAAAAGGACCAGCGACGTCGGCTCTGGTGCCTTTGATTCGGGTCATGGCCGAGCCAGAGCTGCACACGCCCTGGTCGGAGGTGGTGCATTTCCGTGGCCTGGAACTGGGTGTGCAAGAGCTAGAGGTCCACTTGGACTTGGACGCCCTCCTCTCCCTCGTCGCCTACATCGGCCGTCTCTCCGCCCCTGACCCAGAACGGGAAGAAGCCGCGGCAGCGGCAGCGGGCATCCATTATCACCACCAGCACCAGCGACACCAGTCCCCGCACAGCCTTCGAACGAGTGCCGGCATAGATGACAAGTCTTTATCGTTAGTCCGGAGGTTGTTGCGCTCCAAGGTGTGCGTGCCCGAGGTCGCCTTGGGCGAGGCCGTCGGCCAGCGGTTGGTGTACATCGAGTTGTTTCACCACTCGTCTTTGATCGTAGGCCTGGAGCTCGTGCCAGGGGCGGGGACCTTCCCGTCACGGCGAGAGAAGAACAAGCAGGCAGCAGCGGCGGCTGCGGCGGCGGGGGGGCGGGTGGACGGAGGGATGAGCTTGGACCCTGATTTGGATGAGGCGTTGGTGAGTGGCCTTGAGTTGATTGGCACGGGGGTGGTACAGTTGCTGGCGGACATGGCTCGTAGCCTCGCGCAATTGAGTGGGTTGACCTTGGTGTTTAATGAGTTGTTGCTGACGCATTATTTTGGGAGTCATTATGATTTGGGGCATATTATTGCTTTGTCCCTTCGGCAGCAGGCGTTGACGCAGAGCTATAAGTTGCTGGGTGCCATGGATCTGCTCGGGAACCCTCTCAACCTGTTTTTGGGCTTCGGTTCCGGCGTGGTCGAGTTCTTCCGACGGACGCAAGCGGAGATGGTGGGCGATGCGGATAGCAAGGGGGAGGGGTTGCGGCGTTTGGCTAAGGCTATAATTGGCGGGCCGTTTTCGAGCGTGAGTAAAATTACGGGGACGGTGGCGTCGTTGTTGGAAGAGGTGGTGGGCGTCCGGGGGGAGGCGGGCGGGGGAGGGATGGGAGGAGGGGGAGGGGACGAGGGCATGTCGTCGGCGTCGTCGGCGGCGGGGGGCCATGCTGAGGGTGCTGGTGGTGGTGGTGGTGCAGGAGGCCGCGCTGCCCCACCGCAACATCTGGGAGAAGGCATCTTGAAGGGCGGGGAGGTGTTCTATCGGTCGATGAAAAGCGGCGTCAAAAACATCTATGACTTGCCACAGCAGGGGGCGTCGCGAGAGGGTTTTGCGGGCTTTTTGAAAGGAATGGGGAAGGGGGTGGTGGGCGCTTTGGCCGCGCCTTTGATTGGCACGTTGGGTGGAATTTCTCGGGTGACGGACACGACGGCCTACTTTGACAAGCCCAAGGTCTTGCGACGGCGACGGGCGGCGAGGGTGGCTGCAGAGAATCAGGTGCTGCCTTTGTTGGAGCTCAGGGATATGGGGGAGGAGAGGGAGGAAGGGGAGGAGGAGGGGCAGGAGGGCAAGAAGCAGCAGCAGCAGCAGCAGGAGGAGGAGGAGGAGGAGTTCAAGAGACAAGTAAGGCCCACAGAGACTTGAAAAGGCCTTGAAAGATGTGTAAATACGATAAGGAAACACATATAGATGTAGACATTATGACTTTATAAGTAGAGGCCTTTTGTGTGTGCAGCAAACAAAAACGGAATTGAACAGGCATGTAACTCAACAAAAGTAGTGACACCAAAGCGACGCATCTGCAACTTATGACAGAGGAAAATAGATTTTAATTACATTTTGCTTTTTGGTTGGCTTTGCTTCCTGCTGATGCTTTTCATTCTATTAATCTATCTCCTTAATACACAGGTTCTCTCTAGTGTTGACGAGACAAAATGTATGACCAGCAGGGAAAGAATGTAGACATCGCTACTCTTTTACTACTTTCTCCTTCCCTCCCTTTCTTCCTTCACTCCGATCTTACTTTCCTCCACCTCTTTTCTTTTGATACCTGGATTTCCTTCATACTGCTTCTCACGCTGCAGCTTCTTGGTTTCCTTCTTAAACATTCCACCCACTCATTCTTGCTTTGTTTTTGGTCTTTTTTGTCTACTCAGAGAATCCCGCCCGCTCACCACCAAAGACTGGTGCTCATGTTGTTGCCTTTGCTCCAATCACTTCCCCTGTCACTTCCCGTGCTACTTATCTCACACACCCAGGCTTCGCTGCCCGTTCCGCTGCCCGAAGCATGCCCTGGATCATTGTGTTCAGAAGGCCACTACTTTGACCTCGATCAGGACACTTCAGATTCATTTTTCCAATCTCTGGGCAACCATTGACAAATGCCAGAGTAAGCGCACCAAAGCCAAGGGCCGTATAAGTAACGGTCTCCCATATATGTATATCGACTTCTTTCACCTTGCGCAAACCCCGCGCGTCGATCGCTTGGGCAAAAGCGATCAAGCCTTTGTCAGTCATATTATATATTATATAACTAAGCTCGATCTCCCTTATTTGTCCCATGCGCCCTTGGTCGATGACAGACGCCATCGTGGTCATGCCTCCATCGCCCACATCTCCCAAATTGAGTTCCCTCAGCATGGTACGCGGCGCTTCGCGCAAACCACCGGCCAAGACCACCACACCCTCGTCTCCATTATCAAAATTGGAATCTAAGACAACTAAGGTGGGTGTTGTGCACAGGGAGACACACGACCTTCCATCCCCGCATTTCCATTCTCTGTGCCTCGTACTACCGTACGGGGCATAGCTAAGTCCCGCATCCCTAATACCTTTGCTGGATAAGGACTAGAACTACTTATTTTTGCAAATGTACGGCCTACCATTGTCGCGCTTGCGTACAAAAGGGGTCTGTGATTGGGATCAACCTCCCGTCCCTCATGTCGACGACCCTCTAGATGCCCGTACTAGGTTAGAGGAGCAGGGCCACAGGCCGAGCGTGATAAGTGTCGATAGATTGAGTTGAGATGTACCTTTGATCAAAGTATTGGTGAGAACGATCGTGAGGAAGGGTAGTTTGGACGGGATCAAAGCTCCGCGGAAGGCACCACCCGAACGTCTCGCAACGCCCTCAGAATCAACGCCTTTCTTGGCAAAACTTTGTGCGCGTCGTTCTCGTCCATTCCTCGTTCTCGTGCATTCCTCAGTCGTTTGCCACCATACTTATAGTTTAGGTTGGTAACAATGTGTTATATTATTGAGCGTGGAAGTGTATGCTCAAGACCCTCACAGCTAATGATAAAAGACTAGTGACCGAGTGTTGAAGAAAAGAGGTGAAAAGCACATATTACAGGAAAAATGTAATATGGGCTTTCAGCGTCTTTTGAATCGGCCTCGGTCATGGTAACCTTTCGTTGGCTGTCGTCAATTTACACCTACGCTTTCATGATTTGTACTTACAAACTGTATTATTAAGCTCTGCTCCATATCTGGGGTCAAACGGTGCACAATTGCACAAGAACGACGTGAGCAAAGCTCTGGCCCAAAACCCGTCGTTCTCGTCGAACCCAGACGTTTTCACACCCTCCGAGCCCCGCAGAGGCCGATGTCCGAGCGCTTTTAAGCTGCAACAAAGCACCTTTTGGTGAAACCCTTCACATCAGTGCCTCAACCATGTCACTTTGAGTGTACAGTGCAAGGGGTGGCTCTGGAGATGGTGATTGGCGGCTATAAGCCACCATCTAGGAATCGACATTTCCACCCCTCGGTAGGCCTGGGTCGAATGCAGCAATTTACTGTGTCTAGTCCGCAAAAGTGGATGGAAAGGCACCCAAAGCCACCACAATTGTTGGTTTATGTGTGCTAGATATTGTTGGGCCGCCTGTGCATGTATTCGTGCATACCACATCTATATTCCAGCCCGGAGGGGCAGATAATAGTGAGCGGAGTGGGGGTGGGGGAGGTTTACCACGGCGCGCGCGAATGCCCCGAGATGGTTCAAGTGCGTAAGACCTGCACCCTGCCCACGAGGATGTGATGCTCTGCACGGTACAGTGTAGGCCTGCTTCGGCATGCGCCAGAAAAAGCCCTTGCAAAGGGTGCACTCTACAGAAACAAGACAAGACAAGACTTTAACTGTACAAATGGCTAGAGCAAGCATTCTCTGATGTAGATCAAAAAGTCATATCGTACCAACAGTGTGAGCATGTTTCCCGAACAGCTTAGCTTGGAGTTTGCGAAGCAAAACAAGGGAAAAAGGCATTTCCGACCCCTTTTCCTTTTCCCTTGATTTCTTGTTGTTGCAAAGCCAGCATTTTTATCCTTTTGGACAGATTTCTTTCAGCCACTTGCGTTCCGACGCCGCGTACTCACACAAGCAAGAAAACAGACTTATTGACTTCTTTTACCCCCTATTCAAAGAGGGGTATAATCAAAATGAAAATTGTATCAAGACTATCAATGCGTATTTGTTTTTTTCTTCTCGTCTAAGCGCCCTTCTTGCGTCCACACCTTCGCTGCTCCTCCCCCCACTATGTTAACTTGCGCACAAAAGTACTTTTCTTGTTGTGTGGAGTGCGGGGCCTCTCTATTCCCCCTTCAGAACTCTCTCCTCTCCCTCTCTTTTTTCTTCTTCTTTCTTCATCTCTACCTTACCCGCTCATCCGTCCCCGTATCACCATCATCCAGCACACGGGCAAACGTCCGACTCGGGTCCCGATACCGCATAAACACCTCCGACAAATCATGCACGACCTGAGAGAAAATCGGCGTGTTCAACGCATCCAAATTCTCCCTCAACTGGTCCACGCTCGTCGCCCCGACAATCGTCGACGTCACAAACGGCCGAGAATACACCCATCCCAAAGCAAGCTGCCCCATGGTCAGCCCATACCGAGACGCAATCTCCTTGTACTCAAACACACAATCCTGGCTCTGCAGCGTGCGATACCGTGCCATATAACCCGGGAAACGATTCAAACGCGCCTCGGACGCCCGTCCCTTAAACATGTACTTCCCCGAGAGCACCCCACCAGCCATTGGGGAATAGCAGAGAATGCCCATGTCTTCGTGGGCGAGAGAGCAAACCTCGGAAAGGCCCATATCCATCTCGTTGCGGTAGAGGAGGTTGTAGCAGTTTTGGACGGAGACCACTTGTTCCATCCCCAGGACGCGGGCCGTCTCGAGGAATTTCATCACGCCGTAGGGGCTTTCATTGCTCAGGCCGATGTGCCGGATCTTGCCGGCCTTGACCAGCTTGCTGAGGGCGGTGAGTTGCTCTTCGAAGCTGACGACGTCTTCGCGCTCGCGCTGTGTAGGGGAGGATGGGTGGGGGTGGGTTGGGATGGGTTGGTGAGAAGGTAATAGGAATAAATCGGACATATATAGATATCTTAGATTTGTGTCTCTTCTTTGCATCAGACACTGCTTTCTATCCCACACATCCCTCCCCTCCTCCCCAGCCTTTCTCCTCCCCACCCACCCCCCCTCCTCCTTCCCCCAAAAAAGAAACACAAAAATGAGAGCAAATTACTCACCGATCGATCATACAGATCCACGCCAAACAAATTCAAATACCGATCCGGCCAATGCAACTGCAACAAGTCAATATAATCCGTGCCCAGCCTCTTCAAACTCCCCTCCACCGCCTCATTAATCTGCGCCGCCGTCAGCCTCACAGGCCCCCCATCCTTCCTCAACCACGTCAAGACATCACTGTACCCCGTCACCTTCGTCGCAATAATCACATCGGACCTCTTCCTGTTCTTGAGCCACGACCCCACAATCTTCTCGCTCAGCCCATGTGTGTCTGGGTCGGCCGGAACGGGGTATAACTCGGCGGTATCGATGAAATTAACACCATATTCGTCCACGGCCATGTTAAGTTGGGCGTGGGCCTGCTCCTCTGTTACTTGCTCCCCCCAAGTCATGGTCCCTAGGGCTACCTCCGAGACGATCAGGTCGCTCTTGCCTAGCTTGCGGTAGAGCATGCCGTGGGTCAGGCGCTGGTAGGGGGGTGGTGGGGAGGGGAGGGAGGGGATGAGAGGTTGATTGGAGTAAGCAGGCTGACGAGAGATAGACAGAAGGAAGAGCCAATCAAAGCAGCGATTAACACAAACATTCCCTCTGCTTCAGTAAAAGAGCCAAAGCTCCTTCTCAGCAGTCCCACTCCAAAGTCCAACTCTTAACATACCTTGACCTGCTTCACACTGTGCGCCTTCGCCGCCAGGGCAATGCGCGGGTGCGGCTCCCCCCTCTTGGCCGAGCCCATCACGTCCATGTACTTGGCCACGCGGATGGCATCGATGCGTCTCCGCTCCAAGTCCTGCCAAAAAAAAAGTGGTGTGTGTTGTTGTTGATCAGAGTCGTCGAGCATTGCGTGGTCTGCTCGGTTGGAAAGCAAGATACTTGGGCTACTAGGCCGAAAAGACCACGCCCTTAACCAACCCAACCCACCCATTTACAACCGCACGTACTTTCTCGTCGTACAACACCATCGTGTCCACCTCCTCCCCGTACTTAATCTCCCACTCCTCCGGGCTCATGGCCGCGTCCGGGTCTTGAATCAACTCGGGACCGTACCCCGTCTTATCATCGTCCATCCCCGGTGTGCCTGCGCCGCCCGTGCGAATGGAAAACAGCGGCGCCACGCCCTCGCTCCTCCTTGTCGTTGTCCTTGTTGTCACGCCGTCTCTTCTCCCCGTCACTACGTTGTGCTTAGACCCGGCGGCCGGCATGGTAAACGCCTCTGCCACATTGGTGCTGCGTGGGCCGCACGTCAAGGCAACCACGCCTAGCACGACTGCTCTCGACCACCTTTGCATTTCTCCTCTCCCTTTCCCGTTGGACAGGCAAGCTCCTGGACGTCTGCTGCTGCCCTGTGGGGTGTGTCTTGTGGACGTGGTGTGGTGTGAGGGACAATGGTGGTTGAGTTCGCAGGGCCACCCGCAAGGAGGACTGCAACTGGCGAGCGGCAACAACACGCAAGGTCTCTGATTAGACAAGGGCTTTCCCTTAGCCATTACTCCATTCCCAGAGCGCATACACTACACTGGCAGCAGCATCAGCCCGGCAAGGACATTATCTAGCGTTGCATTGCCTTGATCACGGAGCGGGACGACCACTCCAGCCATTCCCAAGCCCTTTGCATCGAGCATCATCAGCGTCATCGTCATCGTATCTAAACGCTATTAGCGCTCCCTCTCTCTCTCTCCTGTCCTCCCCCCTACCATTACCACACAGGGCTTGCGGCGTTTGGCAGGGTCCAAAGAACGACAAAGAGGAAGCAAAGCTCCCTCTCCATCTCCCTGTTGTGTTGGCCTTGCAATCGATTCACCTCCCTCCTTGCTTGGCGCGTCCCCGTCTACGTGCCTTCATTCCGTGCGCCTCTGCAAATGATTGTGGGCAGTCGCAGGGGGGTCTCGCCTTGCTTGTGCTTGTCCCTGACCTTCCTGATCGTCATGACCATCCTGTCCCGCGTCGTGCTGTCTGCTGGCCCCCGGCACCAGGTCGCAGCGTTTAGCACCTTGTTGTCCTCCTCCGCCCCAAGAGCCCAGCGCCACGCTCCTTCCTCCCGCTCCTCCTCTTCCTCCGCCCTTCCCTACACCCGCCGGCCACCATCCGTCTTTGTACCAGCAACGCGACTCTACGCCTCCACCACCACCACTACCCCCCCTACCACCACCACCAGCACGAGCGAACCTGCCCGCATCAAAGTCCGCGACATCCTCATTAAAGGCGACGACTCCCTGCTCGGGCAAAAGGTCACCATCAAAGGGTGGGTCCGCACGCTCCGTTCCCAAAAAGCCTTCAGCTTCATCGAGGTCAACGACGGTTCAACCCTCGGTGGGCTTCAAATTGTTGCTGATGCTGAAAAGGTGCCTGGGTACGAGGCAGCCATTGCGGGCATTCACACCGGCGCTGCTATTGGCGTGGTGGGAACGATTAAAGAATCACCGGGCAAAGGGCAGAAATACGAAATTTCCGCGGAGAGTGTGGAGGTGATTGGTGGGTGTGATCCGGAGACGTACCCGCTGCAGAAGAAGAGGCATACGTTGGAGTTTTTGAGGGGGATTGCTCATTTGAGACCACGGACTAATACCCTGGCGGCGGTTTCGAGGGTGAGGTCGAGTTTGGCGTTTGCCACGCATAAGTTCTTTCAGGAGCAGGGGTTTTATTATTTGCAGAGTCCGATTATCACGGCGTCGGACTGCGAGGGAGCGGGGGAGATGTTTCGGGTGACGACTTTAAGTGATAAAGTATCGAAAATTCCACGTAAAAAAGAGGATAGCGATGCGATTGATTATACGCAGGATTTTTTTGGGGCCCCCGCTTTTTTGACGGTCTCGGGTCAGTTGTCGGGGGAGGCTTACGCGTGTGCCCTTGGGGATGTGTATACGTTTGGGCCTACTTTTAGAGCGGAGAATAGTCAGACGACGCGGCACTTGGCTGAGTTTAATATGATTGAGCCTGAGATGGCTTTTGCGGATTTGAGGGATAACATGGCGAATGCCGAGGCGTACGTCAAGGCGATTGTGGGCCATGTTTTGAAGGAGTGTGGGGAGGATTTGGCGTTCTTTGAGAAATTTTATGATAAGACTTTGGTGGGGCGGTTGAATACGGTAGGTTGCAAGGGAGGGAGGGAGGGAG
>Ga0209491_10005899_pt1 | contig 17494 bp, 12 predicted proteins | sample BON02_FD_187213 | JGI IMG/M metagenome (GOLD analysis project Ga0209491, IMG submission 187213) | Freshwater microbial communities from Lake Bonney liftoff mats and glacier meltwater in Antarctica - BON-02 (SPAdes) (version 2) | ecosystem: Environmental > Aquatic > Freshwater > Ice > Glacier...
TGAGGGTTTCGCTGAAGCTTTGTTCTTTCAAATATTCAAGCCGTAATGCGCAAGCGTGAACTCATAGTAGCTTCGATAAGTGTATTTGTAGATTTGGGGAGCGTTTTGATCCCAATTTTTCGGGAAAACCCTGCTATACTGAATAGATAATAGTCGTACGAAGTTCAGTAAACTACCGGAGTCATAGGGGTGGCGTGGTTATAGATGGATTATCACGGAACCCCGAATGAAAAGTCGGGGGGAGATCTCTTGTTTCAAAGGTTGGCAACCTAAAACGGGCTGAAATAAGCATAGCGAAGTTCAGCAAGGTAACGAGAAAAGTCGGAGGAGCCCATAGTACCAATGACTATAGTGTGAACAAAATCAAGGATAGGGAAGGGGCGCTACTTTAGAGAAGCGAATATAGAATTAATACTATCGGTAAGCCGTATGAGGGAAAACTTCATAGCCTGCCCCGTATTTTCGGGGTACGGTTTGATGAAGGGGGTGCTGATAGTTTACTATTTATTGCTACTTTTAAAAGTATTAATAGGAGTAAGCTATCAGGAGCTACTCTACGCAGTAATGGAACAGCTTCGTAAACAGTTATTATAACATTTAAATATGACTCAGACAGGTAGCAAAGAATTAGAAAAATTAAAATATAGACTGAATCTAATTCTGATTGCCCTTCTGTGCTCAACGACTTTAGCTCCGTCTGTTATATTTTACTTTAGAGGTGCGGGAGAATTAAAATGGATGATTATATTTATCGTTATAAGTTATTTGGTAAGCAGATTTCCAGAGACATTCTACGACCGATTTCAAATTTCGACAAACTTAAAGATTTATAAAAAGTTGGGTGTTGATAAATTCAAAAAATTATCGACAAACGGAGACTTGATAAATAAATGAATCAGAAAGAAGTTTCCAACTCATCGGAACGTAATAAATTTTGAAACGATTAAAGAAAAACTAAATGAAACCTACACAATCGAAAAGTCACACACAGTCTTATTTATTTTCTGCCTAATGACAAATATCTACGCTCTTGTTACAAATTCATATGGGACAGCAATTATTTTATTTGTGGGTAATATTCTATTTAATTACTATCCAAACTTATTACAGCAATAAAACAGAATGAGATATAGAAGAGCTATTGAAAATTACACTTTGACAAGAAGTTGATGGATGAAAATTAAACCAATACTGCCAACACTAAATATAGGTCATTGGGCAGATAGTGCTAAAATTTAAAATGATTATATTTAATAAAACATGTAGCGGCTTGGTAGTTTGGAGCTTTGAAGTGCCCAACCCACCATATTCTCAACGTTAACTGCAATTTTGCGCATACTATAAACCTAAAGATATAAATATAAACATTTTGACAATGACAACAGTAGAATTTTGGAACAAATATTTAAATGAAGATATTTTAGAGATATTTGATATTACATATGATTTTTTTTCAAACGAATTGCCCAACGAATTTGTTGAAAATTATGATGTTGGCGAAGTAATACTCGAAACAAGAGGACATCATGAAACGGCAAAGGAATTTGACAAGGTGCTTAAATTTACAGAGCTACTTCAGGACAAACAACCAAAACTCTATGAAGAAAATTTTCAATATTTTGATGATTTTCTAATTGACTTTTATTGTTTCCAGAATGAGTCGAGTAAGGTTGATATAGCATTCTCTAACTTCATAAAGAATCCTATTCAAGATTTTGACCAATATTTAATTTGCTTTAAGAAATTACTTTTCTATGGATACGCCAACATTTTAAATAAAGCAATAATACGAAACTATGAAAGAGTAAATACCTCAGATAAATTAATGGGAGGTGCTGGCTATGATTTAGCATTAAGTAAGTTTTATATTACATTGGAGGAGTTCTGTCAGAAAAATACTAATAGCGAGGGATTTAGCAAAGATGAATTTTTAGAAAAACTTGACGAGTATAATTTTGACTTTAATGAGAAGTTTTTACTAGCAGTTGAGACAGGGGTTTCTAGGTTGGTTCCCGAAGAAAATTCGGTGAATTTATTTATACACGACAGGAAGAATTATGTGATAACTCTTGAGATGTATTTTTTAAAATATATGCGTAACCGTAAATTTTCTTTTATATTAAGTGGCAGGTTATGGGGTAAATTATTAGAATTTTGGGAAGAAAGCAATAATAATAAGCAATGTAAGCCTAACGATTATTTCTTAATACATACCAATGAGTTTGAGAAATATCTTTCAATGTTATCAGGAGATATGTTTATTGATAATAAGTCGGAAATGATTGCCGTGCTTTGGGGTAGTGTTTACATTTACGAATTCTTAAAGTCAATCGGAATTATTGACCAAAAAACTTTTGATAAGCTTATAGATGTATCAAAAGTTTTAAAAGGTAAGGTTATTGGTCAATATACAAGCAGCTTGTGGAATTCTAACTTCGTTCACGTTTGGGAGAAACCTGATAGTATTTCAAGCATTGAATTTAACGAAGAAGAAAAGATTTTCAAAAAAAGCCTATTGTTTAAACATCAGAAATTTACAAGATTAAGAAGTGAAATATCTGAAGAATTGAATAAAATAGGAGAGTTATCTGAATTTATTATTAATGGTGGTAAAAGCGATGATAATAATTCTGAATTATCTCTATTAGAAGATTTATTCTCACAAAAAAAGGATTTCAAGGATTCAAACGATTCATATTATGATTCAAGTAATGAACCCATAAAAATAGAAAAGAAAGTTGGAAGAAATGAACCTTGCCCTTGTGGTAGTGGGAAGAAATACAAAAAATGTTGTGGAAAACAATAAAAAAAAAGCAGTTAACATCGTATATATTTAAGTGCCGCACAAGGCTAAAACACAACCAAAGCCCCGAAAACATATACTGTACGTTGGTGTGCCACGAAGCTGTGGTAATCCAGTAGGTGAAAATCCTACCTAAATAATTTGCTGTTCATTTAGAAGAGCTCCCGACAGTTAAACCCGTGAGGGTTTCGCTGAAGCTCGGTATGCTCAAATGTGCAAGCTGAAATACGAAAACGTGAACCCATAGTAGCTTCGAGAAGTGTATCTGTAGATGGGGAGGGTTTTGACGGTCTACCGGAGTCATAGGGATGGCGTGGTTATAGATGGATTATCACGGAACCCCGAAAAGACGGGGCAGGCTGTGGGAGATCTCTTGTTTCGAAGGTTGGCAACCATAAACGGGCTGATATAAGCATAGCGAAATTCAAAAGGGAAACAAGAGAAGTCGGAGGAGCCTTTAGTACCAATGACTGTAGTGTGAACAAAATCAAGGATAGGGAAGGCATCCCTTTGCCTACTCGATTACTAATCGTTACCTGCAAGCTGAAACCTAGTGAAAATTCTCAAATCATTGATAATTTTTCTTATGCTTATTAGCTAGTAGAATAAAAAAAAATTTTATTCTACTTTTCAAATTCAAAATTTCAATTTTGTAGCATGAATATTTTAAGTGTTTTTCCAGTATTAAGTGTAATTTTTGGACTGGTCTTAATCGTTTTTATTCTATTCAATAAATTTGGACTAGGAAACAACAAAAAAATACGGTATGTTTTATCTTCCTTACTATTTATTTATATAATTACGGCATTAGACTATCATCTTTCTATCACTAAACAAATACCTTCAACCTATTCGGGAGTCACTTACTTTTTCTATCATTTTACAGGATTGTTATTTTACTATTTCATCGCTCTTTATACCAAATCTGAAATAAATATAAAAAAATGGGTACCTATAGTTGTTGCTTATACTTTACTCAGAATTTTAGTATTTCTCCCTTTTGATCATAATCAAAATTTACAAGATTTTGTAGTAGCATTAGAGACTTCAAACTACGGAATATTCGTGTTAGTAGAATATATTTTGGTAAGTTCCATCAATATAGCACTTATGTTTCTTGCCTATAGAAAACTGAAAAAAGCACCACTACTAATTGAATTAAATGAAAGTCAAAAAATTCATTACAAGTGGATTAAGATTATCATAGTCACAATCACACTTATGCAAATTGTAGTTTTTGTGACCACAATTCTAGGTAGTTTAGACATTGGTAATTTTAACTTTTATCTAAAATTTGAAACACTTATCTATTCAATATTCTTTTTCATATTTGCATTTTCTATAATGCATTTTCCCGTATTTGCTTATTCTGGAAACTTTGAAGATCTATCCACTGCTACAATTGAAAAATATGCAAAGTCATCATTGTCTGATTCTTTAGATCTTTTTGAAAAAATAAAAGCTATCGTAAATGAGGAAAAGATGTATTTAGACTTTGATTTAAAATTGAATACTGTCGCTAAAAAATTAAATCAGTCCATTCATCATATATCGCAGGCTATCAACCAGAATGCAAAAATGAGTTTTCCTGATTTTATTAGCAGTTTCAGAATTGAAGACGCTAAAAAGAAACTCATGGAGCCTAATCCAGCAACAATCTTTTCGATTTCTTTAGATGTAGGCTTCAATAGCAAAGCCGCTTTCTATACTGCTTTCAAAAAAAATACTCAAATGACTCCTACCGAGTTCAAAAAATTTCATAAGATTAAATATTAGCATAACTAGTTGATTATAAATCTTTTAAATAATTAAAAAGTGTCTTCCCTATAAACGAAGACACTTTTTTTTGTCTGAAATTATAGGGAGAATCAATAAAGTAGGCTTCTCAGAATACATTTGCTTCCATAATTAATATAAAAAGATAAAATGAAAACAGTAAAAATGAGTGTCTGGACAATTGCTATTACAAGTCTATTCATAATGACTGCTAAAAGCGATATTTATGCCCAGCAAGGAGAAAAGGATGTAATATTCAATAAATGGCATTTGGGTGGCTATGTTGTTGATGGCGAAAGGCACACACCCAGCAATAAGGAAAAAGAGGATTATATTCTTTTTAAGGAAGACATGACTTTGGTGTCAAAATCGGAAGGTAAAGAAGAAGAAGGAACTTATCTCCTAAATACCAACGGTGCTTATGTCTTAATGATTGATGAAAATGGTGAAAAGATCAAGGCCTACATCATTTCAATATCAAAGCAATTCTTAATACTAGAATATGATATTAATGAAATGAAGGATATCGAAGTTCATTACAATAGGGCAATTTAATTGGTAATCGATGAAAGAAATTATTAGTATTTTATTCGCAATATCTAGTTGTACTTTCTGCTTTTCGCAGACGACTATAGATTTAAAAACAGTTCCATTCGAGATTAAGAATCAGAATATTTATATAAGCAAAGTATTTGATGATCGGAAAGAGAACTACCTCGGAATTATTGAAGGAAATAAACTACATTTCGAGAATAGCACTTCCACCACCATTAAGAAATTTATGGATACTACTTTGCCTAAGACGAATGACAGAATCCCAATAACCATAAGAATTAATACTCTAAAAATTGAACAGGCACAGACAAGTATCGAAGAGCGAACGGCAAGGGTTTATATTGAGCTCAGTTTCTATACAGAAAGCGGAGAAGAGCTTTATAAAGTCGTTCATTATGAAGATCAGGCGTTTCCATTATCAGACTTAACGGAAATTAACGAAACTCACGAACAGAGAGTCCGAGCGGCACTAGAATATTGCTTGTGGAGTTTAATTGATCACCAAACATCGAATACCCCTAATAATCTAATAGAAAATAGAAATGCAGATAAGGCTAATTATACTTTGGAGGAATCCAATCCTCAAACCTATGTCCCTTTAGGTAAGTGGTTCAATATGCTAACATTCACAAAAATGACAGATAGATATAACGAGGGTTGGAATGTTGCATATACTGGATTTTTAGATAGTGAAAATGACCTTATTATTCCTTTTACATTAGCCTATGGTCAATCTAGAGGTAAATTAGATTTAGTGCGAGAGCGTGGATACAGTTCTGTTAATGCGTATGCCTTAGGTTTTGGATTCAATGGCTTTATCAAAATAATTCCTGGTCTCTATGTCGATCTTGGTCTAAATGCACCTATCGGAATGGAAGTGTTAAGGGATTTAGCTGGTAAAAGATCAACTAATTTTTTGATCGGTCTCGGTGCGCATCAGGGAGTTAAAATAATTCTCTGGAAAGATTTTGGAATCGTAATTGGAGCTGGTCTCTTTCAAAGATGGCAGACATCTAAAATCGAAAAAAGAAATTTCGGGTTTGAATTGGAATTAGGCATTAACTTTTAGTTTCATTTTATCTGATAGCCTTAAGCAGTAATTTCACTACTGGAATTAGAATATTCAATACGAGAAAAAGAGCATTGTAGCACATTAAAAAGACAGGAATGAAACAAAGAATAATAGGAATAGATGTAGCAAGAGCATTGGCAGTTATAGGGATGATAATCGTCAATTTCAAAGTTGTATTTGGCGAAAATGGACTGCCTTGGGTAAGAGCTTTCGCTAGTGTTTTTGATGGAAAAGCCGCCGCAACATTTGTAGTTTTAGCGGGTATTGCTCTCGCTTTAATGACAAATTCGGCCATTAAAAATAATGATCAAGCAAAGTTAAAAGTTGCTCGGATTAGAATAGGAAAAAGAGCGGTATTTCTCTTTATTCTTGGAATCTCGTACATAACAATTTGGCCAGCCGATATTCTACATTTTTACGGGATTTATATGCCAATCACACTGCTGCTCTTAACCCGAAAAGAACATACAATCCTAATTTCAGGTATCTCTATAATTGTAGTATATCCAATTCTATTGACATTCTTGAATTACGAGACAGGTTGGAATTTTGACACCTTAGATTATGAAGGTTTTTGGACATTTAAAGGCTTTATGAGAAATCTTTTTTTTAATGGTTTTCATCCAGTAATTCCTTGGGCTGCTTTTATGCTATTTGGTTATTGGTTCGGAAAACAGGATTTACACAACGACAAATTCGTAAAAAAAACATTTTGGATGAGTACCATCATTTTTACTATCATTCAAATTGTATCCTATCTGTCCATCTCAATTTTATCAGAAGGAAACCAAGATGCTGCTTTGGAACTAACTGAAATTTTAGGAATAAATCCAATGCCGCCACTACCAATTTATATGTTCAATGGTATTTCCATTGCTTTTACAGTAATTTCAGCCTGTATAATCATTGCTAAGAAATTTGAAAACAGTTTCATCATTGATGCTTTAAATAAAACAGGACAATTAGCATTGACCTTTTATGCAGCACACGTTATTTTTGGAATGGGAATTATTGAAGTAATAGACCCCTCTAAAATAGGGAATTATTCAATTGAATTCTCAGTGATTTATGCAATCGTGTTCAGTTTACTGTGTATTCTATTTGCAGTGATTTGGAGAAAACATAAAAAAATGGGACCCCTAGAATGGATTATGAGAAAAGTAACTGATTAAATATAGATCTATAAATAATTATTTCAAATGAATAAAGTATCAAAAATAATTTCCACCATGTTTTTACTGGCATTTACCATTCATTCTTTGTGGGGAAAAACGAATTATCACAGTCAAGTTATCCAGTTTAAATTTCAATCAGACACCATTGAAGGAGTCCTGAATTTACCTAAGAATAAATATATGCTTGATGAAAAAGCCCCTTTGGTTATCTTTGTTCATGGCGATGGAGAACTAGGAAGAGATGCTTATGGTTATTATCAACCTATATGGGATGAATTGGCTAAAAATGGTATTGCAAGTATGTCTTGGGATAAAAAAGGGGTAGGGCACAGTACCGGAAATTGGCTCAATCAATCTATGGAAGACCGAGCTAATGAAGTGATTGTCGCTATTGAGTTTATTCAAGCTGATACTCGCTTTAATTTTTCCTCTATAGGGTTGATTGGCTTTAGCCAAGCAGGATGGGTAATGCCTAAAATTGCGACTTTATCTGATTTCCCTGAATTCATCATTAGTGTATCAGGGGCGATTAATTGGAAACGGCAAAGTAGTTATTTAACTCGAACGAGAATGGAACTGGAAGGTGCCGAAAAATCGACAATCGAAGCAGAGGTAAGACTAAATGAAATCGATTTCAATATTTTTAACAATGAAAATACGTATCAAGAATATGTAGCGTACCAAAAAGGAAAAGGTAAAAACAAAAATGAAGAGGATTTCTCTCTCATGAATGAAGAAAGATTTCATTTTATTAAAAAAAATATTTCAAGTGACGCAGAAGAAGATTTAAAAAATATTCAGTGCCCAATTTTTGCTGTATTTGGCGCAGAAGATTTAAATGTTGACTTTAAAGAAACGCATCAAATTTATGAGCGTATTTTTTCAAAAAACAATGCTAATAATTACCAGTTAAAAATATATCCAAAAGCAACACACGGATTATTGAAAAGCAAATATTTTAACACCTTAAATCCTGGGCTTGGGTTTTTACTCAAATTAGAATTTTTTGGAAATCGAGCATTCGTAAAATATGTTCTCAATGACATTAGTAAATTTATAAGTGAAAACTCTAAATAGGATTTAATTACCTATTATAAGATCATTCAATATTCCATCCGGTCAAATTCCACCTTCTTGTTAATTAACTATAAAGGATAAGAGATCGTCTCCAGTACTTGACGTAAAAATGACAATGTTAAAAAAAATAGTAAAAATATTTTGTGCGTTTATATACAGATGTTGGTGTGCCACGAAGCTGTGGTAATCCAGTAGGTGAAAATCCCACCTAAATAATTTACTGTTTATCTAGAAGAGCTACCGACAGTTAAACCCGTGAGGGTTTCGCTGAAGCTCGGTATGCTCAAATGTGCAAGCTGAAATACGAAAAAGTGAATCCATAGTAGCTTCGAGAAGCGTGCCTTTAGATGTTTTGACAGTCTCAAACCCTTTCCAAAGCTCAATAAAGAACGCTATCGGTAAGCCGTATGAGGGAAAACTTCATAGCCTGCCCCGTATTTTCGGGGTACGGTTTGATGAAGGGGGTGCTGATAGTCTACTATTTATTGCTACTTTTAAAAGTATTAATAGGGGTAAGCTATCAGGCGCTACGCTACTAGCCAATTAAAAAAACACTAGTGAAACAAAGAATAATCGGAATTGATGTTGCAAGAGCATTAGCAGTAATCGGAATGATAATCGTCAATTTCAAAGTTGTATTTGGCGAGAGAAAGGACTGAATTGGGTAGAATCTTTATTGAATATTTTTGATGGAAAAGCAGCTGCTACATTTGTTGTTTTGGCAGGTGTGGGACTTGCTCTAATGACAAATTCTGCAATTAAAAATAATGACCAAGCCAAATTAAAGATTGCTCGGATCAGAATTATCAAAAGAGCTCTATTCCTATTCGTTGTTGGAATCTCATACATTACAATTTGGCCAGCAGACATTCTGCATTTTTATGGCGTTTATATGGCAATAACCATCGTGCTATTAACAAGCAAAGAAAAGAACATTCTAATTTCAGCTTGTATCCTCATTGCCAAACTATTTGAGAATAGTTTTATCATTGACGCATTAAATAAAACCGGACAATTAGCACTGACCTTTTATGTGGCTCACGTAATAATTGGGATGGGAATTATTAAAACGATAAATCCTTCTAAAATAGGAGAGTATTCTGTTGAGCTTTCAGTGATCTATGCGTTATCATTTAGTTTATGTTGTATTCTATTTGCAGTGATTTGGAGAAAATATAAAAAATCTGGACCATTAGAATGGATAATGAGAAAGGCTACAGATTAAAAATAACTGTGGCTAATAACTAAGCATTCTGACGGCTGGAACAGCCCAGTCGGGAAGCCCTGTTGAACCCTTCGGCAGGCTCAGGGCAATAAAGGGTGTTGGGAATTAGAGTGATTATAGGGGATGGTTTTTCCATCTTTTTTTACTTTTTCGTTCGTTTTTTCATCTAAGCCTGTCCTGAATACCACAGTGAGCCAAAACCAAAAATGGACAGAGGAAATAATTTAAAACAGCTTCCATGCCCATAAAACCTGATTTGTAGGTTATTATTTACCTATGAAAACCTGCAAATCTTGAATGAGATAGATGGGATTATGCAATAGGGTTTCCTGGCATTTCTCAGGAAGTAATTCCATCACGTAATAGAACGGTTATTACTTATTTCGGATATAATCGCTCCACTACTACGGAGATATACAGCCATATAGTAGTGGTTTCAAATATAAATGCGGTGTCCCCGCTTGATTATTTGTCCGAAAGTCTTAATTTGACAAAGGAAAACAAGGTGCAGAGAGATGGTGCATAGTCTGTATATACGCAACTCCATAGCTAAAACTTGTTTATATACAGATGTTGTATGCCATTCGGTAGGGTAACGAAATATGACTTAACAAACATTTGAAAAAACAATAAATAGATGAAGAATTCAAATATTAAAACTTTAATTAAAAACTCAGTTCAAAAGTTATTATTATTCATTTTGTTATTTTCTGGAACTCAAGGTTATGGTCAGACCTATCCAAATCCTTATCGAATGGTGGAAAATTGGGCTAAGTTACCAAATGGAAGAACCATGGGGGCTGTAGGTAAAGTAACCATAGATCCTGATGGAGAACATATATGGGCAGTTATTCGGTGCGATGCAACTGAACCAGAACGCTTCGGTAATGAATGTCTTGATTCAGATTTGGATCCAATATCCAAGTTTGATCAGGAGGGTAATGTAGTTGAGAGTTTCGGAGGTGGAATGTTCATCTGGCCTCATGGTATTGATGTGGATAATGATGGTAATGTGTGGGTAACAGAGGCAGTTTCAGATGAACGCATACCCGAAGGGGATCAGCGAGGACATCAGGTCATTAAATTTAATCCGAAGGGTGAAGTGTTAATGGCAATAGGGAATCCAGGGGTTCTAGGAAGCGGAGATTATGAGTTCAATTCCCCGTCCGATGTAGTCGTAGCTGATAATGGAGACATCTTCATTGCCGATGGTCATGGTCAAGACACTAACAACCGCATAATGAAATATTCCAGTGATGGAACCTTTATCAAGTCCTGGGGGAAAACCGGTTATGGTCCAGGTGAATTTAAAAGTTTACATGGTCTGGCTATTGATTTACGGGGTAGATTATTTATAGCCGATAGGGGAAATAACCGCCTGCAGATTTTTGACCAGGAAGGAAATTTTATAGCTCAGTGGACCCAATTTGGAAAACCCAGTGGTGTATCCTTTGATGAACACGACAATATCTATGTTTCAGATTCGGAATCTGATAATGTACAAAATCCTGGATGGGAAATGGGGATAAGAATTGGAGATGCTCATATGGGATGGGTGCACTACTTCATCATGTTGCCTACAGGTGACCCCCGTGTCAAAACAACTAATGGAGCAGAATTCGTTGCGGTAGACAAATATGGTAATCTCTATGGTGGTGAGCCCGGGCCTCGAAAGCTACAAAAATATGTAAGAGTGCGACCATAAGCTTCATAACTAATCAGAATTCAATTAAATAGTTCAGAAATGGAAAGAATTTTATCATGAATAATTTATGAAACGGTATACAACAATGTATTTGAAATCATAGCACCCTTCGGGATGCTCCGCTTCATATACTAGCGTTACCAGCAATTCCAAAAAATGATCGAATTACTCCGCTATTTTAATCCTATACAAAGCCTATCAAATAAATCTGAGAAAGCATTAGTTGCTATTTGTAGTGAAACGGTGATCAAAAAAGGCAACGACTTACATCCAATAGGAAATACTTGCAGAAACATTTACTTTATAAAGCAAGGTCTGTTAAGAATCTATTACTTCAAAGATGATACTGATGTGACAGAAAGTTTTGAATTTGAAAATGCTATCGTAGCAAGAGCAGATAGTTTATTTAATGCCAACCCTTCAAAAAAAGGTATTCAAGCGATTGAAGATTCAGAGCTGATAGCTATTAATTCGGCTCAATTATTTAAATTATATGATAACTTCCCTGATATAGAACGATTGTTTCGAAAAATATTTGAAAATGCATATGTAGAAACAGTGAACAGAATAGAAAGTATACAATTTCACTCGGCAGAAGAACGATACGCTAACCTTTTAAATGAATCAAAAAATATTGTTCAAAGAGTCCCTTTAAAACACATTGCCTCCTATCTAGGGATTACTCAAGTAAGCTTAAGTAGAATTAGAGCAAAAAGGTAATTACTTAACAAATGTAAAATGTTTTCTTACCATTCATTCTGACCTTTGTAATTGAAAATACAAAAATATGAATGAAGTAAAATTGGGATTAAAAGAAAACTTGAACCAGTTTTCACTATTAGTAATCGTAAATGCTTTTGTTGGTGGAATGGTAGGTTTGGAACGTTCCATATTGCCTGAAATCGCAGAAAAAGAATTTGGCTTAACCACAAAATCTATAATTCTATCTTTTATCATAATATTTGGCATCACCAAAGCCATTACCAATTACTATACCGGTGCTTTAGCCAATAAATATGGTAGGAAAAATTTATTAATATTAGGTTGGATTATTGGAATTCCAATTCCGTTTATCTTAATGTATGCACCAAGTTGGAATTGGATTATATTTGCCAATATTTTACTTGGAATTAATCAAGGACTTGCTTGGAGTAGCACTGTTGTAATGAAAATTGATCTGGTTGGCGAGAAAAGCAGGGGTTTCGCAATGGGGTTAAATGAATTTGCAGGATATTTATCCGTTGCTATTGTCGCTTTTTTGACAGGCTGGATTGCTAGTAATTATGGATTAAGACCGTACCCTTTTTACATTGGAATCATACTTGTCATTTTAGGGTTGATCTTTAGTGTCTTCTTTATTAAGGACACAAAACACCATGTTGCTAAAGAATCAAAATCAAATATTACTCCATTACTGAAAAGTATTTTTTGGGATACTACTTGGAAAAATAATAATCTAGGTGCTGTTTCTCAAGCTGGCTTAATAAACAACTTAAATGATGGAATGGTTTGGGGGATATTTCCGCTATTGTTAATTAGCAAAAATTTTACCATTGAACAAATTGGAATAATCACCGCAATATATCCAGCAGTATGGGGAATTGGTCAATTATTCACAGGTAAAATGGCAGACAAATACCCTAAAAAAGAAATGTTGTTTTGGGGTATGTTATTACAAGCTACTACTCTTTTTTTCTTTGTCCTTGCTAAAGAAATGCATCAATACATCATTCTGTCAGCAATTTTAGGTTGGGGAACAGCAATGGTTTATCCTACTTTTTTAGCATCCATTGCTGAAAACACAAATCCAATTGACAGAGCAAAGAGTATTGGAATATTTAGACTTTGGAGAGATTTGGGTTATGCAATTGGAGCTATTATAACTGGAATAATAGCTGATTTATACAATATTAATAGTGCAATTAATATGATTGGAGCCCTAACATTAATTTCCGCTTTAATAATCAAAATAAGAATGCAACCCTTAGTTGAAAAATAAAAATGGATTCAACAATTATATTTGTATAACAAAAGTGTCAACCATTTTCATGACGACTCAGTCATTACAAATCAGCCCTGAAATAGGGATAACATGGTTTTTATTAATATCTTAGTAACAAGGGTAGCTTTTTTATGGAGTTGATTTCCACTTGTTATATGGTCTTGGAGTTAATTTTAGGCTGTTTTTCCATTTGGGTATAGTTGTCCATTTATGTTATGTTGGGCTTAGTGTTTCCTTGTAGAAGTTAAATCAAATGACTGCATAATTTCCTATTTTAGGCGTACCACCAAAGAAATTATCAAAAGCACCTAACTAACACCAGGTTTAATCTCATAACCCTCAAGGAAGGGTGACTTTAAGTCCTTGAGTAACGTGCGATACCTTTACATTGTAATACATTATAATATTATGCCAGATACTACTACCATACAGGATGTCCTTAAGGAGCTTGATGTTATTATTAATGAGAGCATCACGACCAACAGCAGGTTAGGTTTGTTTGCTTATATCTACAGACGGACTACTTTTGAGATTGCTTCCGAGATTGCCTTAGGACATTTTGAGGATAACCAACGTTTAGAAGCCTTTGATGTGGCATTTGCCAAATTATATCTGGATGCTTACAGCGCCTATAAAAAGGACCAAAATGTAAGTGCTGCCTGGGCTTATGCCTTTGATCATGTAGATGATCCCTTGACAATTGTGCAACACATTATGTTAGGGATGAATGCTCATGTCAACCTAGACCTTGCTGTGGCCACAGCAAAAACAATGTCTGATGGGGAAATCCATGATATTGAAAATGATTTCAATAAAGTGAACGACACCCTCTTTCAGATCACCAATGAGTTGCAAGACCGCCTCAGTCGGGTATCACCCTTAATGTTTATTCTAGACCTAATTGGGAAAAATAAAGATGAAAAGATAATAAACTTTAGCATGCGTAAAGCTCGTGAGCATTCCTGGAATTCAGCAAAACTGCTATGGTCATTAGGGGAAGGCCAAAGTGAAAATGCCAAAAACAAGATAGACCATTTTGTCCTTAAGCTTAGCGAGCACATTAAAGCCCCTAAGACAAGAGCGATTCGATTTTTACTCAAGATTATTCAAAAATTTGAAACGAAACAAGTGAGTGTCATCATTTCTGAATTAAAAGCAGATTAAGCTAATCCGGGGTTCAAACAATAAAACTGTCAAAGAATTCCAGCTAAAGGTTGTGTCAATTAGAAAATCAAGCTTCTCACCATGAATATTTTTTATAAATCGTAAGGTAGACTATTCCCATTTATTTTTTTATCACCCTTAGCCGCTCGTATATTTCTCCCTTGTTCACGATTAATATATAAAGACCTGGCTTGAGGTCACTCACATCAATTTCTGATTGAAAAACGTCATTTTTTTCTTTTAAAATCGTTCCGGTAATTGAGACTAGTTTCAAATGCATTGGAAGCTCAGTTGAGCTGCTAACTGTGAGAATGTCATTAACAGGGTTGGGGTATACAACCATGGTGTTTTCAAATAAACCACTTAGGGGTTCCCTGCTCCTGGAACCACCACCCCCAGCTACTGAAGGCGTAATAGCTATGAGTCCTCCTGCCCAGAGAATGGAATTTTCAGCCATAATCCTGAAATCTTCATCGTTATTGTAATCGGAACTATTGTGACCCAAAGCAGTGTAGAAAGAGCGACCTCCATCGTACGTTTTGTACCAGGAAATGGGTCGCGGCGCATCATAAAATTGACTTCCCGTTGCACGCACCTGCAAAAGGTCGATATTTCCATCAAACAAGTACCCACCATTTAGCTCCCAATAGTAGTACTCCTCGTTTTTGTTCCATTCGGTACCCAAGTGCCCCACTGCGGGATGGCTTCCTACCACATCCATTGTTGCGTTGAAGTTACTGGCAGAGTGGTTTGGGCCAGTCTGAACAATAGCCCCTACCAGGTCATTGTACCAAGGCCAGCTACCATTTCGGTAGGTATCGGTAGCAGCATGAAACCCTACGAATCCTCCGCCGTTTTTGATAAAATGCTCAAAGGAAGTTTGCTCCTCCTGGGTCAATAATCCATTTCCCGATGTATTCAACCAAACCACTACATCTACCTTAGCGAGGTTAGCATCATTAAAAACCGCACTGCTTTGCGATTTATCCACGATCCAATTGTTATCAATACCAAAGCCTTCGATCATTTCAATACCGGCATTGATCGATTCGTGTCTGTGTCCGTTCGTTTCATGATAAACCAGTACCCTTAAGTCAGCTTCTTTTTTAATCTTCTGATTAACAGTTGTCACTTCAGGCTCAATGTCAATCGAAATGGTTTGGTTTAGCGGACAGCAAATGCCGCCGTCTTCCCCACCATTGGCTACAATCAGTTGATTTCCGAAAACTTTTGCTGAGGGTGCCAACAGACTAGAAGGCAATTGACAACGCTCGTTCCATGAGTCGGTAGATGGATCGTATTCCGTAACATCATCGAAGAAGAAGGAGCCTTTGCGACCACCCACGATGATGATCTTGTTGTTATGCACCATCGTTCCCGACTCGAAGTGTGAGCGATCGGATCGTAAATTAGCTTTCTGAGTCCACGTGTCTGTCTGCGGATCGTAGGCGTGCAAAAAGGATTGGTCGTCCACACTTTTGTCATGACCGAATTGCCCGCCAATGGCGTAGATGATTCCGTTTACTGCTGCAGCACTATGGTGATTTCTCGGCTCGGGCATGGAAGCCAATGCTTGCCATCCCGATGCCTGATCGTTGACGTCAAGCACATAATGCTCCCCAACATCGGTCTCCCGATCTGGAAGCAACCCACCAAAGAAATAAATCTTTCCATCGCTGTAGGCTGCAGCTACCGATCCACGGGGATTAGGTAGTGCAGGACCAGTAGACCATGTATCTGTAGTGGTATTGTAAATTTGAACCAGATTGGTGGCTACACCGGCATGGTCTCCCGCAAAGCCGGCCAAAATCCAAATCTCTTCGCCCACCCCTACTGCGCCCATGTGGGTTACGGGTGTAGGCATAGGAGTACCGTTTGTCCAGGTGTTGGTGTTCGGATCATAAATTTCGGTAGCCCCGGTTATTTTGAGTCCCGATAGGAAGCCTGCTAATACGTATAGCTTGCCGTTAACTTTCACGCTTTGCGATTCTATTTTGCTCAAAGAGGAAGAAGCCAGCGTATTCCATGTGCAGTTGGTCGGGTCATTTATTAAGCGACCCTCTCCGTACACTTCAATGGCCGAGACTTTCGGCTGATTCACAGATGCCCTGAAGGTGAGGTCGAGTGACTGATCCGTCACCGTCGTTGTAAACGTTTTAACCAGTGCAGTCATTGGACTAACCAGTGCATTGAGATCAAAGTCTGACAGGATGGTTTGCCCTTCTATTGTTATATCAAAAATGCGTTTTCCGGTGCCTTCAGCGCCGCCTCCTGTGGCTCCCCAATAAATTTCAGCAAAGTGCAGATTGATGGAGTACGCTCCGTTGGTAATGGGAATGTTGTAAGTGAATGATTGGAGGCTGGCGTTGGTGCTGCGCTCTGATTTGTAAATCTCATCCTGAGTTGTTCCAAAGATATCCGCGATATTGTTGTTGATATAATCGCGTCCGTTTCCTTCAAAGAATTCATCTGCAATAAAAGTCGAATCGCCGTAAGAAACTGTGGGACCGCCACTATTGATTCGGACGACAGCTGGAAGGGTAGTACCTGCCTCCATAAACTCAAAATTCACTGTAAATGGTTCACCGGCCAATCCCGTTCCGCTGTCCCCGGAATAGGCCTTAGCAGTAATAACATTGGCTCCCAGGTCGGGCACCCATGCGTTGTAGTTACCGCCGCTGTCTCCGCCAATGGCATAAACGGGTAGATTTTCAAGTTTATACCCCTTTATTCCTTGGTAATCAAATACTACGCTCTCTGTATTTGGTCCAACTTCTGCGCGCACGCTGAGATTTGAAGTTCCTATATTCTCTAGAAAAAACACATCGCCTTCGTTGATTTCTTTAATGTCTTGATCGGTATCGGCATTTACCAAAATAAGTGCGTTAACAGGAGGTCCCAATTGGGGAACAGTATCTAAAATGATGATAGTGCATTGTG
>Ga0209491_10005900_pt1 | contig 17493 bp, 15 predicted proteins | sample BON02_FD_187213 | JGI IMG/M metagenome (GOLD analysis project Ga0209491, IMG submission 187213) | Freshwater microbial communities from Lake Bonney liftoff mats and glacier meltwater in Antarctica - BON-02 (SPAdes) (version 2) | ecosystem: Environmental > Aquatic > Freshwater > Ice > Glacier...
ACACCTATTTACAGACTCAGACACCACTGAAAAACTTTACAAACAAATGAACATCAGGCACTCTACAAGACAAAAAGATATCGATAGGTACTATCATAAACCCAAATACTAGAGTCTAAAAGTAGAAGTAATAACCCTGAAGAAACTAGCGTTGAAAAAGTAAAATATTTACCGCAAAGTTTTATTGAAAAGCTTTGCAATGAAGATTTAAAGGATTTTGAAGGAGAACTCAGAAATGTGATTTTTTCTCACCTTTCAGCTTCAGATAAATTAGGTAAAAACAATCTTGATGAACTAATTGAGATCCAGTCAGAAATTATTAATGATGATATTGAAGAAATTAAAGGGAAGCTTCAAAATGTCAATAAAAAGATAATTGAATTGGAGAAGAAGAACTCTGAAAGTTATCGAAAAGCCATTGAGGAGAGAATAAAAGAGAAAGACAATGAGCTTAAGGCACATGATGCGGCTAAGCCCACACCTGTTGAAGCACCCACTGATGAAACTGCGATTGAAAAAAATAAAGCAGTAACAAACCGAATCTCTGCGATAAGAGAACGACTCCCTGCATTAAATGATGAAATTGATAAAACTCAAAAATCTCTTGCGGCTACAAAAATAGATATAGCAGAAGTTGAAAAGGTAATTCAAACAATAGGTTCATTTGAAAGACAATTTGACAACCTAAAGTCTGAAATACAACCCATATTTGATAAACATTCATTAATTCTCAAGGACAGTATTTCACTGACAATAAATAAAGAACCACTTGCTAGTTTGCTCAAAACAAAACAAGACCAATCTATTACTTTTAATCAAGCTATTACAAATGAAGAGAATACAGGATTCTTAGATAAAAAAGAAGTCCTCAACAAAGAACTACTTCAGCTACAGGAAAAACTTGACGAACAATCAAGGGCATATCAAAAGTTTTTAGATGCTAAGAAAGCTTGGGAAGAGAAGCGAAAAATAATTATTGGTAGTGAGGATAAAGAAGGGTCTATCACCGCATTAAAAAGTCAAATATCATACATAGAAAAGCTGTTGATAATTGATTTAAACAAAGTAAAAGAAGGTCGAAAAGCTTTAACTATTGAGTTATTCAAGAAAAAGGAAGAAATAATTTTATTGTATAAAAAATTATTTGACCCAATAACTGCCTTTATTCAGAATTACGGAACACTCCTCTCAGAGTATAAAATTGAATTAGATGTTGATTTAAAGATTATTGGTTTGATTGAGAAGTTTTTCGACCATGTGAGTTTGGGGAGTAAAGGAAGTTTCATTGGTAATCCTGCAGGGATTGAAAAATTAAATCATATAATTGAAAATCATGCATTAGACTCTTTGGAAGGAATACTTAGCTTTTTGGATGATATAATCCTAAATCTCCAAACTGACCAAAGGGAAGATCAGAAGAAAGCAAAAAGGGAAATGGATACTCAGTTAAAGAAAGGCTACTCGGTATTAGACTTATACACTTACCTTTTTAACTTGGACTATTTAGAGCCTGAGTACAAACTTAAACTAGGAGAAAAAAATCTAGCTGAACTATCCCCAGGAGAAAGAGGTGCTTTGCTTCTAATATTCTATTTGACCTTAGACCAAAACGACATTCCTTTGGTTATTGACCAACCCGAGGAAAACTTAGACAATCAAAGTGTTTTCAGAATATTAGTTCAATTTATAAAGAAGGCCAAAGAGAAAAGACAAATCATCATTGTTACGCATAACCCAAATTTGGCAGTTGCTTGTAATGCAGAGCAGATTGTACAGGTTAGTATGACGAAGGAAGAAAATGAGAACCTAATCAGTTTTATAAGTGGTTCATTAGAAAATCCAATTATTAACAGTGCAGTTATAGACATTCTTGAGGGTACTTATCCTGCTTTAAACACAAGAACAAACACTTATAAGGTCATTGAAAGAACAACTCAAGAAATGGGAATTTGATTATGAAAAAATACGAAACCTATAAAGACAGTGGCATTGATTGGATTGGTGAGATTCCGAGTCATTGGGAGGTGAAAAGGTTTGGGCATCTTTTTTCTTTTTCAAGAGGACTAGGAATAACAAAGCAAGATTTAAAGGATGAGGGAATACCATGTATAAACTATGGTGAAATTCATTCAAAATTTGGGTTTTCAGTAAATCCTGAAATTCATCGGCTTAAGTGTGTTGAAGAAGAATATTTAGTCACAGCAGATAAATCTTTACTTAAAAGAGGTGATTTTGTATTTGCTGATACATCCGAAGATATTGAAGGTTCAGGAAATTTCACTGTTCTTGATAGTGATATCCCAACCTTCGCTGGTTATCATACTGTAATAGCCCGACATGAGAATGGAAACCACTACAAATATTTGGCATATTCTTTTGATTCCTTAGAGTTTAGAAACCAAATCAGAAGTGCTGTTTCAGGGATTAAAGTTTTCAGCATTACAAACGCAATCCTTAAAAGTTCCAAGGTACAGTTACCATCTTATCCTGAGCAAACCGCCATTGCTATCTATCTCGACCGTAAAACAGCCGAAATAGACGAACTGATAGCCGACAAAAAACGCCTGCTCCAACTCTACGAAGAAGAAAAAACCGCCATCATCAATCAGGCTGTTACCAAAGGCATCAACCCTGATGTGCCTATGAAAGATTCAGGCATTGAATGGTTGGGGGAAATACCTGATCATTGGCTTGCAACTTCACTTAAAAGGCTCGTTTCAACAAAAATTACAGATGGGCCACACGAAACACCAGCCTTTTTACTAGAAGGCGTTCCTTTCGCTTCTGCCGAATCAGTAAAAAATGGTAAGATCGATTTTAACTTCATAAGAGGATACATTTCTTCAGAAGATGATGAGAAATATTCAAAAAAGTGCAAACCTAAAAAAGATGACATTTTTATAGTTAAGTCGGGTTCAACAACAGGGAAAATTGCATTAGTTGACTTTGATAAGAATTTTAACATCTGGTCACCACTGGCTTTGGTTCGCGTTAATCAAAAGGTAAATTTTCTTTTCATGTATTACTCACTACAATCTGACTATTTCCAAGACTCAATAAGGCTTTTTTGGTCTTTTGGTACGCAGCCCAACATTGGAATGAATGTAATTGAAAATCTTAAAGTAGCTTTTGCACCAGACATTAAGGAACAACTTGAAATTGTGCATCACATTGAAAAGAATTGTCTTCACATTGATGGGCAAATTGCAAAAATCAAAAAGCTTATAGATTTATTATCCGAATACCGCACGGCATTGATAAGTGAAGTGGTGACGGGGAAAGTGAAAGTGATAGATTGATATGGATAGGTTCAAAAACAAATACCGCATCGCATCTGCCCGAGCCCAATGGTGGGATTACGGGTGGAATGGTGCGTATTTTATCACCATCTGTACGCAAAACCGGGAACATTTTTTTGGGGAAATCAAAAATGGAAAAATGATATTGTCACACCAGGGTGTGATTGCAGATATTTTATGGCACGAAATCCCGAATCATTCCCCATTTGTTGATTTGGGTGATTTTGTGGTCATGCCCAATCATATTCATGGGATATTGATTTTGAATAAACCGGGTGGGGACGGCGGTGAGGGATACGTCGGCGGTGACGAATCCGTCGTACAGACGTTGCATGCAACGTCTGTACAATCGCAATCGCAATCGCAATCGCAATTCCAACCACCTGTAAAAAACGAAAAAATGGCCGCCATATCCCCAAAATCAAATTCCGTTTCTACCATTATCCGTTCCTACAAATCGGCCGTAACCAAACATGCCAACCGATTGGGATTTGAAAATGGGTGGCAACCCCGTTTTCACGATCACATCATCCGAAATGATGCGGAATACCAACGCATTTCAAATTATATCATAAATAATCCTGATAATTGGAAGGACGATAAATTTTATTCCGCATGAACATAACAACCGAAAATACATTTGAAACAGCTTTGGTGCAGTCGCTTGTTGAACAAGGCGGTTATACAGAAGGCAATGCACCCGATTACAGCCCAGAATTGGGCATTTTTAAATACGAGGTAATTAAATTTTTACAGGAATCACAACCCAAACGATGGGAAAAGATTTCTGCCATTCACGGAGCAGATGCAGACAATCGGGTCATACAAAGACTATACAAAGAATTGGATTTACGAGGTAGCTTGGATGTGCTTCGCAATGGCTTTGTAGATTATGGGGTGCGTTTTCAGATGGCCTATTTTCAACCCGCTTCGGGGCTTAATCCTGATGCTGTGGATTTGTACAACAAAAACAATCTGAAAGTTTGCCGACAAATTTATTACAGCACGAAGGTTAAAAATTCCGTTGATGTATTGCTTTCGCTCAATGGTATTCCTGTAGCCACTTTAGAACTTAAAAATCAGTTCACGGGGCAGAATGTTGGCAATGCCTTAAAACAATACAGCACAACAAGAGATAACAGAGAAATACTTTTTGCATTTAAGAAACGGGCTTTGGTTCACTTTGCAGTTGACCAAGACGAGGTGTTTATGACCACCAAATTAGATGGCAGTAAAACCTATTGGTTGCCATTCAACAAAGGAGCGAACAATGGCAAAGGCAATCCGCCGAATCCAGAAGGCTACCGAACCGCTTACCTGTGGGAAAACATTTTGCAGAAAGATAGTTGGATGGAAATCATTCAAGGCTTTGTGCATTTACAAACCGAAGAAATTGAAGTAGAAGGGAGAATCTATAAGAAAGAGAAATTAATCTTTCCAAGATACCATCAATTAGATGCTGTTAGAAGCATTGGCAATAATGTGTTGAATGTTGGTATTGGTAAAAATTATTTGATACAACATTCCGCAGGTTCGGGTAAGAGTAATTCCATTGCTTGGTTGGCTTATCGCTTATCGAGTTTGCACAATGCTACAGATGAACGCATTTTTGATTCTGTAATCGTAGTAACTGATAGAAAAGTCCTTGACCAACAGTTGCAAAATACCATTTACCAATTTGAACATAAAACAGGCGTAGTTCAAAAAATAGACAAAGACAGTACGCAATTGGCAGCTGCATTAGGCTATGGGACGAATATCATTATCACCACCTTACAGAAATTCCCTTTTGTGGTGGATAAAGTGGGAGAACTGCCTGATAGAAAATATGCCGTTATAATAGATGAAGCCCACAGCTCCCAAGGTGGAGAAGCAAGTAAAAAATTAAAAGAGGTATTAGGTTCCGTAGAGACGCAGCACGCTGCGTCTATCGACGTTGATACGCGGCACGCCGCATCTATTGACATAGATACGCAGCATGCTGCGTCTATCGACGTAGATTTTTCAAATGATTACACCGCAGACGATTTTGTAAGAGAACAAATAGAACGTTCGGCAGCAGCAAGAGGTAAACAATCCAATATTTCATTTTTTGCATTTACCGCTACACCAAAATATAAAACCTTACAAGTTTTTGGTGACAAAGATGCCGAAGGTAAACCCAAACCTTTCCACTTGTATTCCATGCGTCAAGCCATTGAGGAAGGTTTTATTTTGGATGTGTTGCAGAATTACACCACCTACGAACTCTACTTTAAACTAACCAAAGCAATTGAAGAAGACCCAAATCTAAACAAGAAAAAAGCAGCAAAAGCCATTGGTAAATATGTTTCCCTGCATCCTCACAATTTAGCACAGAAAACAGAAATTATCATTGAGCATTTCAGGAATATAGTTGCTAAAAAAATAGGAGGGAAAGCTAAAGCCATGTTGGTATGCGGTTCAAGATTACATGCCAAACGCTACTTTGAGGAAGTCGGTAGATATATAAAAGTCAAAGGCTATGGAAATGAAATCAAAATATTGGTTGCCTTTTCTGGTAAAGTGATTGACGACAATGCCCCTGATGGTGTTTCAGAACCCGAAATGACTGGCTATAGTGAAAAAGAATTACCAACCATTTTTGATAGAGACGAATACAAAATTCTGATTGTAGCCGATAAGTATCAAACAGGTTTTGACCAACCTTTGCTGCATACCATGTATGTAGATAAAAAGCTTTCGGGTGTAAAAGCAGTTCAGACCTTATCTCGTCTCAACAGAATGCACCCCGGCAAGGAAGACACCTTTGTTTTGGATTTTGCCAATGACAGACAAACCATTTTAGATTCTTTTCAACCTTACTATGAAGTTACATCCGTAACCGAAGAAACGGACATCAATCATTTGTATGACCTGAAAGCAAGATTAGATGAATTTCAAGTTTATTGGACACAGGAAATTGAAGCTTTTGCCAATGTATATTTCGACCCAAAGACAAAGCTGAACAACCCGAAACAGCAAAAACATCTATACGCTTTTACAGACCCTGCTGTGGACAGATTCAAAGCCATTGCAGAGGAAGAAAAACAAGACGAGTTCAAAAAGGGCTTACGTTCTTGGACTAATCTGTATGCTTTTCTTTCTCAAATCATGCCTTTCATTGATTCGGAATTTGAAAAATTCTATGCGTATGCCAAACTGCTGCAAACAAGACTACCGAAAAGAGAACTTTCCGAATCCTTGCATTTAGATGATGAAGTGGCTTTGGAATATTACCGATTACAGAAGATAAAAGAAGGCTCAATCGAATTACAAAAAGGAGAAGAAGGAGAATTAAGCGGAACATCAGAAGCAGGTCTAAAGAGAGAAAAAGAAGAAGCAGCTTTACTTTCGGAAATCATAAACGTATTAAATGACCGCTTCGGGACAGATTTTGAGGAAGCCGACAAACTTTTCTTTGACCAAATTGAAGCAGAATTGATGGAAGATGAAACATTGCAAATTCAAGCAAGAGTTAACAAAATCGATGCTTTCAAATTTGCATTCAACGATAAGTTTATTGATAAACTTCTTGGACGAATGGATCAAAACCAAGAAATCTTTGAAAAAATACTGGAGGATAAAGTATTTGGCGAGTTAGTTAAAGAATTGATGATGAAGAAAATTTACAAAAAGATGAACGAATAATTCCAATGGTCAACAGTCGGCAATCCACAATATTTGTTTTACAAAGAAGCCATTCCCCTTTCCCAGCCATTTTTTATTTCTGAGCCTGCACTATCCTCGCTTCAGTGAACAGTCAAAAAATTATAATTTTCTACCTAAATTTTTACCAGAAATGAATTTTAGGATTAATCTAGAAGCGCAGAGTAAAAGTCAACTGATCAGAATTGTTTTTGCACAGCAAATCCTGTCACTTATTACTAAAATTTCAGAATAATGAGGAAAATTCTTATTGCTATTTCAGGATTATTATTGTGCGCATGCGGAGGTAAAGAAGCAGAAAACTCAGCCGACGGCTATGCAGATATCAATATTCAGGCAGATACCGTGGTGGTGGATTCTGGAGGTGAGATTCTAATGGCAGCGACCAACGGCTTTGGCCATGGGTATACCCGTGATTTGGGCAAGCTTTATAATTGGGATTATGCTTCTTCCCAAGTTGAGGTTGTGGACTTGATGGCACTTCGCCTGCTGAAAAAACAGTCCTTTGAGATCGAAGGGCCTGAAGGAGTAGGTAAGGATTCATACATGATGAAAATGATAGGCGATGACCAATTGGCATTTGTCAGCTGGAGTAGTGGCATCACAATCAAAGACTTGGAAGGTAAAGTATACCAAAGGATCAAATTAGACCAAACTTGGATGACTGAAGGAGTGGAAGAGAAAGGCTCTCTGAGTTTAATGGGATTCTCAGGTGATGGAAAGAAAATGTATTGCACTTTTATGAATTTCAAAAAGCTTCAATCAGATATTTTAGAGCTAGACCTTGACACTAAAACCAAGCTAGTTTTGCAGCTTCCTGAATTCGAAAAGCTGGATAAATTCAGGATCGCCTTTAGTAGTGATGATGGAAATATGATGTCCATGTCAGCTCCCGACATCAGTCTCAGCCTTTGGCAAGACCAATTGTTATTCTACACCAACGCTCTCAATTCGGTATACCGCCTTGATCCAAAAACCGATTCACTTCACTTTATAAACTACAACAACCAACTCACTGCAAATGAAAAAACCGGCTCGTATCAAAATGAAGTGAGTTCGAATGAAGAGATGCAAAGAATATCAGCTTTACTCCGCGAAGAGGTAAATTTCTCGCGGATGATTTGGGACAACCAAAACGAAGTTTTTTATCGCTTCACAAATTTTAATCTGCCCAAAATCGCAGATGAAGAAACCAAAGTCAGGAATTTTGTCAGTATCCTTAGTCCAGACATGGAGCTTTTAGGCGAAAAAGACATTACCTATTTAGGCTTAAAGTATCCCAACCCGCAATTTGTAAAGGATGGGAAAGCTTACCTCTTCATCAACTTGGAAGACGAATTGGCTTATGTCAGGCTATCGCTGAATTGATACAGGCTGCCGATTATTAAACCAACTTAAATCATAAAAACACTTACATATAACTAAAGTTCTTTCCTATATTTCATTCCTAAATTGATCACTATGAAAAAAGTTACAAAAAGAGATGTTGCAATGTTCTTTCTGGGGATTTTCACATTCTTCACTATCGAAGTTATTTATGATTGGGAAAATAATGTTCAGGCTTTTAAGGATGGATTAAATGGTGTCGAATGCGGGCCATGTGAAGATAAGTAAACACAAACGCACAGCAGAATTAGTAGCGACAGAAATCCTGAAATCACCAGGTGCAAAAGATGGAGGTGAAAAATATTTACTTTGAATAATGGTTTGGAAGCAGTTTGACAATTATTCGTCGACACAATTCTTCGTCACCATAATTAAAGACTAGAACCCCCTCAACAAACATGGTCTTAATGAACACGAAGTTAGGGCTGTACTTCTGGATATATGTATATCACCAAAGCTTTACGGATGCTTAACTTGGCCTCGAATACGCTCGTACCCAGAGTTAATTGGGCATTTAAGGGTGGCGGAGACGTATCTTTTATTCTCGAATTTAGGTTTCCGCCGTCCCAAACTTTCTATAAATGAAGCCGGTCTTAGAGCGACTTGTGGTGGGCGAGTCGAACTAAGTCGAGGAGGGAATACTTTTCAGGATTTTTTTTTTACACATACATTAGAGTGAATACGCATATTAGTATAAGTTAATGGTGAAATCACCACGAAAACCTATCGAAAATTAAATTCCAAATCAGAGGGAATTCCCATAAGAGAATCCAGCTTTAATAGGTGTAATAAAAGTGTGAGTAAAAAAACATCCTTTGAAAATAAAAACCACTTACAAATAACTAAAGTTTTTTCCTAAATTTCATTACTAAATTGATCACTATGAAAAAAGTCACAAAAAGAGATGTTGCAATGTTCTTCCTGGGGATTTTTACATTCTTTATCACGGTTATTGCCACGACTTAAGGCAATACTGTTCACGAATTTGTGGGTGGTTGGAACTCAGTCGAATGTAGCAAGCATTAAAGACACTTGTTACTCATGAATCAGACTGCTTGCATGACTGATTTCCCAAAATTAATTTCTACTCTATTTCAACAAAAGCTACCCTAATCAGCACTATCACAAACTATACTAAATCCAAAAACCAATGAAAAAGATTACCAAGCGAGATGTATTTTTCTTCTTTATGGGGTTAGTAGCAGTGATTTTTATCGATACTATCTTCAATTGGGAAGAAGCCTTACAAGCAATGAAGGATGGGTGGAGAGATGGGTATGAGGCCGGTTATGAGGCTGGTAAAAAACCTTGAAATAACTCACCCCAGCTCAAACTCTTCACCTTCTTTGCACATAATCACCGAATAGTTTGGTTTGGTCTGTGTGATTCCTTCTTCGTGAATCTCCTCCAATCGCTCATCTGAATTCAGCGGATCATGATGGAAAATCGCCATCTTTTTGACTTTACAGGCTTCCCCAAAAGCAATGGCATCATTGACAGAGCTGTGGCCCCAACCTATCTTCGGCATATATTCGGCATGAGTATACTGACCATCATGAAATAGCAAATCAGCATTTTCGGCAATTTCAAAGCCACTCATCCATTCAGGATCGTGTGGGAAGTTAGATGAGCCCAATGCAGGCTCGTGATCTGGCATATAGGCAAATACCGCATTCCCATCCGTAACCCGATAGCCAAGCGTTGGCCCGGGATGGCAGATATAAGCTGATTTTACCTGAAGATCGCCGATCGTAAACTCTGAATTGCCCACCTCATGAATAATGGGATGATTGGGCAGTTCGTTCATTCGCACAGGAAATAAAGGCGGTGAAAAATACCTTCTCAGCCGATGTAGCAACGGCTCGAGCGCCGTACTTGGCCCCCAGATGTGCACTTGAATATTCGGATTATACATGGGTTGAAAAAAACCCAACCCCATGGTATGATCAATATGAAGATGTGTCAGCAAGACATGAAGTTCCTTTATCTCGGGACTCATCACTTTGCCCAATCGCTGAATTCCAGAACCTCCATCCAAGATAATCAAGGTATCGTCCTTGGCCACCGAGACGCATGAAGTATTACCACCATAAATGATATTCTCGGGACCCGGAGACGGCAATGAACCCCTGCAACCCCATACGTTGACTTTCATGAGAAATTAGAATTCCAAAACAAAGCCATAGCTCCCAAGAAACGCTTCGGTCTTCCCTCGATGGGTATCGCAGACACATTGATGAGGTGCTTTTCACCTTTCAAATTATCAATGTAAAACGATCCTTGCGATGGCTTGTGATTCGTGAGCGTCTGTACCAGCGGAAGACTTTCGGGAGGTAAAGGATTCCCATCACTATCGGTTGGCTTGAAGATGGTGGACCATTCCTCTACTGGCATACTACCCGTTTCTGCAAAACGAATCCCTAGAATTTCTTCAGCGGGCTCATTATAAAACAAAAGCGTTCCCTCTGTGTCCACTAAAAAAACCGGCATTGACAAGCTGTCTATGAATTGTCGGCCCAGTATAAGCTCAATAGGCTGTGATGCCATGAATTTATTGTTTTTACAACTTAAAAAGAAAAAGAAGTTAGTACTTATTTTAGAAAAACAAATAATTTTTAGTCGGATACTTCAACCCGGACTACATTTCCATTGGAAACCTAGGCAATTATGTAAAAGCAGAAAGTCTAAAATCAGAAAATTCGTGCGTTGAAACATGAAATCACTAGGTCTTATCCTTTTCGTTGCGATCCTCTGGAACTGTGATTCAGAAGAATCTCCCAAGTTGACCAACATCGAAGGCACCTACTCAGGAAAGTTTTTTGTCTACGGTCCAAATTCGGATTTTCTCAGTTCTGAGGTGACCTTGATCTTCGAAAATGGAGGATTTACAGTGACATCCAGTATGGAGAGATACCCTAGGATATGCAAGGGAACCTATAAAACATTAGGTGTAAAGTTTCACCACATTATTGATGGCATCTCAACCCTTTGGGGGTCTTCTTTGAAGGCGTAGCCGAAAAGGATACAGTCTTGGGCGCAAAAAAGTCAGTTAGGTTTTGTAAAACTATCGAGACTGAGGCTTCGTTTTGTCGAGCAATGCTAATTCCTAGTATTTCAATTTTAGGAGAGTATTCGTGAATTCCTGCATAAAGCCCAGAAAATGTGGTTCCTGTAGCGAATGTGGTACTGATAAGATCTGGGTCGAATTGGTTTTTGGTTTTTATTTCTTTAATCAATTCAGCGTAAGCACTTATACCTTCGCGGGATTTCCCCCCTCCGTAGATAAAAAATGGAGATTCACCAGCGCTTTGAAGTTGATTGATTTCTCGTTCTATCGTTTCGGAGACTAGATCAGGAGTACAAAAAACGTATTCGGCTCCTAATTGATCACAGATTCGTTTGTTGAGAGATTCCTGGCGTATGTGAGGGTTCTTATCATAAAGGATGATTTTTAATTTGAACTCCATACTACTGGAAATTAACGCTAAAGCCCTGTTGAAATTAGAATAAGGCCCTCCCGCGGTAATAATGTAGGAAGCTGATTCTAGTTTGGCTTTTTGTAGAATTTTAATAATCATTCTGGCTTTGTTCCCTCCTCCGCCCTCTGGGAAAAGGTCTTCTCTTTTTAGATAAAAATCTGTTTGGGTCAAGGCCGAAAAATAGGGGCAATGCTGAAGTGGAGTAGTATGCTGCATAAGTCTTTTTAAACTACATGAGTTGATTCTGTAATTCATCTTTAAGCATTGGTAATTCCTAGATATCCTCTTTTGACGACAAATTCTTTAAATTCTTTATCCAGTAAAGCAGGAAAATCTAACTGAGTTATAATAGATTCTGGATGGGAATTAATCTCTATTATCTTGATTCCTTCAGTAGTAAAAGCTAGGTCCAATCCTGCGTAGTGTACAAAATCTAAGTAGTCGACAATCTTTTGAATTTCCTTTAATCGAGAAGGCCAATCTGGAATTTGAAATCCCCTTAGCTGTACCCCAGTATCCATATGCTTATCAAATTGCTCGGGATGCGAAGGTATTTGGTAACAATAAGGTTTGCACAATACGCCGGTTTGCTTATTTACTGAGTAACCGATCCCTCCACTGGAGACATTATCTACCTCCTTCGAAATCGATGTGCCAAACCTGTGCCCAATCATTAGTATTTTATTTTTCCATTTGCTTGTTTTGAAAAAAACGACGCGAATCGTATTTAAAGAGTAGGGGTAAATCTCCTTTAGGAATGGTTCATTTTCCATATAACTGCTGAGGATCACTTCTCCGGACAGTATCCTGCCAATTTTTTCTTCTAAATTATCAGCGTTTACTGTAAAGATCTTTCGGCCTCCTCCATCACCGGTAGGTTTTACTATCAATTTACCATATTGTTCAATGGCCTTCCTGCAAAATTCCGTAAGATCCCTAGGAGCATTCTCCAAACCTTTGAAAAAAATTAATTCCTCATTCCTCAAGTAGGCGGAGAATTTTGGAAGCCATTCAGGATGGGCTTGAAATAGTAGTGGAACGTAGGCCTTATTATCTATCAGGGTCGATATAGAAGGAGGGTTCAATGGGTAAAGCTTCTTATAGTCTCTATCGTTGAGATAGTCAGCAAAACCATAAGTGGAAAAGTCAAAAAACAGACTTGAGCTTGGAAAGAAGCCATTCTTGATAAAATATTTTTTTTTCGAAGAATCCATTATCACTGGTAAACCTTTAGCATACCACTTCTGCTGCGCTATGAATTTGAGGAACTCTCTTTTCACTAATCTTATTAATCGCTTCATTAGTTGTAATGATCTACTGGGGTACAATGAGCGCTACCAGAAAAAAAGTTTTTCATTCTAATCTGAAAATCTGCTTCAATATATTTATTAAAAATAGAATTTATCTGCCACTAACGTAATTGGGATAGATTAAAAGATCCAAATGAAAGACGACCAACAAAATGGACGATCATAAATTGGCACCTAACCTAACAGGAAGAACTCGCCAGAAAAGCTTTTTAACCCATGTTGCTGTTTTTTTCAGATGAAACTAAAGCGCAAGCCTACAGCTCATATGAGGTGTAAATCATTATTGTCTTCGTTCAGTTTAAGGTAAGTCTGATGATCCAACATTCAAAATCATAGTTTATGGGATATAAGATAGTGTATGTGAATTCTCTTCGGGATTGATCATTTTCAAAAGCCGTTTAGGAAGATATTTTCCAGAGACAGATCCACGATATTAGATCATTAAGTTTAGAATGTAAATGTATTCACTTGCGTCATCTTTCATGAATTTTGCGAAGCAAGCGGTTAGTAATCCCCCCCCCGATTAGAAAGTTTGATTAGGTCGATAATGATTTGATAGTGCGGACCTCCTTTTTGGAAATATTTTAGGTATGCAGGCAACTTTTATCCAAATTTGTTACTCCACCAATAAGATTCCAAGTAATTATTATTTGTGATTATCCGCAATTACGCCAGTAATCTCTTTTTCTTCGTGTATCTGGCTGGAAGGCCCGCCAAGGCGAGGTAGGCCGATGACGTTGCGACAGCGATTGGGAGAAATACCAGTAATGCTAGTGTTTAACATATAATAAGCTACTTTTTGATTTTTACTGGTGCAATTGCGGATATACATATTATTATTTTAAGCTAGGCTGATTTGCTCAACATCTGCTGAATATAAATTCAACTTTAATAGCGATGGGCTATTTTTGTAGGAGGGGGATAAATGACGATTTTTTACGTGACGGTATTAAACCTAGGGTATTTATTAACTTGTAATTAGATTAATGGATTGATGTACTGCCTTTAGTGAATTGTGAAAAAAATGCATGAAATGTTTTATTGGTTTTGGATTGTGCAACTGTCTTTTTTGTCAAAAAGACTCAAATAATCTTTTGTAGAGTTAATCTCCGATATGAAATACTCGAATGAGTCTAAGCTAGTGAATCAAATAGAACCGTTGGTTTCGGTATGTGTGCCGACTTTCCAGCATGTCAAATACATCCAGGAATGCTTGGATAGTATACTTTCTCAAAAAACTAATTTCCCTTATGAAATCCTCATTGGAGAAGATGACAGCACAGATGGAACCAGGGAGATCTGCCAGAATTATGCTGCCGCTAACCCTAATAAGATTAGGCTGTTTCTGCGATGTGCTGAAGACAAGATGGTCCGGAATGGCAGAAAGACTGGCAGATTGAATCATTTGGCGCTGTATCGGAGTGCAAGGGGTAAGTATGTCTGCATTTGCGATGGGGATGATTTCTGGGTGGACAGCCAAAAACTTCAGATTCAGTTCGATTTATTGGAAAGGTATCCAAATGCTTCGCTGTGCATTACCGACACATTCATTGATGGAGATCCTTTAGTTAGGCCTTCAGGACTTCCCCATGAATTTTGTATTTATACACCTGATCAATTGAATAAGAAGAATTATTTCGGACATATTTCCAGTTGGATGATGAGAAATGCCATGAACGAGCTTCTGGAAAATGAGGTCGTTATGAAAGCAAATATCCTTGATATGGTCTTGTTCACTTTCTATAAAATAAGGGGCAACACTATATTTGTTCCCAAAGTGACTTCGGTCTATAATTTAAATCCCAATGGGGTTTATCGGAGCAGATCAAGTATTCAGAACCATAAAACCATGATCAAAATGAACTGGTATTTATTTTATTATTTGCATAAAAATCCATTCCAATTCATTCGTACGGTGGGTCATTCGGTGAAAAGGTATTACATCAATTTCATCAGGCCAGCTAAAGGGATCAGGGTTTAAATGGGTCTTAAAAGTTACTTTGATAAATAGTTAAGGAATTCCTAAATAATATTTTATGAAAAAATTGATTCTATTAGGTCATAGTGATGGAGGAGTTCCGATTTTAATGGATTTGGCCTCAGAGATATATGGTTGTTTAGCCTATGACATTATAAAAAATGTGGACAGGTTGGATTGTCCTTACCCTACTCATCTTTATCAAGGGAGCTGTGTTTTTGACCATGAATATCATTTTGGTGCAGACAGAAATTTCCCGGTGCAATTTGGGGTTCACCATGGTAACGTAAAGTATTTACTCTATCACTACTTTTTGAAGAAACACCAAATCAATCGAGATCAGTACATCAGCCTTATTCATCCGAATACCTACTTTGCTCCTAGCGCAACTGCAGGAATGGGGTTGGTGATGGAGCCTATGGCGGTCGTTTCTACAATGTCTAATCTTGGTTTTGGGGTTACTCTTAAAAGATCAGCTTCAGTTGGGCATCATGCCATTTTGGAAGATTTTGTCAATGTGAATCCAGGGGCGATTCTTTCGGGATTTGTATCTGTGGGACAGGGGACTGAAATTGGATCTGGTGTTGTGGTCTCCAACAATGTGACCATAGGGAAACGTTGTCTGATTGGGGCAGGTAGTGTGGTCACTCGGGATATTCCCGATGGAATGATCGCTTATGGGAATCCCTGTAAAGTGATCAGAGAAAATGAACGGTGGGCTAAAATCACCTCTTAAAAAAAATCTATCATTTCTAATGAATGTTTTATTGACAAGTGTTGGTCGCAGAAATTATCTTGTAGACTATTTTAGAGATGCGGTACATCCAATGGGAGGGGAAGTTTTTGCTGTAAACAGCCATGAAGATGCCCCGGCTCTGTACCGAGCTGATGGTTTCAAAATAGCCCCACCTATTAATTCCGATGACTATATCTCATTTCTTCTCGAGTGTTGTGTAGAAAAAAAGATTGAATTGGTTGTGCCACTTTTGGATAATGATCTTCCGGTCCTGTCTCAAGCTAGGGATCTATTCTCATCGAAAGGGATTTTTGTGTTAGTCCCTGATTTACATTTGGCAAGACTCGCCAATGATAAATATCAAACTCATCTCTTTCTCAAATCGGAAGGATTCCAAACCAAAGGAAATTTTCTTGATTTGGAATCGTTTTTTAATGCTAAAGATTCTGGAGAAATCGATTTTCCAATTATCATAAAGCCAAGGTGGGGTATGGGTTCACTTTCAGTATATGAAGCGAGTGATGAAGAGGAATTAAATTTTTATTTCAAAAAGGCTCAAAAAGAGGTATTAAATTCATTTTTAAAGTACGAAAGCCAGCAAGATCCTGGCAAAGAAATCCTGTTCATGGATAAAATAGTTGGGGATGAATACATGCTTGATGTCATCAATGACTTGGAGGGCAACTATCAACTTACCGTTGTCAATAAAAAATTGTTACGGAAAGGTGGTGAAACTGAAGTTGTGCAGACAGTGAAGCACGAAAAACTTGAGCTCTTGGGTCGGAGGATTGCGGAGCATTTTCGTCATCCGTTGGTCATGGATATTGATGTGATCGTCAACGACACCGGTATTTATATAATTGAGTTTAACCCGCGATTCAGTGGTGGTTATCCTTTTTCTCATGCCGCCGGCATCAACCTACCAACGGCTCTAATCAAATGGTTAAAGAAGGAGACTGTCGATCCAAAAGTGTTTTTGAGCCCGAAGATTGGAACTAAATCCATGAAGGGATTTGTGATGATAAAGGCTAAGAGTCCTGATTGCCAACTAATCGGTCAATAAAAGGCCATATCGTTTCAAAGACGAGTTGATGTCCCTCCTCTGTAGGATGAATTCCGTCAGGTAGATTCAATTCAGGAATACCACCCACATTTTCTAAAAGGAAAGGGATCAGTGTCACATTTTTTTCTTCGGCGACGGCTGGATAAATTTCTTTGAATTCGTTGGAATACTCCTGCCCCATGTTCGGAGGAATCTGCATACCTGCTAAAATGATTTTAGTCTCCGGGAATTTGGCTCTCACTTTATCGACCATAGCCAAAAGATTACTTTTGGTTTCGGTTAAAGCGATTCCTCTCAACCCATCGTTTCCGCCTAATTCTAAAATAAAAATCTCAGGCTTATCTTCCAAAAACCAATCCAATCGACTTAGTCCGCCGGCTGTAGTCTCCCCGGATAATCCGCCATTTATTACTTTGTAATCCAGCCCAAGACTATCAATTCTTGTCTGTGTCAACCCTGGAAAAGCATCATCAGCATCGATGCCATAACCTGCTGTGAGGCTGTTTCCGTAGAAAAGAATGATTTTCTGATCAGATAGAACTGTTGAAGAATTGG
>Ga0209491_10005903_pt1 | contig 17485 bp, 12 predicted proteins | sample BON02_FD_187213 | JGI IMG/M metagenome (GOLD analysis project Ga0209491, IMG submission 187213) | Freshwater microbial communities from Lake Bonney liftoff mats and glacier meltwater in Antarctica - BON-02 (SPAdes) (version 2) | ecosystem: Environmental > Aquatic > Freshwater > Ice > Glacier...
TATATAAATATAGATATAGATTTATAGATATTAGATAGATAGATAGAAAGACAGACATATAGAGATAGAGATCTAATAGATTGATAGATAGATGGATAGATGGATGGATGCATGGATAGATATACATAGATACACAGATAGAAAGATATAGTTACCCCCCAACGGCCGCTCCAGCCAACGAGCGAGACACGCAGCACGGAGGAGACTCTGGCGGCCACGGAGGCGGGGCCGAACCAGCGCGTGTAGATCTCGTTCACGCCGAACACGTAGCTGGGCACGAGCGTGGCGCCCGTCTGGAGGGCCACCTTGGCGAGTCCCTTTCGCTTGGAGAGGATGATCTGCTCGCGGTCCGTGCCGTAGAACATCTCTGCGATGCCGCCCGGCTGGAGCTGCACCGCGTTCTTGGGCCACGGCTCGCGCAGCGAGCGCTTGAGCGGCGCCGCGCCAACCTTGGTCATGCCCCACCAGACCATGACGCCTACAACGAGGACACGCGTGCTGCTCAGTGTTCGAGAAGGGTTTTTAGGTTGCGGTAGAGACGGCGGGACTACGGTAGGTCTTACGCTATTCTGTGTTTAGGGGGTTGATGGGCTCTACACCCAGAAAACGGGTTTGTGGCGGGACCCTCCAAAGTTGGGCTGGCACTCACGCCGCAGCAGGGGCAGTGAGAGGATCACGTCCGCCGCGGTGAAGAGCGTGATCGTGCCGAAGCGCTTGTACAGCTCGAAGGCATAGAAGCCGTAGGCGATGCCAAACAGGCTGTGCGGGTGCGACACGATGAGGTAGTTCTTCTCGCGCTCGAGCGCGCCCTCGAGGACCAGCTCGGCGCCAAAATACGAGGCGATGCCAGCGTTGATCTTGGTGAGTTCGACCCAGCCACGCCAGAAGCCCTTCCCCGGCACCAGCGGGATGGCGTAGTCCACGAGAGAGAGCAGCAGCATCGCCCTCGGCAGCACCGCCCCATGGTAGGCCAAGTACGCCACGAACGGGATGACCATCGCGGTGAAATTGGCGCCGAGGTAGAACGCGCACACCGCGATCAGCTTCAATTCGGACCCTGCCGACCTCCAGTCCATTTCTCGCAAACTCAAAGGCGGCATCTGCACGGCGCGAAAAGAATCGCGGGAAACTCGGCATTCACATTCACATCGCTGGCAATTTTCTGAACGGGGCCGTGAATATACCAAAATAACCTTCAGCGCCAACACGCAGCGTTCGCGCATCATGCTCCCCGCCGGACGCGCCTCGCTGGCCAACCTGCCGCCGGACCTCCTCCCCAAGATTGCCAGCTTCTGTACAGACAGAGCGCTAGACGGCCTGGCTTGCACCTGTTCCTGGGCACGTGAATGCGCGCGGGAGGAGTGGAGGGGCCGGCTCCTTGCCCGCTTCCCGCACTCCACGTGGCGCGGCGTGCGCGACGCGCGCCGCGCGTGCCTAGCGCTGGAGCGCTTGGACGAGACGCGCTGGATAGAGCGCACCCCGGTGCCGGGAACGGCACCTTGGGACCGCGGAGGCCAAGCGTCTTCTGTGGTCGACTCGGGTGCCGGCCGCGCGATCGTCGTCCACGGCGGCGCCAACGGCGAGGTGTTCCACAGCGACAGCTTCGCCCTCACCGAGAGCGGCAGCGACGTGCACGGCGCCAGCGGCATCGACGGCGGAAACGCCCGCTTCACGTGGACGGCTCTCGCGTCAGCGGACGCGCCCTCTCCCCGCTGGGCGCACAGCGCCGTCTCGCTCGAGTCGGACGTGGTCATCTTTGGCGGCCACTGGGGAGTCCACGGTGCGCTCGGCGACCTTGCGGTGCTCGACTGCGCCTCGGCTCGCGCGGAGCAGTGGCGCTGGGTCGCGTCTTCCGACGTTGAGGTCAGCGGCGACGGCCCCTGCCGCCGCCACTCGCACGCGTGCTGCGCTCACGCGGGCGTCCTTTGGCTCTGCGCGGGAATCAAGCACGGCGCGGCCGAGCCGGAGCTTCCCGGGCTCGCCTGCGCGAATGACCTCTACTCTGCTACCGTCGTGCGGCTGCGGAGCGACGGCCGGCGCGCCACCGCCTCCGGCCCGAGTCGCGGCGGCAGCAACTCCACTGCGTCGCGCCAGGTGCTCTGGACGCGCCACGACCCGAACGGCCCCCTCCCGTCCAAGCGCTTCGGCCACACGCTCTGCTCGGTGCGCGCCGGTGTCTGCATGTTTGGCGGCCGGGCCATCCCAGGTGGGATGCCGGGCGGGATGCCGGCTCCCTGTTCGGAGCTCTGGATCCTGCGAGGCGCTTCCGACGCGACTCCGGCGGCGCCCGCCGCGTCCTCCGCCGAGCACGGGCGTGGCAGCGGCGGCAGCGCGTTGCCCAGTGGGCGGGTCCTTCCTGCACACCCGCAGCTGGGCGTTGGCGGGAGTCTTGGGTTTGGCACCAGCGGGAGGCGGGAAGCGTTGCGCTGGGAGCGTCTCGAGACACGCGGCGCGCCTCCCGCGCGCGCCTTCCACGCTTGCGTCGCGTTGGGCGACTCGATCCTCATCCTCGGCGGCGAAGGAGAGGCGGCGTCTCTGGCGCTGAGCGAGTTGGACGTGAGCTATCTCGATGACATGCACCTGCTCAGGCTCACGGCGGCTCGGGCAGTGGGCAGGCCGGGCGGCGGTGGCGGAATGGGAGCTGGCGGTTCCTCGGGCGGGGGCGCAGGCGAGGGCGAGGGCGGGGCCGGGGGCAACCATGGCAACGCCGCGACCACGTCCGCCGCGGGAACGAGCGTGACCGGGGCGGGAACTAGCGTGGCCGTTACGGACGCCCCCGCCGCCGCTTCCGCCAGTACCGCCTACGCGGACGACGACGACGACGCGCCGCCCACTTGGCGGGCGGTAATACCGGCGGGGTACGAGTCCGCCCCGCCGAGTTCGCTCGCTTCGGTCCACGTAGTCGGCGGCTCGCTCTTCATCTTTGGAGGGTTCAACCTGCTCATCGAAGCAGACCTCTCGCGGCTCCATACTATCGCGCTCTTGCCACCGGGGTGCGAGTACGAGTAGGGCGCGCCTCCTCGCGCCCGGCCAGAGCCCTGCATGCGGGCCTGCGATCGACGGTCGGTCACCGCCCTCCAGTAGGGGGCGGCGGTGCGGGGACGCGCACTAACGCATCATGGTTCTTTGTCAGCGGATTACAGTCGTGCATTTCCGGATTCTGGTTGTTGGATTGTGATTGTGTTGTTTTTGTCCCCGCGCGCCGCGGTCACACACAGTGGACACACCATTTTACGCTGGCGCGGCGGGGGCGGCAGCTCTGCAGAGTGCACAGCGCACAGCGCAGAGCCATTGTTTCCGTTATGTCTGCACTTATTCCCCGCGTGATAAAATCGTTTAATAATAATATTCGTGTTGTCGAGCGTCGAGCGGAGAATACTACATAGCCTACATATACATATATACTACTATAACTTATACTATAACTATAATAATTAATCTTATTATAATATAACTATATATAACTATTATACTAATATCTAATATATTACTATTACTATATACTGTCGAAACTATATAATATAATAAATTATTTAATATACAATACTAGTAGGCTTACCCTACGAGCTAAGAGCTACAGTAATAAGGCTAAGGCTAAGAGCTAAGAGACCTATTATAAGATGTGATGATGATTCGCGATATGCTTACTGCTTACTGTGTTTATTAATACCCACGACGTCACGACAGCACAGGCACACAGGGCACAGGGCACCCTCCTCCACACACACAGTAGTAGCCGACACGGCCTACTAAGCGCACACAGCCAGCACTGCGACCACACCGCACTACCACACAAGAGGGTAGAAGACTAACCCCCGCGCAGATTATAAGTCTAAGTGGCAGTTCACGAGGCCACGTGTTGGCCGGGGGGCCCTCTCGCGCCGCTCGTGCGTTTACAAGCTAGGAGGCTGTTCTGCGCCGGCGGATCCAGCGGAGGCATGTTGGTACACAAAGGCCAGCGTGAGCGGGAGCGAGTGAGAGGCATTGAGCAGGTTGGCGGCGTGCGCCCCGCAGAGTCGCGCCAGCACCTCATTGTCCGTGGACTGGAACGCAGCCTCCCAGGTGCAGCGCGATCCCGCCGGGGCCCCCGGAACCGCAGCGTCGGCCATCGCCAGCTGCAGCTCCACCAGCACATCGCGCGAGCTGCCGCCGGGCAGCGCGAGGCCAGAGAAGGGCTCCGCCGCCGGGACGGTGAAGAGGAGAGAGAGGGCGGAGGGGGGCTGAAGCTGGAGCTCCACGCGACACTCGGCGAGCGACACAGCTCGCCGCCGCTTGGAGCCAAGCGCGGCGCCCGCCGCAGGGAAGGCCGCCGCCAGCGCGCTGGTGCAGACGGCCGAGAAGCAGGCGTGCCGGCGGAGCTGCCGCAGTAGCGCGGGAAGGTGGGCGGCATCGCGCAGAGGGAGCCGCCGGAGCAGCACGCCGGCTCGGCGCGCCTCGTCGAGCTCCCAAACCTGCCGCTGGCTGCTGCGCTCGCCGGTGGGCACGTCGATGCGCCGGCTGTGGGCCGCGCCGCCGCACCGGCGCCCGGCCAGGAGTGAGAGCAAGTCCGCGGCCGGCGCTGCGTCGGCCAGCTCAGCGAGCACGGCCGCGGCAGCGTCGTCGGGCAGTCCGGCGCAAGCTAGGAGAGCGCGTGCATCCGTGGTGGCCATGGCAAGCGGCGGCTCGACGGCGATTACCCACTGCGCGTAGGCGGCGCCGTCGCCGGCGGCCTCGAGCACAACGTGGTACGCAAGTGCGGCGGTGGCGGCCGGGTGCCGGTGAGGCGGCGAGTAGAGGCAGGCGCGCAGGCCGCGGCAGGAAGGCTCGCACCCTCCGCAGGCGGAGGAGAAGGCCGCGCGCGCCTGCTGCCACGCGGACTCGCTCCGCAGCGGTGACGCAGCGGGGGTAGCACCCAGTGCCCGCTGCGCGTCGCGAAGGCAGGCCATGCTGGTGGAGCAGGCGTCGACGCGGCCGTGCCTGACCATGTCCCAAAGGCTCGCTTTGAGCTCGTCCGTAGTGGCGTGGGCCCAGATCGGCGCGGTCTCCGAGGTGTGGTGCAGTGTGGGCTCGCCAAAAAAGTCACCGGAGGCGATCAGCGGGAGCTCCAACAGGAAATCGGTGCATCCAACATACGCAACCGCAATCTGGCCGCCTTGCTTCGGCGCTGCCTCAAACTCGTAGACCTCAAAGTCGAGGACGTGTGCACGGGCTCGCTGCGCCAGCTCAGCCAGCGCAACCTGGCCCTGCGGATGTTGTACGCCACAGTGCCGCAGAGCGTGCCCAACCCTTTGCAGTAGAATGGCGTCTGACAACGTGGTGACCGACGACGTTTTTGAGAGGTCGGCCATATTAACAAGAGATATCCTTTCACGTGAATGCGAAAGCGAAGATAATATATTATGAATACCGTATGAATACCGTTAATAAGGGGATGTCTTTGGAATACCGTAGGGGGGGAGAGGCGGTGTGAAAACACATGGATGTGGTCGTCATCGAACCACCCGGCTTGCTCTTATAATGTATTGGATAAGATACCCTGACCCTGGCAGCGCAGAGGGACTCTGGCGCGCGCGTGCGCACCACCGTCGGGCGTCGGGGCTCGGGGAATTATGATTATGGCAGCGCTGTGGCAGGGCACGGGATCACAAAGCACAAAGCAAAAGCACGATTCAAATGGTCCTCACAATCATGATCAGGATTATGGTTCTCACACAACATATAACACATGACGATAACTGATGGAATATTCCAGTCTTCTCGCACACGGCTCCTCTCGATCGCGGGTGCTTCAACACACCTCAACAACCGGGCAACACAGACACGAGGGAATGACGGCTCTAAGCCATTTTGCAGCACACCGGTGCTTTGCGCGCGGGAAGTCGGCCCGCGCCTGGCGGGGTCCAGCCGCGTCTCCAAGACGTCGGCGAGGCCACCAGGGCGGGCGGCGGCGCGTTTGAGTCGTCGTTGGGGTCGAATCTCTACAATGGGAGCGGGATGGTTCCGACCGTCTCCTTGTTGAGGTCGTTGAAGTAGGGGTGGTTGAGCGCGTCCTTGGCGGTGATGCGTGCGTTGGGCGTGTAGGCAAGCATCTGCGCCACGAGGTCGATGCCAGCCTCGTTGAGCCGGTCCGGGTGCGGCATCGCTTCGCGCATCGACTTGGGGCTCCATTTGGGGAAGTTGGTCTTGAAGTCGGGCAGCTGCGTCACGCCCTGCCACATGTTCTCGGTCGGCGTGCCGAGCAGGCTGTGAACAAAAGGGGGCGTGAGTGGGTTGGCTCTGGTACCGAGGGGGCCCAAGAGGCGGCGCGCGGTGGCGAAGTGCTGCAAGTGCTGCGCACCGGAAGATCTTGAAGAGCTCATCGATCTCCGAGTCTCCCGGGAAGAGCGGGTGGCCCGTCACCATCTCGGGGATGATGGTGCCCACCGACCACATGTCCACCGGGCACGAGTACTGCTTGGCGCCGAGGAGGATCTCGGGCGCGCGGTACCACAGCGTCACAACCTGCAGGGGACGCGGGTGGGGCGGGTGAGGTAGGGGAAAGGGGACCGCGCGGAACGCGACAGTGGGGGGCGAGTGGGGGCGCGCACCTCGTGCGTGTACGTGCGGAGCGGCACGGTGAAGGCGCGAGCAAGGCCAAAGTCGGCGAGCTTCAGGGTGCCTTTCTTCGGGTCCACGAGCACGTTCTGCGGCTTGAGATCCCTGCGAAAATGCAACAGGCAGCGCGCGCATCAGCGCCCTGCCCGCGGTGCGAAGCCGCACGACTACTTGCGGGGGCGGGCGGGCGGGCAAGCGCACCGGTGGAAGATGCGGTGCGAATGGCACCAGCTCAGGCCGGCGAGCATCTGGTAGGTGAACGACTGCGGGACGGGGGCGCGGAGGGTTGGGCGTCAGAGGCAGGCGCGGCAGGTGCGTCCAGCAGCCAGCGGCGCAAGCGCGGCGGCCGCGCACCTTGATGCAAGCGGCGCTCAGCCTGTACTGCAGCGACTTCATGTACTTCTTCAGGTCGTAGTCGCAGAACTCAAAGCACAGGTACAGCTTGTTGTCGGCCGGCATGTAGAAGACATCCTTGAGCCTGCGCGGTGCGCAGAGGTGTCCCAGGTCAGCCGCCGCGCGCACATGGCCCACGCGCGCGCCCGTCAGACCGCGGCGGGCGCCGGGGGCTGCACGCACTGGACAACGTTCGGGTGCTGCAGCTCCTTGAGCAGGGACACCTCGCGCAGCGTCGTGCCAGGCACGCCCTCATCCTCGCACTCCAGCTTGATCTTCTTGAGCGCCGCAATCTCGCCGGTGCGCTCGTGCGTCGCGACGTATACCTCCCCGAACGTGCCCTCCCCCAGCTTCTGGCCGCGCTTCCACAGTCTGAACGCGGCGCTGGCTTCTGTCATATTGAGAGAAGGTGAGGCAGTTGTCGCTGGCGATTTGAACTTCGTTCGGCAGTTTTGTTTTTAGGCCGCGCGGGAACACCGCAAATAGATTTTCCATGGCAGACAGCGATTTTTTGGTGCGGCAAACACTCGACGCTCTGACGGCAGCAGAGCAGCGGGCGCGCGTGCTGCGCCGGAAGCTCTGTCAGCCGACGCTGGCGCTGGTACGGCAACGGGAGACGCCCGCGGTCCGGCCGCTGCATGCTGGCGCTCGGTGGTCGGGCACGGTCGGAGGCGGCCGGTTCCTGCTGCTCGTGTCGCACCGGGAGGCCGCAAAGCTGGAGGCGGTCGGGATCCGCCCGGGCAGCTCTGCGACGCGGATCGAGGGCATGGTCACCGACCAGGCCAGCATGACGACGGTCAGCTCCTATAGCGCGGGCAGGTCCGCTGGGAGCCGCGTCGTGCTATGGGAGCGAGAGACGCTGCTCGGCGAGCAGATGGGCTGCTCGCGCCTCGAGCTGGTCCTCGTCAATGACGCAGAGCTCCATGGCGTCCTGCGCCGCACGGCGGGGGCGAGCTCGACCCGGGTGCGCCGCCGCCCCGGAGGGGCCACGTGCCTTGGCAGCGCACGCTGCGCGCCCTCTTCGGGCTCTTCTTACCGCCCTTGCGCCTTGGCCTGCAGGAGGAGCCCGTGCGGCTGCAGTTCGTGGGGATGCAGCAGGATGTCGGCCGGGCGGAGTGCGGCGCGGACGTGGGTGCAGCCGCGGCGGCTGGCGCGGCAGCGGGTGCGCATGAGCGCGCGGCTGTACAGCCTCCGCCAGCGACGAGCCCCCCCGATGCCTCGTTGGAGCCGTGCCGTCACACGCCAGACCCGAAGGCGAGCGAGGCTGCGGCCGCCTCCTTCTCGCCCAGGCCGCCCGACACCGTGCCAGCCGCTGCCGCTGTGGCGCCCGGCGGCGTCACGACGCCCGACCTGGCCGGCGTCACGACGCCCGACATGGCCCTCCCGTTGCGCGACGCCGAAGCGCCCTTCCCCTCCGCCAGCTCGACCGTGCTCACCGGCGGCTCGGCCGCCGGCGCGGTGTTGATCACCCCGCGCGCTGCGCCCGCTGCCATCCAGCCGGACCATTCCGCCGGGGCCACCACGGGCGGGGGCGCGCCCGCCACGCGCCAAGACTCGCGGCGCTCTTCCGGCCAAACGCCGAGTTCCGGCCGCCAGTGTGACTTCGAAGAGATCGTCGCGATGGGCTTCTCGGAGCAGCGCGTGGCGGCGGCGATGGAGGCGTGCGGCGGGCAGGGTCCGCGCGCGATGGAACTGTTGTTGGACACGCCAGAGGTCGGCCCGCGCGAGGCGGCTCCGCGAGACGAGGCGGCCCTGTCGCGGTCTGCAGCGGCGGGGCTCGGCCAGTGGCTGGTCCCTCCATCAGCGCACACGCCCTCCCCGCTCTGCCCTCCCACCAGCGCGGGCGCCTCGGCCACGATCCCCGCGACGGGGCGCTGCGCTGTTGACACGCGCTCGCCCGTATGGCTCGCGCCGGTGATCGCGCCGCAGAGGCGAGCCTCTCCACCCCCGCGTCACCCTTCGTGTTTCGCTCCCGGCAGCAGCAGCGGGCGCAAGGGCGCTGCTGCTGCTCCGTCCTCCTCTCGCAGGAGGAGCGCGCCCTCCCGGCAAGCGCAGCCGGCGTCCCGGGCGGGCTACGTCAGCTGCCCCGGGTGCGAGCAGCAGATTCTGCTCTCCTGCATGGAAGACCACCTGGAGATGGCCTGCACGTCGCGGCCCGCGGTCTCGAGGGACACGTCCAGGGACACGGCCAAGGACGTGGCCAGGGACACGGACGTGGGCATGGCGGGGTATGGGCCGAGGGGTGGGGCCAGAGATGGGGCCGCCGACGGCACCGGCGGTGCGATGCCGGAGAGAGGCCTGGGCATCACTGGTGACGGCTGTGCGAGGACCGATGCCTCGCGCGCGGGTGGCCCCGGATGGGACCGGAAACGAAAACCCGCCGCGCAATACGACGAGGACTCCTACCTCTTCTCACCACCGGATGCGGCCGAGGGCCAATTAGTCAGCAGAGCTTGGGACGCCTCGGCCGGCCACAGCCTTCCCGGCGCGGTTTCCGCCGCCGATCCCGCCGCCGCGCCGCTACAACCCGTGAGCGCTCCCTGCGGCAAGGTTTCGGCGGCTTATCCTGCGGTGGAGGAGACGCCTGCCGCCGGCTCGCCGGACGCAGCTAGCGAGACTCCCGACTCGCAGGCGGTCTCCGGCTCTACAGGTGGCGAGGACCTGCTGGTGGCGCGGCCGAAGCTCGCTACGGCCGACCTTGACCGCCTCTCGCCAGTCTCAGACCTCTCGGCCTCGTTAGCCTCGTCCCCTTTGGATGCGTTCGACCTGTCCTTCCAGATCCGTAGCGCGCAGGCCTACAAGCGCGGCCAGTGGCGCAGCGACGGCGGAGGAGCCTTCTCGGCCAAGCCGCAGCTCTTGCCGAGCGCGACCTTTCGCGTGCCCGAGACGCCCGTCGCGAGCCAGTGCAGCGAGCCCGACCGCCCAACGACGGCAGCTGAAGGGCAGGACCCGGCGGTGCTCGAGACGCAGTTTGGCTGAGATAGGCTCGATGCCGCACGGCGACGCAGCTTCTTTGGCGTATGGCACATGGCAGCTCGGGAGAGGCCATCATCGCGTTCTCGCGTGCGCACGCGCAACAACTCGCTCGCGTTGTCCTCGCTGTGCGCGCGCGGCCGAAAGCCCAGGCTGCCGCGCTGCACTGCGCACTGCCGCCCTCTCGCGCCATTGTTGACGGACGAGCCACTGTGTGTCGTGGGCGCAAGCCACTGCGTGTCGTGGGCGCGCGCTGTGGCTGGCTGTAGAGCGTTTGTGAGGGCGCCCTCTCTCTCTCTTGCTCTGGCTATAGCTATAACCATGCCACCCATCTCCATCTCTTGTACTTTGAGATGTATATGTACATGTCAGAACACGTAGATAATAGGTACGATAGACGATAGAGATCCAAGATGCCCAGATGTGCCCCCGGCGTCGCCGTGGCGTGTCAAAAGTTATAAACATTTTTTCCTTTTTTTATAAAAGCCTTTAAAAGCAAAAGCAAAAATTTTCAGAATAAGAATAAAAATATATAAAAGCATGAAGTTGGTTAAAAATTCTTTTTTGCTGGGCATGGGCATGGGCACAAGGCACAACACCCCTCTCGACTCGAATGCTCACATATCGAGCAACATCCTGGTTCCTACACTTAGCCTACACCTAGACACACACAACGCACCTCACTATCACTACACCGCACCTCACTATCACTACACTATTAAGGGGGGGTGGGGGGGGGAGGGGAGGGCTGGCTGGTGCGACTACGCACGAGCCAGCCGACGGAACGGGAACGGTCCGCGGCCCAGCGAGGCCCAACCCCAAAGCTGAAACTAAGATGCCGGAACATGAAGATCCTGGAAGCATGTCGCTAACCTGCCTGAGCTATAGATACATTTACATCGCCGATTGCGAACTATCGTCCTGCTGCCTGTGCCTCCTAGGCCCAGCTCCAGCTCTCTCACCGTCAACGCCCCGGCCTGAAGGGCCGATGGCGCGCGGAGACCAATATGTATGAGAGCGGGTGCCGAGAGGGCGGCAAAGAAGACGTTCTGGGAGACGAGGAAGCCGAAGTCCCGCCGATCGCCACCATTGCTAATCGCACAGCTGTCACCTGCTGGCGAGGAACTAACCAATAAACCTAAGAACGAACAAAACTATTGAAGGCCGAAGCCGCCGCCTGACCGTCGCGGCGAGGGCTGCCGGGTCACGGCTGGCACCCTCCCGGAAGGGCGGGCAGCACATGCTAGACAGCTGAGAGGGGCGGGGGTGGAGAGCGCGAGCCGATAAGCCAATATGTGGCTCCTCACCAGCCGCCGCTGGTCGCCGCGCGCCATCCTCGGGGTGACAGGGAGCGTCACCAACTAGACGTAGAGGGTGCGGACTGCCGCGCTTATGTCTGAGAAGACCTGAGGGGGTGGGACCTACCACGAGCTTGGGACTTAGAAGGGCGACGGGCTACCGTTGTTGGAGCAGCTGAGCTGTGCCAGCTGGGCTTCAATCGTCTCGCTGCCGCCAAACGACCCCGCCGGCGCAGCTGTTGGCAGGCTATTCCCGGAGTAGGTGCCGCTGCGACTCTGCTGGGCGACAATCGCGTGCTGCGCGGCGACCAGCTGCTGCATCTCCTGCAGCTGCTTCACCTGCTGCACGTTGAAAGCCTGCTGCGCAATCTGCAGCTTGAGCTGCTCCTCCTGCAGCTGGTGCAGGAGCTGCTGCTGCTGCCCCTGCGCGTCCTGCGCGTACTGCGGCTCCCTGGCAAAGGGGGGCTCCTCCTCCTCCTCCGGCCCGTCTTGCGCGTCGCCGTAGGTGGTGCGGATCCCCTGGTTGAGCGAGCGGGTCGCGGAGCTAAAGTTGCCACCCGGATAGTTGAATACCTCTGAGCCGCCGCTGCCGAGCACCGCGGCAGCAGCGCTCAGCGCGGCGTCGAGGCCGGTTGTGTTGTCGTCGGCCGGCGGCGGGGGCGGCACCACCCGGACCGGGGGCGGCGGGCCCTCGACTGTGCCCGAGGCGCCGCCCCACATCGGGCCGCCTGCGAATGGCGCGCCAGCAGCGCCCGGGGAGCGGCCGGCCAGCGGGAAGCGCCGCGCGCCCGCCTCTGGCGGCCCCGGCTCGTCTGTGGTGGCCAGCATTCGATCCTGCGGAATCGCGCGCTTAACCTCGACGCGCTTGCCGTTGAGGTCGTGGAACTTGTTGTTGCAGACGCGGTCGACGCTCGCCGTGTTGTCGTAGGTGATGAAGCCGAAGCCGCGTGGCTTGCGCGTGTGCGGGTCGCACATGATGACGCAGTCGGTCACCTTGCCGTACGTCTCTGCAGGGAAGAATACAGGTGGGGGGGGAGGTGGGCCCCACGCTCACAACGTCAAACCCGAATGGGAGGCGGGAGCGCGGCGTACCGAAGTAGGTGACAAACTCGACTTCGCTGGTCTCGTGCGAGAGGCCGCCCACGAAGATCTTGAGCTCGCCATTCATCATGAGATTGCTGGCCGTGCTCGTCACCGGTGGCACCGGCAGCGGCGGACTGGGGCCGACCGCACCGGGAAGGCCGGCGCGGAGCAGACTCTCCGAGTCGCGCGGCACCGCCGGCTTCGCCTCCACCTCCTTGCCGTCGATGAGGTGCCGCTGCGCCACCACGTGGTCGGCGATCTGCTGGTTGCGATAGGTTACAAAGCCGAAGCCACGCGGAGCGCCCGTCGAGCGGTCCTTCATCACTACACAGTCGGAGATGTGGCCGAAGCGCTCAAAGTAGACGCGCAAGCCGGTGGTCGTGGTATCTCGTGAGAGGCCGCCGACGAAAACCTTGCCCATTTCTGCCAAGCAGGGGGTGTGGGGCGCGGCAAAATCAGGCCTCTAGATCGCTGCTGCTGCTGCCTGTGGCGGCCCCGATGAAGCGTGCTGACAGGCCTAATGCGGCCGGCGACGGCGGCAGCCGCTGGCCGCATTAATTAGGCTCTGCAGGGCCACAGCGGGGCAGCGAAGCGACCGCAGCGGGGCGCAGGTGGTGCCAGGGCCTGCGCGCAGGGGTGCCAGAGGCTGCAGGACGCAGAGACAAGCCCGGCGGCAGTGCAGCAGTTGCTGTGAGGATGCTGATGGCGGGCGATGGCAGGCTGCAAGCGACGCGTACCTAGCTGCTCCTTCGTCAGCGGCTCCATGTCTGCGTAATGTTGGTGGCTAACCAACGCGCCAGCGGCCAGCACGGCCATTCTGGGTTCACCCGGTTCCCGCGCGGATGTATGTTCACATGAAAACCAATCGGAGGTTCGGAACAGGAGCAGGTGCGTATGAAGGCAGGTCTAGGCCATCCATAAGAGAGCCACTAGACAGAGTGCGTACGAAGCAAACACTTGCCATAGAGCTCTAAACTCTACTTGTACGTGCGCCGCCCCCCCCCCTTGGTCGCCTCACCACTTCAGCCACTTCACATGCTATTTTGGTAATACCAGCTCCCGAAATAGCCCATCCGTTGGTCCAAGGCCGTTTTAGCGCGCACTTCGACCAGCTTGCGCAGCCGCTGCGAGCCGCGAGCCGCGACCATGTTCTGGAAGAAGCGCGTCGACCAGACGGCCCGGCGGGATGTGTACTTTAGCTCGGACCGCAAGGAGGAGAATGCCGGCTACTGCAACAACAAGATCAGCACCTCTTTGTGAGTCGCGCCCTACAAGGCTTGGCACCCTGCAGCCTTGCGCAACTCAGCGCACGCGACTCGGCGACTCACGTGCGTCGCCCTCGCCGCAGGTACTCGTGGTGGAACGGCCCGTTCAAGCTGCCGTGGGAGGAGTTTTCTCGCGCGAGCAACTTCTACTTTGTGGTGCGCCTCCCACTTGGCCGCGCCAGCAACGCCGCGTGCCCGCCCTACACCCCTGGCCCACTCCTTTCAATCGCCGCCCCCGCGCCGCGCCGTGCAGGTTGTGTCGGCGCTCCAGATCTGGCCGGCCACGTCCAACACGGACAGCGTGCCCACTTCGCTGCCTGCGCTGCTGCTGGTGGTCACCATCAACATTGCGCTCAAGATCCAGGAGGACCGGCTGCGCCATCGCTCCGACAAGCAGGCCAATACGGCTCACTGCCGGCGGCTGGTAAACAGTGCGTTCGTGGACAGCGTCTGGACCGAGGTGGTGGTGGGCGACGTGCTCAAGATTTGCAACCGCGAGAACCTGCCGGCGGACGTCGTGCTGCTCGCCTGCTACGAGCCCGACGCCACCACCCTTCGCGGCGCCTGCCACGTCGAGACGATGCAGCTCGACGGCGAGACCAACCTCAAGGGGAAGATGGTGCCAGCGGGCTTGGTGACCGCGCTGGGGAGCCCGCTCAGCAGCGCTCGGCTCCCGAGCCGGTCTACTCCGGGCGGCGGCGAGGCCGACGCGTCGACCGACATTCGGAACGTGACGCTCGAGTGAGGCGACACTTATCCTATACAAGATATTCTTTCACTTGTTTTTGTGTGCGCAAGAATCATTCATCCCTTTATTACCCCCGCCCATTCGCATTACCCACACTACTGCAATACGATTCCGCGACGTTGGCGCCATATATATCCGACCCTCGACCCTCCCTTTACACGCCATACACCATACAATATTGGTAATGGCAATATCTTGTAAAGGCCAAGGCGACACCCCGTCCCTGAACAGAACCCCCCCTCCTCTAACCCGAACACGCGCTCCTTTGCACCACGCCCTCCGTTTCAGCACAGAAGGCGACACCCCGTTCGGGTAACCCGATATATATATATATATATATATATATGTACATATATATATACATACATATATATATATATATATATATATATATATATATATATATATATATATATATATATATATATATATATATATATATTTATATATATATATGTATATATATATATATATATATATATATACCCGTTCTATGAAGGCAATTCTCCGCCCTCCGATTCAACACGCCCTCCGTCTCTCCTCTCAGGAGCAAGCCCACCCACCCAGGGTTCCGAACGTTTACAAAGTTGCAACAGAGGTTCCGCACTCTGGGCCAGACCTTGGTTGGTTGGTGGCTTGTTTTCAGCACTTGGTCCATCTGGAAGTTGGTTGGTTGGGTGCCTCCCCATCGCACTCGGGTTAGTTCTTACCCGAAACCTACACGGGTACACTGGGTGTGGGAGGTGGTACGCACCGTCGTCGCGCCATCACTCCTAGACTAAACATGTGGCTCGTTGCTGAGTGTGTATCGTGTGTTTGTGTTTGTGTGTCCCTCTGTGCTGCTCGGTGCTTTTGTTTTTGTTGTGTGTGTGAGACCTGAGTGCTCTTTTACAGGAACAAGCCGTCGTGTGGTTGTGTGTGTGAACCTGTTTCTCTTCTCACAGGAGCAAGCCGATCTTGGGGGCGGCGACGACGATTTCAACTAGTAAGCGTCGTTGCGCCGTTGCTCGCTCTGTGTTCGTGTGAGTGGTTTGTTCTGCTGTCGTGTGCGTGTGCGTGTGACCTGTTGATCTTTTGACAGGGGCAAGCCGTCGTATGTTTGTGTGTGTGAACCTGTTTCTCTTCTCACAGGAGCAAGCCGACCATAGACTAAACATGTGGCTCGTTGTTGAGTGTCTGTGTCGTGTGTGTGTGTGTCGTGTGTTTGTGTGTGTGTATCACTCTGTGATGTTCAGTGCTTTTGTTTGTGTTGTGTGTGTGAGACCTGAGTGCTCTTTCACAGGAGCAAGCCGTCTTCGAGCGTTGTTAAGTGTTTGTAGGGGGTGTTCGTGTGGTCGTTTGTGGTGTTGTTCTTGTCGTGTGGTGTGTGGTGTTGTTCTTGTCGCGTGTGTGTGTGACCTGTTTCTCTTCACAGGAGCAAACCGACGACCCCCCTCTCGATCGACGCACAGCTGCACCACCTCTCCAAACTGCGTGGCTGGGTGAATTCGGAGGCGCCCAACCCCTCGACCAACAATTACCTGGGCTTCCTCCACCTCGAGGGCCAGGACGCCGCGCCGCTCTCCGTCGCGAACGTGCTGCTGCGCGGCTCGACGCTGCGCAACACCGACTACGTGCTCGGAATGGTGCTCAACACGGGCAAGGACACCAAGGTGATGCATGGAGTTATCCCCGGCCGTCGAATCTAGAATAAGACCAAACGGGGGTTTCGGAGAAACCCCGGGTAAACTCCTAACTCTTAAGTAAAACTACTGTTACCCCAAAAGGGCGAGGTAGCCCAGCGCGGAAATTACCGCGGATTACCGCGGAGATAAATTCGGTGAAACCCCTCCGGTAGATTCGACGGGTTCACCCGAAAGGGCTGATCACGCTCAATCGGGTTAATTCTAACCCTAACCTCTTACACTCCATGTCGAATACGCGGAACGAGGGAAATGATACGGTATTCTATTCACATTTAACTTGTTATGTGCATACATTAACCTTGAATGTGTACGTATCCATGTCGTATACTGGGTTCACCAGGCGGAATACGGTATTCATATTCTTGTGGTTGCGCCACAGGAATACGTGAATATCTATTCAACACGTAGGCCTCTTACACTCCATGATTTAGCGTGATCAGCCTTTCCGTCCGTAGTACTAAACATTGAGGTTGACGCCTTGGGCGTTACAACCGTTATGCTCGGCGGATGGGTCAACCCACACAGAGAGCAACAAACTATACCGCAAGGTCAAACATCGATACCGCCCAAATATTTCTCCACGCCAACGGCCAACGGCCAAAGCGCGCCCCGATCAGGCAGCGCTCGCGGCGTCGGCAGAGGCGCGGGGAGCCACACACCGAGCACGGCCTCGGAGTCCTTTCAACCCCGGGGTTCACCCGAAAGGGCTGATCACGCTCAATCGGGTTAACCCTAACCCTAACCTCCGAAAGACTACAGGATAGTTCCTGGTAGTTTCCCCAACCCTGTTGTGTCAGTTGGAGTCTGCTACACTGCCGTGGACGCTGCCGCAGGAGGCTTGACCACAGGATGGTGGGCTGTTGTGTTGGAGTGCTTCTCTTCACATCCTTTGTGGTACCTCTAGGCCTCCATGGGGGAGGGCCGTTGCCTCTTACACTCCATGATTTAGCGTGATCCGCCCTTTCCGTCCGTAGTACTAATCATTGAGGTTGACGCCTTGAGCGTTAGCAAAGGGTTCGCCCTAACTTGGTACCGTGCTTTAACTTGGTACCACCCTCCGCTTGAGCCCCCTGCGCACACAGTTCGAGCCCTGGAAAGCTGTTGGCACGCGGGGGAGGGGCTCCCTTGCTGCCCGGTAACGAGTCGCGGATCGTCCGTCACGGCACGGCGCAGCTAACGGTCGTGCTGGCGAAGAGTACCAAGTTAAAGCACGGTACCAAATTAGGGCCAACGCTTTGCTACAACCGTTTCTCGCAGGTGATGCAGGGCGCGCGGCGGCCGCCGACCAAGGAGTCGTCCATCTTCCACACGATCCAGTTCATGATGATCGCCATCGTGCTGCTGCTCGTGGTGCTCTGCCTCGCCGCCGCCGCGGGCACCGCCGGCGCCGAGTCGTCCATCGGGCTGAGCTCGCACTGGTACCTAATATATATACATCTCTCTCTCTCCCTCTCTCTCTCTCTCTCT
>Ga0209491_10005912_pt1 | contig 17472 bp, 16 predicted proteins | sample BON02_FD_187213 | JGI IMG/M metagenome (GOLD analysis project Ga0209491, IMG submission 187213) | Freshwater microbial communities from Lake Bonney liftoff mats and glacier meltwater in Antarctica - BON-02 (SPAdes) (version 2) | ecosystem: Environmental > Aquatic > Freshwater > Ice > Glacier...
TGATATTCCGGCGGACGCAATACCAGTTAAGACGTGCTCAATGATTGATTTGCCTTCAGTGAGTGGCATGAGCGGTTTCGGAAGGATCGCCGTGTACGGAGCCAAACGACTGCCGCGCCCGCCCGCTAGAATCACGGCACGTTCTTTCATTTTGATTCTCCTAGACGGGACATTTGCCAATTCATGAAGATTACGGCTGATCTTGACCTCAAAGAGTTGGCGGCAGGGTGCCTGAAGCGACCGGTTCGCGGGCTTTTTACTCTCGCCAAGAAGCAGCAGGCCGATTTTTTAGACATTTGTCGAGACTCGGTCATTTTGATCACGGGCGCGGCAGGATTTATTGCACAGGCCACGCTCCCACATATTCTGGCAGCAGAGCCCCGAAGGTTATATCTATTGGATTCCTCAGAGAACGGATTAGCTGATCTTGCCCGCAAACTCGCCACGTCGCGGCGACCGGGACACGTGACAGACATACGCATGATCCTATCTGACATCAGTTCCCCGCTACTTAATCGAGCGATCCACGGTATGGGAGATGTCGATCTTGTCCTGCATTTCGCAGCTGTCAAACATGTAAGAAGCGAGCGCGACCCTGCCTCTGCGTTGCGCATTTTAGATGTAAACGTCGCTGGTACAGACAGACTTTTATGCGCATTGGCTGATAAGGCAGTACCACCGCGAGTTTTTGCCGTCAGTACGGATAAAGCAGCGGAACCTACTAGCATCATGGGGGCCAGTAAGTTACTCATGGAAAGCTTGTTGTGGGCCTATCCAGGTAATTCCACGAGCGCTCGTTTCGCGAATGTCTTATTTTCCTCTGGCTCCATCACGGAGTCGTGGGTCGACCGCATCGGACGCAGTGAACCTCTGAGCGCACCGATAGAAACTTACCGTTACTTCGTCTCACCGCGGGAGGCCGGATTGATATGCGCTAATGCTTTGGTGGCACCTAATCGTTCGATTGTTGTACCCAGTGTTGGAACTCTCGAGCCAGTAGACCTTGTTGCGCTAGCGAGTCGTTTCCTAGAGTCTTTTGGGAAAGTTGCGGTTGAGGTCGCTTTGGACGATTGGCGTCGTGATCCGAGTGAGGCTCTTCCGTCTAACTACTTGAATGACCAATACCCTCTAGTCTGCACGCCGCGCGACACGGCAGGTGAAAAAGAGGTTGAGGAGTTCGCTCGACATGACGAGGAAGTGGTCCCGTGGACCAAGGATCTTTCATTAATTTGTGAAAATGAGCCGCTGGAAACAATGACCTTGATTCCTCAACTTGACTTGTGGAATGGCCACCCGACAGTGGCTGTGAGTGTTGACCAAATCCGGGTTGCGATCTCATGTAGTATTTCCGAATTTCACGGGGTAGCTTCAGAGATGACTCTCGACGCGCGGATTTGAAGTGTTTGATCTCATAAAGGGAGAGCAAGCCTCTCTTGATGTGTCCCAGATTGACATCGGGAAAGTTTGAGGTGCCGGTGTTAGTTGCAAATGTAGATTTTATGTCGGAACAGTCGTGGGGGTGACGTGAAGGCAAAGTCCGAAAGCAGGTTGGATCTTGGCGGGCGGGCTCAGCGGTACTTGGGTCCGATCGCGGCGACTCTTGTGCTCTCGAGTTTAGCCATAAATCTCGGTCTAGGTCGTTGGGGTTCTTTTATTGGAACTCCGATTCATGGACTGTACTTCCCAGACCTGCTTTTGATTCTATGTGCGGCACTTTCACTTACCCAGTGGAGAAAAGTTCGCCTTCTCCCTAAAACCGCTTTGATTTTCATTCTTCCGTTTCTTTATTTAGCCGTGCAGACACTGCTTTTGACATTTCAAGCCCCCAGTTCGAGTCTCACCCTGTGGGTGCGCGACATGGCTCCATACGCCTACCTGTCTCTGGTCCCGCTAATTGCTTTGTCCCTAGCGTCACTTAAACCACAAGTTTTAGTGTCAGCTGTTCGCTGGTCTTCGATCGTTTATGCAATTTTATACACAGCAAGTTATTTGGGACTCGTTCCTGCATGGGTTTCGACTTACTCGATCGCCCAATCTGCAACTCCATTTTCGTATCGCGAGGACTTGACAGGGTTTGCCGTAGGGATTGGAATTGTTGCTTGGGGTAGCTGGGACTTTGGACTCAAACGCAACATTCTTATTCAAGGCTGTCTAGTGGCTGTTGGCCTGCTGGTCTCTAGCGTTGCCGGGTTAGTGACTCTTTTGACCCTTATTTTTCTGAGTGTTCTCAAAGATTGGTCGTCGTCTCAATTCCGAGGGGCCTTAAAGTTATTTGTTGTCGCGTTGCTTGCTGGAATTTTCCTCTCGCTTTCGTCCGCTCCGTCCGCTCCGTCCGCTCCGTCCGCTCCGTCCGCTCCGTCCGCTCCGTCCGCTCCGTCCGCGGGAGCCGTAGTTGAAAACCGATTCTCTTGGTTCCCCACGATACCTGCGGTAGTAGATGTACTAAATCTAGCTTCAACAGGCACAACGATCGCGCGCATTGATACATGGACCGACGTTGGACGTTACCTATCTGTTGGCGCGAATTGGGTCTTTGGCGGTGGACCGGGTACCGACACGCTTTATTTTGCCTGCACTGGGATCCGGACTGCGCCGGAGAGGACAATCTTGGAGTCAAATGGCAAAATCACTTATCTTCCTAAATGCGGGATTGATTCAAGTGAAGCGTTAAGTACTCTGCGTGATCCACATAACTGGCTGCTCAACTTGTGGCTTTACCACGGAATCGCTGGCCTTTTAACATTCTTGTTGGTCCTATTAATGCCCCTATGGACGTTGCGCCTTCAGACCAATTACTGGTTGTCCACATTCGGGATACTTGGTATTTTATTGGTGAGTTCTTTTGGTGTGATTCTTTCGGCGCCCTTTGGTCTTGTTCCCTTAACGGCATTTCTCGCCTACCTATATTCGAATCATATCCGACGACAGTCACTTCTTGAACAAAAACCCCTCGTCAGCCCGTAAAACGATTGTTCCGGTAGAGCGCATAGCCCTCTCCTGATCGACTTTCCCAGCGTAGCTCCCAATCCGCTGTTTCTAGGTTGAACGAGCACAGTCGTGAATCACCCAAAACAAATTCAAAATCTTCTAACCCATCTGGTTTCCACTTAAACTGTAGATCAGCAATGCCTTCGGACACTGCGTACCGATTAAAATGTATTGGCGCCTCAGAGCAAAAAACTCCCACCACCTCTTCCTGTTCACCTAAACGTTGGGCCTCCGTTGATGTCAAAAACTCTTGGATGGAAGCTAGGGGTTGGTAAATTTGCGGAACTCTCCACGTAATCCAAACCAGAGCAGCAGCCAAGCAAAAGAGGGCCGCGATGGGACCAACATATTTTGATCTCAAGTTGGCAATGACGACTGCAGCCATCGCGGCTAAACCGATGGACACTACTGAAAGGTAGTAATTGCGGACAGCCCAAACGGAAAAACTTGCAATGAACGGGAGAACTATAAGAAGAGGCACAAGTTCAATTGCGCAAAAATTACGTTTAATGGCACGATATCCCAGATAGGCGGAATATCCGAATGCCAAGATCACCAGCAATTGGAACCGCCGATCCGACAAGAAACTCAGATTGCGTTCACCCTGTGTTCCAGCTGAATAATCTCCCATGAGGGCGAGCCAGACAGTTCCAAAGCCTAGAAGGAGCAATAGCGCAGTCGCAACGACTAGACGGGCCGGCGAATTAGATGCTCTCTGACGCCAGTTCACCATCCAGAGCGCTGCAATGATTGCGGGCAGAAAAAGGGCAATATGTGTCTTAGTTGAAAAGGCGAAAATGGAAGCCAGTGCAAATGTGAACCAAAAAACGAAAGGACTTCTCCTGCGCCGTGTGAAATGAATCCAGAAGAAAAGTAATGCCACTCCAAGAATGACACCCTTTTCTTGCAGGCTAGGGAAGAAAAGCAAATCAGAGGTATAGGGCCAGAGAAATGCAATCGAGACGAATGCCAGGATCGTTGCAGGCGAGCATATGTTTAGGACCTTAGTTATTGCATACGCCGAAAAAAGGATTATGGAGAAACTCAACAGCGCATTTGTTGCAAAGAAAATTGTCGGGCCGAATGCAGATCCAAGTGCGTATGCAGGCCACGTGATTAACATCGAAGAATTGTTGATAAATCCAAAGTCGGGACGGTAACCATAAATATGTGCGTATGAAACGGGATCATTATTCGCGGCCAAAATGAGAAGGTTCGAATCATCCATATTCCCAAAATATGGACGAAAAATAAAAACCTGAATTAGAAAAACTAAAGGAAACATGAAAACGAAAACGGGCAACAGTTTCAGAAGGTTCAGTCGTATCTGGTTCATGGAGTTAGATACTCGTTTCCATTTATAGTTTTGACCTGAGTAGTAGAACGATAACTAATCTGACTTCAGTCGTCCATCTCATAATAACTCTTTTTCTCGTCATTCTAGAGTCGCATGAGCGTGACCCGTCTTTGCAGATATCCTTTCGGACGTGTCTTTCGTAACCGCTCTGTGGCTAATGGTTTTTTTGACTGTTGGCCTGTCCGCGATCGGATTATCGTTCCGCTTTTTCGGCTTTTCGAAATCATTGGTAGTTGTCCCCACCGTCTGGGGCATTGCCATCTGGTTACTAACCGAAGGGCTTAGTTTTACTCGTTCATTGACAGCTGAGGCAATCTCCATCTTTTGGCTGACCAATGCTGCGGCACTGCTGATCTTGGCTCTGCGATTTCAAGGGTTTCACTACCTAGTTAGAGAAATCGGTACCCGTCGGCGAGCGTTTCAAAGCTTGGCGTTGTTCTATCGTCTACTGAGTTACGGAATTATCGCCATCTGGTTCACCACTCTCATTCTTGCAATCGTGTCACCTCCCAATAATTGGGACTCGATGACTTACCACCTTCCACGCGTAATGAATTGGATTCAAAACGGTAGCGTAGAGTACTACGCGACAGGCAATCAGCGACAAGTCGTTCAACCCCCGTTGTCGAGTTATGCGACTTTGCAATCAATCATCACCACTCGCCAGGACTATCTTGTCAACCTAGTTCAGTGGGTAGCAGGCGCGTGGTGCCTTGTCGTGATCGCTGCGATTGCAAAACAATTGAAAGTCTCGAACGGGATCGCAACGTTGGCAGTTTTTTTCGCCGCCACGATACCGATTGGAATTGCCGAAAGCACCACGACTCAAAACGAGTGGCTAATGTCGTTGTGGGTTTTGCTCATGGCTTATCTATGGTTGTCATACAACTCAGGCCGATTCAGCTTCAGGTTCGTCGCACTTGCCTCGGGTGGGCTCCTTTTCTGTGCGGCCGCAACAAAACAACTCTCGTTAATTTTTGCTGGTGTCTTCTTCGTTGCCCTGCTTGCATCTGTAGTCACGCGACGCGGGTTCTGGCACGCTACGGTTTTGGCTGCGACTGGCACTGTTGGGGCCTTTGCGGCTTTAGCCCCACAGTTTGCAAGGAACTACCTGAGCTTTGGATCAGTCGTAGGCGACCCAGAAATATTGAAGATACTGGCCGATAACCGTGTCGGAGTCACACGCAGCGCAATCGCAGAGCCAGTTGTCCATGCGCTATTCAATATCCCCGTTCCTGGATTTCTGCCGGTAGAACAAATTGGAGACTTCCTAGGAGACCCGTTTGGTTATACGACCCAATCCTTCCTTTCGTTGTGGGGTCTTGATCGATACCTTCCCTTTCCAGGGTTACAACTTCACGAGGATTCAGCAGCCAGCCCCGTCACCTTTTTCCTCGGTTTGATAGCGGTAGCATGGTTTTTTTTAAAGTACCCTGACATTGTTCGACGCACTTATGCTGCGGCGACACTGCTACTTTTTTTTGGGATCTTTTTTACCGTTTCAGCTCGAGAAGGCTCTAATCGATATTTGTTGACGGCTATGCTCCTTGCATCAGTCCCGCTCGCGATCTGGCTACATTCTTTGGGACCTAAGATCTTGCTGCCCGTGACGGTCCTCACAGCCAGTTATGCATGTGTCTTCGTGCTGTTTTTGGAATATAGGCCGATTCTTCCCAACTTCGAAGTATTCACTAGTTCGCGCGAGGACCTGTATTTCAAAGCTCGACCTGAACTCCTGGCTCCGTATAAAGGTTTCGCAAAAACTGTGAACCCTGGTTCGGGTGGTCAACCGTTAAACATTGGCGTAGTGCAAGGGTATGACGATTGGGAGTACCCCGTATGGATTTTATCTGGGGCCCCTTGGGGGGCGAGAATTATCCATTTGGGCGTTTTGCCTTCCGGCGAACGAATCGATCCCGAAGGGCAATTTGCAAAGGTGGATGTCGTATTCGACGCGTATTCGGAAGGGCAAGCACAAACTACGCGGTTGAACTGAGCAAGTCTCGAGTGATTGAGAAACCGTGACCCCGACGCCCCAGCGGTGGTGGTTAGGGAGTTGACCGTTTTGGCTGTGGACCAACCAATAAATGCGTTGGGTGCGGTTCTGTGTCTGTGAAAATCTCCCTTGGAGGATCCTATTCTTGAATTTGAACGGTGATGTTTTCTACTCTCCAGTGTGGCCAGATTTTCCCAGTTCAAATCTCGGGACCATCGAACAGACTGAATACCATGATGAACTGTGGTCTAGACCCTGAAAAAAAGCCTAACCGCACAACAGGTATTCTTCGTTGGACTTAGGCGATGTCTGGTGAGAATTCTAATAGAGTGAACCTGAGAACGGTAACGCTAAATTTATGGGGAAACTTTGACGAAATCATTGTCTGATCGGTTTGCGCAGCCCTGCACCGAAGTTAAACTCTCCGTCATCGTTCCTGTGTACAACGAAGTTAGGACGGTGCAGAGAGCGTTGGATGATTTGCTCGCTGCATTGTCCGGACACGAGTCGATTGCCGCGATTCAAATTATCATTGTTGAGAGCAACAGTAACGATGGAACGCGTCAATTGGTCATTCCATACGAATCACACCCGTTCTGTGAAGTGATTCTCGAAAGCCAGCCAAAGGGCAAAGGCGCTGCGGTTCGGCAGGGATTGACTCGAGTCGCGGGCGATACCGTAGTCATTTATGACGCCGATTGCGAATACCAACCAAGCGACATCCCAAGTTTATTGGGACCCATTCTTCGTGGCGAAACATCATTTGTTCTCGGCTCCAGGCATACGGGTGGAGCAATTCGACATTTTGAAGAAGCACAACTTACGGCCAAAGTAATGAATGCAGCTCACTGGGTTTTTGCATCTATGTTTAACATTCTTTATGGCACTCGATTGAAAGACCCTTTCACAATGTACAAGATATTCAGGGTGACCGCGATCGCTGACCTCTATTTCGAGGCTAATCGCTTTGACTTTGACTTTGAACTTGTTGGCAAGCTTGTGAGAAATGGTTCTTATCCAGTTGAGTTGCCAGTGTTTTATTCATCGCGTCACTTCTCAGACGGCAAAAAAATTCGCAAGGTCAGGGACCCTCTCACATGGTGCAGAGCCCTCATCAAGTACCGATATGGTCGGCTTAGAAAGAAGTAGGTGATTACCATCAGCAACGAAGGGCAACCGAGTCAGCCAAGCGAGGAACAGTTTCCGGCCTCGGGCATGTGGAGTGGATCTGATTACAACCAGTTCTTGTATTCTGGATCACAAGGATTGGCCATGCGAATCTTGCATAGAAAAATGGAGGGTCCATTCGGTTCCGAGGCAAGGTTTCCGCTCACCGTCGAGGTTGGTGCAGGGGAGGGTCAACATCTTCCTTTTGTGAACCATTCATTTGATCGCTACATACTTACGGATATCCGGTGCCCGAGCGTACTACCTCATGGGAACGGGGTGTCATTCCTACAGGCGGATGCACATTCACTTCCTTTCGAGGAGGGTGAAGTGGATCGGCTAGTCGTTACCTGCGTACTTCACCACTTGATGAGTCCGGAGGAGGCTCTCCAAAACTGGGCATCAAAAGTGAGAAGTGGAGGAATACTGACCATACTCTTACCGGGAGACCCGGGCGTAGTTCACCGGCTTGGGCGCCATTTGACAACGCGGCCTGCTGCCAATCGTCTTGGCATTGACTTTGATCTTGAAATGGCTAGAGAGCATAGAAACCATGCACTAAGTCTTATGAAACTAGTGGATCACGTATTTTTGGGAGACAAGGTTAAGTATGTCGGATTACCCTTTCCTTGGAGGACCTGGAACTTCAATTTTGGCCAGATCTTTCAAATTCACAAATTGTGAAGAATTGGTTTCCAAAATAAGGATTAGGTTGCGACTGAAAAACTCAATATCTGACAATGACCTCTTTGTGATTGCCGAAGGATACTGTAGCGCCACCCCCCTTCTGTTCAGGTCCAGCGTCTAGATGACTGAATAGTTTGAAGCAACGGCATCGTCGAAGAACATTTTTACGGTTTCGCGAGAAAGTTGAGTGAGGTCCTTCCCTAATCCAGGAATCTTTTTCCAAAGGTCGGACGTCATTGTGATGATGTCGCAATTCATGTCTTCAGCCTGCACGAGATTTAGGATCTCGCGAGGACTCGCCCATAGAAGTTCGACGTACTGATTACTCTCAATTACGCGCTTAGCTTGAGTCATTATTGGAATTGGGTCCAGCCCGGTGTCAGCGATTCGACCCGCGAAAACAGATATAATTGCTGGGACTGGGGGGACGAGTGAACTCATCACCTCTTGGACTTGAGCGAGAGTCGTGAGGGCAGTGACGTTTAGCTTAATGCCCTCCGAACTCAACTGCGAAAGGATTTCAGTCGTTGAAACCCCAGTCGTGTTGGTTACCGGGATTTTGACATAAACGTTGGTTCCCCAATCGGAAATAGTGCGTGCTTGCTCGGTCATTTCTTGGAGATCGTCGCTAAAAACTTCGAATGAGATCGGCTTAGGGAAAACAATCTCAAGTGCCTGCCGCGAAAACCTTATGTAGTCATCAATGCCGGCTTTTCTCATAAGCGTCGGGTTTGTGGTGAACCCCGCAACCAAGGAGTTCTGCGCGAATATCCTGATTTCTTCCAGATCAGCTCCATCCGCGAACATTTTAATCTTAAATTCCATCAATTCCTCCGATTCGGTGAGCCCACTCAACGTGTGTGCTCTCCAATTGCCAGCCCCTTTTAGGGGTAGCATAGGGTCGTCGTTCTCACCTACAGCATTTGGGGAAATATGTCCACGGAAAGTTCCTACGTCGAGAGTTTCCTTAGCGAATCAATTGAGATAATCAGCCAGCTTGACCGAAAAGCAATTGAAACCTGTGCGGTGCTTTTGAAATCCGTCAAGGATCGAGGCGGTCGCCTATTTTTCGCTGGATCTGGTGGTGGGGCTGGTCACGCGTCACACGCGACAGCCGACTTTCGCAAAATTGCCGGTATCGAGTCCTATTCGGTCACCGACAATGTCTCAGAACTCACAGCGCGCATTAACGACGAAGGTTGGGAAACAGCTTACGAAATGTGGTTGGTGGGTTCATGTATGAACTCAAATGATGCTCTTTTTGTCTTCTCGGTCGGTGGAGGTGACGCCGAAAAAGGGATTAGCACGAATCTGGTGCGGGCTATCGATTATGCAAAGTCGATTGGGGCAATAGTTGTTGGTGTTGCTGGCCGGGATGGTGGCCACTTGATGCGCACAGCTGACGCGATGATCCTTGTTCCAACCGTTGATCCCAAAAATGTAACCACGCAGACCGAGGGTTTTCAGGCTTTGATGTGGCACTTACTTGTCAGCCATCCGGCACTTGATGGCGCCACTCCAAAGTGGGAAAGTGTCACTTTGTGAAGGCAGTTGTGACTGGTGGCGCGGGCTTTGTTGGAAGTTCCCTTGTCGATCAGTTACTTGAATCAGGGATTGAGGTTCACGTCGTCGACAATTTTTCTACCGGGCAGAAAAGATTTCTGGAACAAAAGCCTGTAAACGTTCACGACGTTGATTTGCTTTCTAGTGGCGCACCACTCGAAGAAATTTTTGCCGGTGCTAATTGTGTGTACCATCTGGCTGCAAATGCAGATGTTCGTTCCGGCTGGGATCACCCTTTTCATGATCTTGAGCAAAATGTGAAAGTGACGATTCGAGTTGCGGATGCTTGCGTGAAAGCTGGGGTTGCTGATCTTGTTTTTAGCTCCACTGGGTCGGTTTACGGGGAGGCGCACCTGATTCCTACCCCTGAGTTGGCCGAGTTTCCCGTTCAAACGAGCCTTTATGGAGCGTCTAAAACGGCTGCGGAAGGTTTTTTGGCGGCTTTTACCGAGAGGGGTAATCTCAAAGTTACGGTGATGCGGTTTGTCTCCGTTCTGGGTCCACGCTACACCCACGGGCATGTTTTGGACTTCGTCACTCAACTGACGGATCACCCGCTATTCCTTGACGTGTTGGGCAACGGCTGGCAAAGAAAGTCGTACATGCATATTGATGATTGTGTGAGAGCGTTGGTGAGTCTGCGTGGCTCTCAACCTTTTGAGGTATTTAATTTGGGGACTTCTGAATTTTGCACGGTCAGAGAATCAATCGGGTGGATTGCGGCTGAATTAGGACTCTCTCCTGAAATTCGATTCGGCGTTGAAGACCGGGGTTGGATTGGCGACAATCCATTTATTTTTCTTGATGTCACAAAGGCCGAAATCCACGGTTGGGTAACGAACCGATCCATTCAATCCTCTGTCGTGGACACGGTTCGCTGGATAAACGCAAATGGCTGGGTCATGGATCTTGCGAGTTGTCGGAAGTAGCTATGAGAATCGCGATCGTAGGTGCAGGTCTCATTGGTCAAAAACGTGCAGCGGCTGTGGATTCAACTGACTTGATTCTTGGTTTTTTTGATACTTCAAGGGGCGCCTCAGAGAGTGCGGCAACTGTTTTTGGTGGAGTTGCTTTCACGTCCCTTGAGCAGGTCGTAGATCTTGTTCATCCTGGAGATGCAGTTATTGTCGCTACTCCACACAATGCCCTAGCCCCGACTGCGCAATTGTTTGTAGATGCTGGATGTCATGTTCTGATTGAAAAACCGGGAGCTCGCTCCTATGAAGAATTACTTAGAGTCCGCAAAGCTACACACGACAGTCAAGTTGTGGCTGTTGGTTACAACCACAGGTTTCATCCAGGTCTGCTGCGGCTAAAGGAAATTTCCGCCTCTGAGCTCTATGGACCACTCTTGTCGATTCGAGCTCGATACGGTCACGGTGGCCGCCCTGGATACGAAACTGAGTGGAGGGCAGACAAGACCCTCTCTGGTGGTGGCGAGCTTCTAGATCAGGGCAGTCACCTAATTGACCTTACCCGTTGCCTCGGTGGAAGATTTGATTTACTCACGTCTCATATTGACACATTGAAATGGGACATGAAAGTTGAAGACAATGCCTGGCTGATCGGCTCGACCGGATCAAGAGGTGTTGCATCCTTGCACGCGTCGTGGACCGAATGGAAAAATATTTTCTCTTTTGAAGCCTTTTTTGAGACTGCGAAGGTGGAAGTCAATGGGCTCGGAGGTTCCTACGGACCGGAGACAGTGGTTGAGTCATTCATGGAAAAGGGATACGGCCCTCCGCTTGTCACCTCGAAGCAATTTCCACCTGGGGATCAATCTTGGAGTCTCGAGTGGCAAGATTTTAAGCATTCGGTGAACAGCGGTGACCGAGGTCAGGGCGCACGGATCGACGACGCTTTAGCAGTACTTGAAGTAGTTGGTGAAGTTTATGACCATGCAAATATCTAGAACACCACTGAGAATCTCTCTCGGTGGTGGTGGTACAGATTTACCCAGCTATTACAAGCAACGGGGTGAAGGTTTTCTAGTCGCGGCGGCGATCAACAAGTACATCTATGTTGCCGCTCATGACAACTTTGTTGACCGGTACCTGATTAAGTACTCCAGCATCGAAGACGTTGAGACCCTACAAGAAATCAAGCACCCACTGATTAGAGAAGCACTCGACCTAGTCGGGGTTGGCCCTGGGATTGAAATAACTTCAATCGCCGACATTCCAGCAGGAACCGGTCTTGGTAGTTCAGGAGCTTTTGCAGTGGGACTGCTTCGAGCACTCTATTCGCGGGAACATGTGCAGATCTCCAGTACTGAAATAGCCAGTCGCGCATGCCACCTCGAAATGGAACGCTTGAGAGAGCCAGTGGGCAAACAAGATCAATACATTGCCGCACTTGGCGGACTCACATCATTTCGCTACACGGATGAAAGTGTCGAAGCGCAATCAATTTCCATGGACCCCCTTGATCGCAAGAGCCTTGATGAGCATTTGCTTTTGTTTTACACGGGTATTCAAAGGCGGGCTTCTGACGAATTAAGTGCACTGGATGCCGGCGCTAGCACTAGCCAGTCAGATATTCGTCGCAACCTGGATCAAGTTTTGCAACTGGGCTACCAGGCCAAGGACTTGCTCGAGCAAGGATCGCTCGACGAATTTGGCCGTAGTCTTTCCGAGCAATGGCGTATGAAGTTTGATCGTTCACCCAGCAAGACTCACCGTGACATTGATTCGCTGATAAAAGAGGGGATTGCGGCCGGCGCAGAGGGGGGCAAACTGGTTGGTGCCGGCGGTGGTGGGTTTCTTCTTTTCTTTTCTGAACAGAAAACAGCATTGCGAAAGCTAATGCAATCCTCTGGCCTTCCTGAAATAGATTTTCATTTCGATTATGCAGGCACCACAATCATTTCATGAAGGTCACAGACGCTGTTGTCCTTGCTGGCGGTTTAGGCACTCGAATCAGAGATACGCTCGGAGATGTCCCCAAGGCATTAGCAGATATTCACGGAAAGACTCTGTTGGCGAGAAAGCTTGATGAACTGAGAGCTAATGAGATTTCGCGGGCCCACATACTCACCGGAATTGGACACGCACAGGTGTCGGAATTCTTAGCTGTTTACCGCCAGTCGCATCCATTCTTTCAAGTCTTTGAGCATTTTGATGGTGATCATCCTCTTGGTACTGGTGGCGCTGTGTTCAAAGTGCTTCCTGCCCTCCCCTTGCATTTTTTTCTGACCTACGGCGACAGTTTGTTAAGCCTGAACTACAACCTCCTGGAAGCTGCCATCCAGGAAACGGGTCTGCCTCATGCAATTTCTGCGACCACGAACCCCGGTGCTTCTGACCAATTCAATTGCCAAGTTAATGATCAACGACTTATTAGATACGACAAGTCTGGTGGTTCAGAAATGAATTCAACCGACTACGGCGTGCTCCTTTTTTCACGCGACCAACTAAACGCCGAAATGGCTACCGAAGTGGCACCTTTCGATCTTGATCCAATTATTTCCCGACTTGCAGGCCAGGGACAACTGTCGGCTGTACTGACTGACGAGAGATACCTCGAAGTCGGAACACCACGAGGATTAGTCGAAGTTAGAGATCATTTCGAGACCGTGAGCGAATAATGGAAGGTAACTCTCCAATTGAATCTATAGTGAAATCAGGCTCAAGATCTTCTGGTGGCTTCCCAGCACTACTTGGTAGCCAGGAGTAAGCAGACTCGATCAGAATTGTTGTGGCCCCTGCGTTTTTCCCTGCTGCTATATCTACCCATCGATCTCCGATCATAAAACTCTCCGGTAGGCCGATTCCTAAGTCCATCGCGGCTGAAATTAAGAGACCCGGAAGGGGTTTTCGGCACACACAATTGTCGTGGTTGTCATGTTGACAAACGGACACTGCTTCAATTGAAGGAATCATCTGTAAGAGCTGCGCGTTGATCTTTTCAAGATTCTCTGGAGTTAAATCACCTCTCGGTATGTCAGGCTGATTCGTGACGACCACCTGAACCCATTCTTCTAGGCCTGGTTCGCTCAGGACTGCGACCGCTTCTGGAAACATGTGGAATTCGCCCAAATTCCAGGGCGGCCTTGCCGACCCATTTTCTGTTCTGACCAATGCATTGAGAACACCGTCTCTGTCGAGAAAGAGCCCACGCCTTTTCGCGTTACTAGTCACGAGGACTGGTCAATCCTCATGAACCATCCGACGCAGGGTGAAATTGTCTGACTGATCTAGTGCCTTGTAGTCACCTTGCAGCCAGTCTTCCCATGGGTCCCAAAGCACACTGACAAGTCTTCCACTCAAACGAAGTTCGGGTTGGCCAATGAACTTGGCGATAAACTGGACCGCTCGCTCTGTAGCATCCTCGCCTTTACTCTTGAACACCTGCAACAATTCATGAAATTCGGTCCCCACCATTTCCGGGTCTTGATCGAGTATCTGATCAAGCATTTGGGTTTTCAGCAGTCCTGGCGCCAGCGCTATGCAGGAAATATTGGCGAACTCACTTTCAAGTGCAATTGACTCAATTAAGCGTACTAAGCCGGCCTTACTTGCTGCATAGGATGTTATGTAAGGCATTGGTTTTGTCGCGCCACCCCCGCTCAAGGCGATAAATGTTGATTCCTGGTCTTGAAATCGACCCGTGATTGCCTTGGCGAGGTTAAAAGTACCCACTAAATTGATCTGTATGGCACTCGCCCAATCTTCGGCTGTGACCGTCGAGATAGATCCGAACGGTCCGTAGATTCCAGCGCAATGAACTACTCCTGAGAAAGGGCCCCGTTTCTCAAATGCTTGGCCGACGCCGGATTCAACGCTCTCCCATGAAGACACATCCATGGTGACGGGGAACACTTTTTGAGCCGACTGATTGAGTTGTTGCGCTAATCGTTCAAGTCGGCTAGTCGACCTTGCTGCAATTGATAAGGCGTATCCTGCGCGGGAAAGTTCACGAGCCACCGCGGCACCCAAGCCTGAACTTGCTCCCGTGATAAACACGTGTGGTAGTTGGCTAGAGGTCACTTACGCTCACAACCCTCAGACCCGTGACTGGTTGTCGCAGTAATTCAGGATAATCGCAGATGTTGAACACTGTCCTAGGTCGTCGGTTGATCTCAGACAAGAAAGTCACACCATCTTGCGGTGGGTTTATTAGTACGATATCTCCGCCTTTACGCAGTGCAGTGGAAATCGATTGGATGACTTGCAAATTATTGTCACCTATGGTGACATTTTTTACTAACGGATCGAATAATACAAGTTCCTTGCCACGGTCAATTAACTCCGTCACAAGAAAGAGCGAGAAACTCTGTTTTATGGCGCTTGATCCCTCTTTGTAAGCCAGTCCCATAATTACCACCGGTTCATTTGAGGAAAGGCACTCTTTGACTATTGATTGAATAATGAAGTCTTGTTGTGTTCTATTGCTTTGCCAAATATTGTCAATGACGGGAAGCCCCAACCCTTGGATTGGAGATCTACTCGACAAGTACTGAACGTCCCGTAAAAGGGTCCCGCCTGAGATGGGGCCGCCTGGCAGGATGTATGCACGATTTCCAACACGCGGGTCCTTTCGGATGAACTTAGCGACCGCTTTTCCATCGGCACCTACGTCACTACATACCCGACCCAATTCATTACCAAACGCGACGTTCAGAGCTAGAAATGCGTTCAGGCCGTGCTTGATCATTTCTGCAGTTTCAATGGCACAGTCAAAAACTTCAACCCCACTTTTTTCAAATAGCGAATTGAACAGCGCAACAACCTGATCGCTATCTGTCCCGATCGCCCAAGTATCTTGAGTTTTGAAGGAGTCCAAAGATTGGCCCAGCCGTAAATTCTCAGGAGAATAGCCAATCAATATTTTCTTGCCCTTTGCGGATGCTTCAACCAGTTTGCTTCTGCAATAGCCGACCGGCACCTGCGAAGACACCACAAGGACTTGTTCGGGGCTCATGACATCGATGACCATGCTCATAAGGTGGTCAAGGGGGCCTAAATTAGCCCGGTCATTCGAGTCAACAGGGACGTCGTGCGTAACCCAAATAAATTCAGTGTCGCGCAGTTGGTCAAGAGAATCGGTGAAACGGAGCCGCTTGGTTCTTACCTGTTCGCGAACCAATTCAGCTAAGCCAAATTCTTCAACTGGATATTTCTCTGTCTTCGTTTTCTCTATGGTGTCTAGATTCGGATCATAAGCAACGACATCATGACCGAGTTCAGCGAGGCATCCTGCATAGACGAAACCAAGGTGCCATAGGCCAACTATTCCAATCCTCACGACATAAGCATACGCGTTGACATGACCCCGACTTGTACCCCGTTTTCTGGTTTCTGTGCTCCCATTTCTGGAAAGTCATCGTTGTTTATGCGACCTGCAGCACGTTGTTCTGAAGAACGATGAGATCTTACTGCTTTTCGTGCCGGTTTTATGATTGCGCCAACAACGGTCGGGTCATAAGCAAAATCGGGGCACCATATTGGCTCTTCGTTTCAATTGACCCAGGCCGAGTTCACTTATTTGATAACGACAAGATTTTTGATCGGACCGAGTAGTGGGTCCATCAGATAGAAACCGATTTTCTTCTTCATTTGCCTTTACAGGATGCTATAGAGAGTCACCTCCCTGCAGCGTTCCTAACCCTCATTTTGATTTGGTGGCGCAGTAGAGAACAGATCCTCCACAATGGGTGCAATTAGTCCCGCAACGTATGCGGAGCCCTCCGGATTCAAATGGTTTGAGTCTCGAAACAGTATCTCTCCCTGTGGATCGAAACGACACTCATCGTTCTTGCAGAATAGATCTCTCACGGAAACGAAGTACGTATTCGGGTGTCGAGAAATGACCTCGCGGAAGTCGTTCGCATAGTCGAAGCGGTCCTTGGGGATTCCTTCAATGCATTTTTCTGGTCCAAGCAGGGCGGGAAACGCACACTCCGTTGCTTCGTGGGAGAAAAGGGGAACATCTTCCACAACGAGGACGTGATTGCTCATGCTCTTAGCTTGCTGTAAGTCGCTTTCCAATCTTTTGATTACGTCAGCGCGGTCGCCTTGACTGAGACTTTCCCAGTGAAAAGCCAAGACTGCGACTGGGATTTTTTCGGCGTCGGGTGACCCGGTAGCGTTTTCCGGAGTGGTTCCAAGGGCTACGACTCTTTTGCCCAGCTGGCTCGCAAGTCCTGGATAGAGAGCAGCTGCATGTGAGTCTCCGATGAGAACAACATCTATCGCCTCTCCAACTTGGCCGGTCGAGACGCAAAAGTCAGTCGCTCCGGACACGCGGCTCAAGTTCCCTGAATAAGACGGGCTACACCGGTTCCAGTTTTCCTCAAAATACGGGACCCAAGACAGTGATTTCATGAAGCCGGAATTTTGGACGAGCTTGTCTGATTGATAAACAAAGAAGACTCCCAGGAGCAACGGGACTAGCACGAGGGAAACTGCAACTACCTTTGCGGAAAGAATGCCAATCTTTAAGTTCTGGCGTAAGGGCGTTTCCCAAAATCGATATGAGAACGCAGCAAGGGGAATTCCCACAAGAGACGCCACTAAGATAGCGATTTTTGAATTAGGCCAGAGCGTGATGCTAACGACGACCAAGGGCCAGTTCCACAAATAAATTGAATAGGACCAATCGCCGATTATGGTTACCGGGCGGACCGAGAGAAATCTTGAAAATAAATTTTTCTGGTGAATCCCGGCCAAGAGCAACAATGCCGTCCCAGCGACTGGCAGCACGGTCCAAAAAC
>Ga0209491_10005913_pt1 | contig 17470 bp, 10 predicted proteins | sample BON02_FD_187213 | JGI IMG/M metagenome (GOLD analysis project Ga0209491, IMG submission 187213) | Freshwater microbial communities from Lake Bonney liftoff mats and glacier meltwater in Antarctica - BON-02 (SPAdes) (version 2) | ecosystem: Environmental > Aquatic > Freshwater > Ice > Glacier...
ATATAAATACCGCCCCTCCCAACCCTCCCTCCCTCCCTCCCTCCCTCCCTCTCTCCCTCCCTCCCTACCTTAGTAATCTCCTGACACTCCTCGATCTTCCTCAAGGCATCCTTCGTGAAGAGCCCGTGACTGGCAAAGATGAAAATGTTGTTGGCTCCTGAGGCTTTGCAGACTTGAGCAGCTCTGACTAGGGTATTGGCTGGAGGAGGGAGGGAGGGAGGGAGGGAGGGTGAGTCCATGGCTGGCGAAAATGAAATTGTTCTTAGCGCCTGAAGCTTTGCAGACTTGAGCAGCCCGTACCAGGGTGTTGGCTGAAGGAAGGGAGGGAGGGAGGGAGGGAAGCAGGTGTGAGATGAATAAAGAGCAACAATACTCCGCTAGCCTTCCCTCCCTCCCTCCCTCCCTCCCTCCCTCCCTCCCCCCAACGTACCTGTGTCAATGATATCGTCCACGATGACCACGTCCTTCCCGCTCACGTCGCCTAGGAGCTCACTAAAGGAAGGGAGGGAGGGAGGGAGGGGAGGGAGGGGAGAGAGGGAGGAGGGTGGGAGGGAGAAAAGTGAGGGAAAAGGAGTGACGTTTGCGTCGCCTAGCTCACTAGAAAGGAGGAAGGGAGGGAGGGAGGGTGGGAGAGATGGTTGGATTAGGGGGGAAACGGAATCAGAACGACGCCAGACCGAAGAAAATGAGAGAGGGAGGGAGGGAGGGAGGGAGGGAAGGAGGGCTTACTCGCCTCTCGTGATGCAACCTTGACCCCTCCACCACAGGCGCGCGGGAGAACATAGCAAAGGACACTCGTTGCGCGTCCCGCCAAGCATCGATGAGTCCGTGTCTAAAGATTTGGGCTTTCTTGACCGTGTCTGGATTGGGCGCTACGATGGCTACTTTTCGGCCCTCGGTGAGCAGGCCGGCCTGAGGGAGGGAGGGAGGGAGGGAGGGGCGGATGGGTGTCAATGAGAGTCCATGTCTGAAGATTTGAGCTTTCTTGACTGTGTCGGGGTTAGGAGCGACAATGGCTACTTTTCGCCCCTCGGTGAGCAGGCCGGCCTGAGGGAGGGAGGGAGGGAGGGAGGGAAAGGTAAGACACCGCGTAACATACGCTCGATATTCATACTTGCCCTCTCCCTCCCTCCATCCCTCCATCCCTCCCTACCTGCGCAAAGTACTTGACAGCCAACCCCTCCGTCACACACGTCTCAACCGGCACATTGAAGAACGTCCCTTCTGACTGATGTCCTGGCCGCTGTAGGTCAACAGCAATTACTCGATCCACCCCAAGAACTTCGAGCATTTTGGCGAAATCTTGGCCGGCGCTGCCTAGGTACCGCGTGGTCTTATCGTGGCTCACCGCGCCGACTCGACGGTGGTGTTTGTAGCCCTAGGAAGAAGGGGAGGGAGGGAGGGAGGGAGGGAGAGAGGGAGGGAGGGTTAGTATGCTATCTACCCCTAGAACCTCGAGCATTTTGGCGAAATCTTGGCCGGCGCTGCCTAGGTACCGCGTGGTCTTGTCGTGGCTCACCGCGCCGACTCGACGGTGGTGTAGCCCTCGATAAAAGGAGAGAGGGAGAGATGAAGGGAGGGAGGGGTAGAAAATGAATACTTATCTTGCATTCTCGCAGATCTCCCCCCCTCCCTCCCTCCCTCCCTCCCTCCTTACCATAAAAGGAATCACAGCCGTGACCCGCTTCGCGCTGGCTCTATGCATGGTCGAAACAAGCAACAACAGCTCGATAATCCGGTCATTAACGGGCTGGTTGCAGCTTTGGAAAATATACACGTCAAGGCCGCGGACAGAGTCGAGGACCTGAAGGAGGGAGGGAGGGAGGGTCAATGATAAAGCATCCTTAAGGAGCCTTCTGAAGCTCCTAATCAACGTCCTTCTTTCGCTGTCAACTACTCCGCCAATTGTAATTGACGCCCTCTCTCCTTCCTCCCTCCCTCCCTGCCCCTACCTGAAACTGAGTGTCCCCTTCAGCAAACGAACTAACAAGTAGCCTTCCCAGGCGCCACCCCCAAAATATCCCCCAGGTCCTCCGCTAGTGCCAGGAACAGACCCCCCTCCCTCCCTCCCTCCCTCCCCTCCCTCCCTCCCTCCCTCCCTCCCTCCCTGCCCTTACCTGAATCTGAGTCTCCCCATCAGCAAACGAACTGACAGTCGCCTTCCCAGGAGCCACCCCCAAAATGTCTCCTACTTCCTCCGCTAGCGCCGGGTGGGACCGACCACTGAATATTTTGAGCTCCTGGCAGCCGGGGACGAACTTGCCTTGGTGGGTGCATTCGTGCTTGGGCTGGGGAAGGAGGGAGGGAGGGTGAGGATGGGATTGAATGAAAATAAGAAAGCGGGGTTAGGGGGAATGGGAAACGGCGCGGGAGAATCCTAGTCAAGTAGTAGAGCATAAGGAAAACACACGGATAGAGTTTACAAAAAAGCGTGAAGAGCAATTTCAAGGCAAGAAAAGGAGGAATCAAGCGGATGTAGGAGGGGAGGGAAGGAGGGGAGGGAGGGAGGACGGACAAAATGTACATAAATGCGTACCCTTGGACGTTCCCACAAAAACTTCCTCCTTGCGTCCTGCTCCGCCCTAATCTCTGCTTCTGTCTTGGCCTCCTCCTGCCCTTCTGCTGCTGCCGCCATAAGGCTGGGGCCTCGGAAGGGGAGGAGCGGTGTGCGGTGGGAGGGAGAGGGGGAGGAGGCAGAGCAGGGACGATGCTGCTGATCACCACTGCTGCCTAGTGCAGAGGCACCCACCACGCCGAAGGCCAAGGCGGGTTGACGGAGGAGGTGGCGGTACATCTGAGTAGTTGGAGCAGCAGTAGTAGTCGAGTCAAGCGGAAGGGAAGGGAGGGAGGCTGGAGAGGCTTTGTTCTAGGGGCTTGTGTGGGGAAAGGGAGAGGTGAAAAACATGCCAATCGTTCAAAATGCTGTCTGGTGGTGGTTCGAGCGTCTACCAGGCTTGCAAGGCACGGTGTATAACCAGCAAATGCAGCACTTTGCAGCCCCTACCTCGCCCTCCTCCTCCTCCTCCGTCTTGGCGAACGTGAGGCAGGCAGGAGCAGTCCGGTGATTTGATCATCATAGATGAGTGATTGATTGACGTACTAACTAGTGCTATACACTGCCTAATCCTACCTCACACACCCACCACAACCCCTACACAGATACACACGTATGCTGCGGTGTGAGCTGGAGTGACCACGGGGGGCCAGCTAATCCAGCGCGAGGCGCGGTGGGTGTGAGTGAGAGATGAAGCAGCAGCAGCAGCAGCACGGCTCGGCGGCTCGGACCTTGTCTATTAGGTCATGCCTTCTCCTCCTCCTCCTCCTCCAGTCCTCCCAGGCCTTTGCGCCGCCATCCTTTGCCATCACTGGCACGTGTAGTAGTAGTAGCAGCAGCAGCAGCAGCAGCAGGAGAAGAAGGCGGTCCAAGACAACAACGACAATGCTGAGCCTATCATCAGCATCATCAGCAGGGGCCATCCCACCTTCCTCCTTTCCTTCTTCCTCTTCTACCAGCAGCAGCAGCAGCAACCCCCACGAAAGCGGCAGCAGCCTCGGTTCCTCTCCCTCCTACACCATTCGTGCCTCCGCCGCGGCGGCTGCTGTCCCTGGTGGTGGTGGTGGTAGCATACACATGCCGCGCATCAGATCCAGTAGCAGCAGCAGCAGCAGTAGTAGCAGCAGCAGCAGTAGCAGCAGCGGTGGGCAGTTTCAAAGTTCTAATCCTCCGTCCGTGCTTGCGGATTATCATAGTGGTCTTTCGTCACCACCGCCACCTCAGAGGCAATTACTTTGGGGGGAGGAGGAATTGAGATCGCGCATACGAGAGGTAGAAGAAGATGTGGACACGCTACGAGCGACGGCAAGGGCGTTGTGCTTGAAGCGAGAATGGGAAGAGGCGAAGGTGGTGGTGAGGAGGTTGTATCAGGATGAGGTGCAGGAAGGGAAGGAGGGAAGGAGGAGGACGTGGAGGAGGAGTGCGGAGGGGCAACGGCAGGAGTATCGAGAGGGGCAGAGGCTAGCGAAGAGGAGGGGTATGCGAAGGGTGGAGAGGGTGGGAGGGGCTTTGAGTTTAGCGTTTTTGGAGGTATGTCATCAGGGGGAAGCTTGGTCGTCGGCCTTGTCTTTTGTTGATGAGGTGCTCCTTGAGAAGGAGAGAGAGAAGGGGGAGGGGGAGGAAGGGAGGGAGGAAGGGCAGGCGGTACCCGTCATCCCACCGCTGGAGAACGTGCTCGCTCAAGCAGCCCTTCAAATATGCGTGGGCGCGGGAGACGCAGGAAGAGTGTTGGCAATCGTGAAACGTACAGCAGCTGTTGAGCCGGCTTTACTTGACCTGGCCCTGCAGGCGTGCGCGGCGCACAAGCAGCGGCTCTCCACCTCCTCTTCCTCCTCCTCCTCCTCCTCCTCCTCTGCCTCCTCTGTGCTACCACCACCACCACCAGTAGCAGCAGCAGCACCACCAGCACCACCAGCAGTGGCACCGGTAGCGGCAGTAGGACTGACTCAACTAGGAGTTACCGTCTTGTCCTTACTGCGAGAAGCCCGGAGTAGGACACCTGGAGATACAGCACCAGCACCAGCACCAGCACCAGCACCAGCAGGAGCAGTACCGGTAGCAGTAACCCCTTCTCCAGCAGGGTGGGAAGCAGCAGCCTCGGCACTAACCGCAGCGGGGCCTCTTCGCTTGCTGCTGAGCGAAGCCAAGCGCGCAGCAACAGCAGCAGCAGCAGCAGCAGCAGCAGCAGCAGTGGATAACAGCCCTTCCTCCCTCCCTTCCTCGTCCTCGTCCTCGGCTTCCTTGCCTCCTATGTGGTTGTTGATGCTTTATGGGAAGGCGATCAAGGCGAGTGTGGACGAAAGACAGAACGCGGAGGCTTTGTTGTTGTATCGAGAAGTGGTGGATTGGGCTGCTGCAGAGGGGGAGGGAGGGAGGGAGGGAGGGAAGGAGGGGAAGGTGACGACGATTGTCAGCAGCGTCGTCACAACCACTACCCCTATCAGCACCAGCAGTAAGAGCGGCAGCAGCAGCAAAAGCACCAGCGGTAAAAGCAACAGCAGCAGCAGCAGCAGCAGCAGCAGCAGCAGCAAAAGTGGTAGTAGCAGCAGCAGTAGTAGTAGTGGTAGCAGTAGCAGTTGTGTGATTCCTCTTGCTATTCATGAGGCAGCAATAGGAGCGTATGCAGCCCAGGGACAATGGCGCCCGGCCTTAGAGGTCCTCGACAGGCTGAGGAAGGGCGGGAGGGAGGGAGGGAGGGAGGGAGGGCCGTCGTTGGTATGTTTTAATGCTGCGATTCGGGCGTGTTGCCTTGGAAACGAGTGGGAGAGAGGGGTGGGGTTGCTGAGAAGGATGGAGGCAGCCGGACAGAGGGCAGATGAGAAGACATATCAAGTGATCTTACAGGCCTTTGCTCGGACAGGAGAATGGAAGGGCAGTCTGAAATTACTTGAATATGTCGACAAGAAGAGGGAGGGAGGGAGGGAGGGAGGGGTGACCCCGGCGTTGGCACGGGCAGCGGCGGAGATTTGCGTGAGAGCGCATAGGTACGAGGAGGCAAGGGCTTTAGTTGCTTCGGTTATGCACAGGGGAGGACAAGAGACCTCTTCCTCCTCCCCTTCCTCCTCCTCTTCCTCCTCTTCCTCCTCCCCTTCTTCCTCCTTCTCAGCAGTACCAGCAGCAGAGCCAGCATTCCTCGCGCTCGGTCTCTGGTCGCTCGCCTCCGCCACTCCCTCTTCTTGGGCTGGTCCTTTTCGACAAGAAGAGGCCTTGCAATTAATCACTTCCCTCATGGAGTCAAACGCACCAATAGCCCTAGAAACCTACGAACATGCCTGCCAAGCACTCCTCTCCCTCGGCGGCAGCAGCACCACCACCACCACCACCACCAGCAGCAACAGCCAAAAATACGAAGCGGCCCTCCGCGACGTCTACCGGCACGGGGTCGCCGCCGGCGTCCTGCCATCCTCCCCTCCCTCCCTCCCTTCCTCCCCCTCTACCCCTTCCTCCTCCTCCTCTTCCTCCCCTTCAGTAGAGCTCCGCGGCCTCCGACCGACCCTTGCTAAAGTCGCAATGGTCACCGCTCTAGAATCCCTCCTCCACCTACATCATCTCGAAAGTGAGGAGGAGGGAGGGAGAGAGCGAAGGAGCGCTTCACAAGCACCACTCATCATTATCACGGGTACTGGCAGAGTGAAAGGAGCAGTACAGCATTTTTTAAGGACGGCGTGCTTCCCTCCTTTATTGCCTCAACCTATGCCCTACAACGCGGGCCGATTGCTCTTGCCCTGGTCGCAGATTCAGCGCTGGCAGGAAGAGGGAGGGGTGGTGACGCTGACGATGCCAGTGGGCGTGGCGAGTCGGAGGGTGGGAGGAGGAGGGAAGGGAGGAGGGGGAAGAAAGCCGGAGCGGACGAGACCGATGCTTTGGGCCGCAGGAGAGCCGGAGACGGAGGAGTAGAAAATTGAGAAGGAACAGTGTTTACATAGACGACGAGAACGAGTAGGATAATAGAAACAGAGTATGAGGGAGTGTATGTGGTTGTGGTAGCACACTCCTCACACACATGATCGAGAAGGAGGAGGAGGCGAGGGAGCTCCCTCTGCCGGAATAATGAAACAATGCACACAAATGTAGACAATCTTTAAGGGGGGCTTGCTGGCTACTCTCACTTCTTGCCTTGTGACTTGCTACGCGTGCTTTCCAATCCATTTTGCAAAGTCCTCCATTTTAACCTCCCCCCTTTTTTGCCCCGCGTCATTCTTCAAGCAGGACATGGGCAAGGCTCCTTCTCTTTCTGTCCCCTTGACACCAAACGTACTGAGTACCATGCCTTGCAAGCTACACCACCACCTTCTACAACTCCTTGATCTCGTACTGACCTCGTTCCTCCCCCTTCCCATACCCAGGTGAGGCCTCGCTCATTTCTCCTCCCGGCGGGCACAAGCATCATCATCCATCATCAACTGCTGCAGGACGTCCCTCCCTCCCCGCCGCAAGCAAGCAACCATGCCAGCTACGGCCAGAAGAAGACAACAACCCTTGCTCATCTTCCCCCTCCTCCTTCTCCTTCTCCTGTCCATCCTCCTTGTTGTGGACGCGCTCCCGCAGCATCAGCAGCAGCAACCACATTACTCCCTGGCCTTTGCGGGCGGCCCCCCCTACTGCCACAATCCCGACCAAGCATCGCCCGTCTATGGCGGGAGCAGCAGTCCGTTGTGCCTAAGCGCCGCCCGCGCCGACACCACGGGTGACTCAGCTCCTTCCCCTCCTCCGCAGAAACGCAAGAAAAGTACCTGGGATAGGTTCAGCAGTGCCATTAACAAGGTGCAAGACATCGCTCAGTCGGATGATTTTCAACGGCTCGCGCGCGGAGCCCGCACCCTCCTCAAAGAGATTGATATCGACGTCCCTACAATGGAAGAAAACCTGGGCTTGCTTCGTCGGTCTCTCGATCGGTCCCTTTCCTCCACTCTAATGACGTTTGAGAACCTCTTACAGCTTTATGAGGGGCGTTCACCAGAGGCAGACGTCCTATTAAACATGGCACGGAAAAAGGTGACGAAAATAGTGCAAAATGGGTTGAATAACCTCATGTCCCCCACGGCGATTGAGTGGGCTGTCTATGCCGTGAATAGCTCTGCCTTGTTAGTAGAAGAAGAAGCAGCACGTGTCCTTGCGGAGGGGCAAGCAGCGGCAGAAAATATGCTGGACGAACCGACCTTTGTGGAGATGCAACGAGAGGTGATGAAGCGGATGGTGGTGGTAGCTGAAGATGCCGAGGGGCTCGCTTGGGGGGTGATTGGGAGTAGGTGGTTCCGGGCCAGTTGGACTGAGGGTGATTTACAGCAATTTGAAGCGTTGCTCAATGTGAGGCTGGTGCCACGGTTGGTCTTGGCGGTGGCAGCAGCAGTACTGCATGGATGGAGGCCACTGCAGGACCCGCTGCTGGCGCTGTTGGTGGTGGGGTATGCCTCAGGTAGTGTGACAAAGAGCGTAGCGGGGAATTTCATGGGTCTGTTTGAAGCGTCTTTGGTGGTGAAGGAGGGAGGGAAGGAGGGCGGGGGGGGAGGGAGGGAGGGAGGGCATGTGATGGATAGCTTCCCTGATGTGTGGCGGACGAAGGAGACGGCGGGAGAGATTGGGGAGGGGCTCTTTCGTTTATTTGAGGCGTTGGAGAAGCGAAGCGCCATGCGCGTAGATGCACAGCAGGCACGTGCCCGCGCAGCGGCAGCAGCAGCAGCGCCCAGAGCAGTATTGACGGGATCGACAGAGGAATTGGACAGTACATTTACGGACCTTTCCGCCTCTGCCTTCTCTTCCTCGTCGTCGTCCGCAGCAACGCTGCTATCCTCCTCTTCAAGCAGCCCTCCTTCCTCCTCCTCCTCCCTTTCATCCCTCCCACCCCTCCCTTCCTCCTCCTCACCCTCTTCCTCCCCCCCGTCCGACAAAAAATTCATGGTTGCCTCCTACTCCTTCCCCAACAAGCTTACCGCCCTGTCCGGCGGTGCAGGTGTCGAGGGAGGGCGGAAGGTAGGGAGGGGTCCTGCGTACTACTACCCTGCCTTTGTTAGCACCCGGCAAGGCAAGACGTTGAGATATCTGACAAAGACCGTGCATTTGACGAGGACATATTGGCAAACAGCGGCGACGGCCATGCTTGGTACGGTTGGGCTTGTCTTCTTGGCGCGTTTGTACGGGATGCCGGCGTCGTTGACTGTGTCCGTGGGCGGGGAGGGAGGGAGGGAGGGAGGGGGGAAGGCTGGAGGGAAAGATGGGAGGAAGAAGGAGGAGCGGAGGGATGGCTTGTTATATAGTTCGCCGTTGGAAGGGCTAAAGGAATAGGGCTGGAGGGAGGGAGGAGGGCAGTGTACATTTGCATAGGAAAAGACGTTGTGAAGGTCAGCCAGTCCCTGCCACTGCTTGCGCGTGCAAAGAGTAAAAGTTAGAGCGCTACGTAACCACGCACACACACACACATATATATATAAGAGTATCGAAAAAAACAGCAAGATTATAGGACAGCAATGCAGTGCGTGATGCCCGCAAAGTCCCACTCTTTTTATGAGCCTGATAGGCTCCTCTAAATACGGAGAAAACAAAGTTGAAAGAGGCTCTTAAAGAGAGACTGGCGGCAAAAAAGAAATCAAAGCCTGGGTCAAATCATTAAGGCAAATAAATATTTCTTTGTCGTCACTTCTTTCGCCGTCCCCCCAAGTTGCGTTTCCCTCTATTTCTCATAATTTAAATTCGCCAACATTTTGAACCCACTTTACACTCCCTTGACCTATCTCCCCGCTATCACTCCCCTGACCTATCTCCCCGCTATCTACCCCACCCTTTACTCCTCCCTCTCTCACGATTCTAACGATTGATGTGCCGCACAAACTTCATGACCAGAAAGGTCCCCACCCGCAGCAACGAGATATACAGAACTAGCACCCCAATGTCCTTCCACTTTGCGCCATATGTAAACTCCCCGCCAAAATGGTCGTAAATGTACTGATCGGCCGGCGTGGACTGCGTGCCATAAATAGGTTTTACGGGCGTCTTGTCCCCCTCAAACTGAGACATGACCAAGCCCTCTAGCATGTAGTGGCTCGGAACCAAATAATATACAAATTTCCAGAGTGGCGTGATCGTCTTGGGCGTGCACAGGTAACCCCCAAACAGGTTCATGGTCGCAGCAATGGAGGCGCCCGCCACCTGTGCCGTCTGCTGGTTAGGCAACAAGCAAATCAGGAACTGTCCGATAAAGACCTTGCACACAATGTACAACGCGAAGAAGATCCAGTAGTAAACATACTTGCTCAACGGGTCGGCGGCCAAGCCAATGTACCAATAAAACACGTTGACAAACAGGCCAGTGCTCACAAAGATATACGGAAGCTCCACCAAACCATAGGAGATGCCATACGCCAAGACGCTGTACATGTTACTCGCTTGTTCTCGATAAAACGCCGCGCGCTCCTTGGCCATCACCGGCATCACACTCATCATGTTGACAATCCCCACAAACGACGTCGACAAGTACATGAGCCCGATCCGCCCAATAATGTCTGTCTCGGTGTTGTACGGCTTGTCGTGAAATACGGAACCGAAGACGATGGCCACAAGAACAGAAATAAGGCATCGGGTCACGTTGTAATTGGGAGACCGCCAGTAATTGGTTACGGCTTTCTTCATGCATGCCCGCAGCTGCACCTTCAATGGCGCCGCGTACCGGGTCGCGAACGCGATCGGTGAAAGCTGCTGACCGTATGTTGCCGTCGGTCGGCCCAAGGCCTCGCACAGCTCGTCGTTCCGCCGTGCCAACGCATGTTCTCGGTAGTACTCAGCGAAATCTACGGCCTGCGCCGCTGGCTCAATCCCCGCTCCAATACATTCTAGCATCCAGTTGGCTGGGTTGACCCCACCGACGCGCATGGGCGTGACGCCCGAAACCGCTTCCAAGTAGCTGATGAGGTGCGTGCTCTGCTCCCCCAACGGACCAAAATAGACGGCTTGGCCCCCATGCCGCAACAACAACAGCATGTCAAACATCTCGAAAATGACGCAGCTGGGCTGGTGTATCGTGCAAAGCACCGAACGTCCGCTCGCCGCAATCTTCTTGACGGCTCGCATCACCTCTAGTGCTTTTGCTGCGTCCAAACCAGTGGTTGGCTCGTCGAGGAACAACACGGAAGGATTGGCGACGAGCTCTACCCCGATCGTGACCCGCTTTCGCTCCCCCATCAACAAGCCCGAGTCGGCGTCCTCCCCAATCACGCGGTCCGCAATCTCCTCCAATTCCAACAACTCGAGCATCTCCTCCACAAACGCCACGCGTTGTGCTTCCGTCACTTGGGCGTGGGGTAATCGCAGCGTCGCCGAGAACATCAAGGCTTCCCGGACCGTGGAATGAGGCGAGTGCACGTCTTGTTGCTCCACGTACCCACAGACCCGGGAAAAGGTGGTTTGAACTTTCTCAAAGCCATTCACCAAGACTTCGCCGATGATGCACCCCGTCGTCTTGCGCCCCGCCAGGACGTCCAGCAGCGTGGTTTTCCCCGCACCTGAGGAGCCCATGAGCGCCGTCATGGTGCCTGGCTTTGCGTAGCCCGACACGCCCTTGACCAGCTCGACCCGCTCCTTGCCCCCGCCTTGCGGCTTGGGCAGTTCCACCGAGTACCACAGATGCTTGAAGACCAGCGTGACGGGCGTAAACGACAAGGGCGCCCCCATGGTATGGCTCGGTCGTCGCGCTGACGGTGGGTGCGCAACCTCATCGGCGGCGCTGCCGTCCACCAACACCTTGTACGAAAACGGATCGCTTCCTGCGCCCGTGGCCGCTGCCAAATGCTTCGCCTTCCCTCCGTCCTCTCCCTGGTCCTCCTCCCTTTTCGTCTCCCCCACATCCACCGGCGGCAAGGGCACGGTGCTTCGCCCCGTCCAACGGATGAAGTGCATGGCCAGCATCGTAAGCAACAACATGACGCCCCACAAGGCGAGTAAGAACAAGATGCCATACACAATCCACTCCCGCGTGGTCTTGAAGCCCAAGTTTGTCAAGTAAATCTCTCCCTCGGACAAGCAATGATAAGGCCCGCCGGGAAACGCGTACTTGAGCAGCAGGTCTTCAAGATGGTGGGGGTCGCAAGGCACGGCCTTGGGGATGGGCGGCGGGTAGATGATGTGGGTGCCGTACGTCGGGGAGGAGAACTCGTTGATGGCCAGAGCGCGGAGCCCCCACGCCAACGGGTTGATCCAGTACAGCCACGTCCAATAGATGGGCACTTCCGCCCCCTTGATCGTCAGACCGGAAAACACGACGAACAGGAGGACACAAAGTGCGCAAATGGGCTGGGCTTGGGCGAGGCTGGGGACAGTGTGTACCACCAGCCGAAAGATCTGCCCGATGGCCAAGGCAGTGGCAAACGCCACGAGCACATACGTCAGATAGTACGACCCGTGCTCGGCCCGAGACAAACCCGACAAGAAGTAGGCGAGCGAGGTGAAAATGAGTGTCTCCACAAACTGGATGGGAATCTGGATCAGCATCTGCGCCACCACGGCCGCGGAGGTTGGGAAGAACCCCGAGTCCCGTTGCTTGTAAAACACGCTCCGTTGCTCCATGATGGTAGGAATGGTCGCTAGGTTGCCCAAGGCAATAAACATGAGAGAGAAGAAGAGCATGCACACCTTGTTGGACCAGTCGTGGGCGTCCAACTGATAAAACAAGGTGCCGGCCATGACCCCCATCAACAGCACCTGCATCACGCGCCCCCGCAAAAACACTCGGTCCCGCGCCGTGATCTTGGCTTGCCGCTGGAGACACAACCACGTGCTCCGAAACCAGCCGTTGCTAAACTCATGTCGTTGCCGGCGCAACCAAGGCGCAAAGGAGGGAGGAGCCTCCATGTTATCAACCATGCTTTCGTAAATCTCCGTCTGTTGAAACGCCCGCACAAACTCATCGGTCGTACTAGGGGGGTCAGGGATCCCGGCGACATACCGTTGGAAGGCCGGTATGATGTAGTCGCTCCCCATGGGCGTCGTCACTTCCACCAAAAAATCCGCCACGTCCTTCCGCGGCGGGCACCGAAAGCCCAAACACTCAAAATGCTCCAGCACCTGCTCCCGTGGCCCCTGGTACACAATCTGCCCGCCATCCATCAGAATCACATCATCGAAAAGATCAAACACATCGGGGGGAGGCTGCAGCAAGCACACGACAATGTTTGCTAAAAGTGCACGAGTGCACACAGACAGCGTCTTGCAGATATCAAAGGTGGCGGCACTGTCCAAGCCGGTCGAAATCGAGTCCATCAACAAAACATTCACTTGCCCACCCGTCATTTCCGCGGTGGTCAGGCGCTTTTTCTCCCCGCCACTAATGCCGCGGAGCAAGGCATTGCCCACAATTGTATGCTGGCACCGAGAGAGACCTAGGACACGCAGCGTCTGCTCGACCTTGTCCGTCTTCTTCTTGATCGTGCTGTTGCTGGTGGAGGAGGAGGAAGTGCTGGAGGAGGAAGAGAAGGAAGAAGAGGAGGAAGAGGCAGAGGCGGCGGCATGCTGCTGCTGCTCGTGCATCAAATGCTTGGCCAAGTCCGTGTCGGAGGCCATGGAGCTTTGGATACGAGGGGGAGGGGCGACCACCTGAGGGGGAGGGCCATTCATGCAGTCAAAGGCGAATTGCACCGTCTCTTGGACGGTCATGGTGGGGGCGTGGCAATCCTCTTGAGAGACAAATGTAACCACCTTGGGGAGGGAGAAGCGGTGGGATTCGGCCGTGTCGCCGTTGTACGTCACCCGGCCTTTCAAGACCGAGGTTCGGGTGCGTTCTACTCGGCCGGACAAGGCCTTGAGGAAGGTGGATTTGCCCGAGCCAGGAGGGCCGAGGAGGAGGGTGAGGCGGCCAGGGAGGAGGACACCACGGAGGTTCTTGAGGACTTTGATCTCCACTTGTTGTTGCTGCTGGTCCCGGCGCAGCAAGCAGGCAAAGGGCCAAGACCACAGCTTGAGGCATTGGGCCCCCACCGTCAGGGTGGCGGCACGGGTGGCTTGCTTCTGCACGGTGTAATTGAGGTCGTCGAAGCGGACTTCCGTGGCATGGGCAAAGACACTTTCGCTCCGAATGAGCTTGGGTGGCTGGGCGCAATTGGAGGTGTCGAAGATCTCGTTGTAATCCGGTTGGGTTAATTGGCTAGGGCTTCGGTAGTGCTGCAGCATGGCCGCCGCCCCCGACGTAGAGGTAGGACGTTCTGGTGTATGGGCCAAGGGCTCTAAGGAGGAGGAGGAAGAGGACGGAGAAAAGGTCCGACTGTTGGGGTACAGCCGACGTTGGTGGGCCGGTGGGCCATTCAAGGGGTAGGGCGAGGAGAAGGATGCGGACGGGGCCAGGTCGCTCCGCAGGGCCTCCAAGTCCTCGACCCCGTGCGCGGCCAATGCTTCTTCCAGGCGACGGATGTACTCATGCTCCACCACCAGGGCCTTGGACGCTTCATCGAGCTGGGCCCGGAGCTGGGTCTTGGGGCTGGGCTGAAGCCCTGGGAAGGATGCCACCACTTCCTCCTCGTCCTGGTCCTGGCTGCCGCCAAAGTTGTTGTCGTCGTCCTCCTCCATTACTCTGTGTTGATTGGGTGTATAGGGAGTATGTAAGTGGATGAGACAAGGAGCTTTGAACGGGACGCAATAATTTCATGTACATTGTGGTCGTGGTTCATATTGGTGTGGTCGTCGTGGTCCCTTGCTTATTGCTCTCCTGATTGGATGGAGTGATTGGGTACGTGGAGTGGAGGGTGTATGAGACACAGACTGCCTGCTTTGACAGGGACGTTTTCCATTTCTTTGGTTCTCTTTATCACTGTGGGTTGGGTTGGTGAGTTGGTGGCATGTGAGTGATATAAAGGCTGCCTCGTCGAACAAGCAAGAAAGATCACCCGAGGGAGGCGTCGAATCGATGCTCAAAGAGTGTCCTTCCGGGAGAGGACAAAAGTTGGGCATTGCAGCGCCATACACGTCTTCTTGTTCATCCTGTGGAGGAAGGTTGGCCTGACGATAGCGCTTGCTGTGCTTGTGTGCTGCGATGTGGGATGGGCCATGGAAGCAAGCACGCGTGCGTTTCTCTCCCGGCCGTTGGCTGCATCAACATCAGCGCCTGCTTTCTATGATCGAAGTTGCCCTCTCACGTGCATCATCCTACAGGCGCACAGCAGCATGACCCGCTCTTCGTAAATCAAGCCAGCCAGCCAGCATGCGCTTTTCGGACAGCAGCTCGGACGAGGACTATGCGGGCAGGGGTAAGACAGTGCCAGGTGAGTTCTAAGAACAAAGTGGTGGGGAGGGGTTCGTAGAAGGAAATGCAGCAGATCGCGTCTCCACAACAGACACAGCCACACGCAGCAGCACAGCATAGGCTAGGCCCAGGTAGTATTCTCTGCTGGACGAGACGCAAGCCACCAGAAGTGAGGGCACAAATGAAGCCAAAGGCACACTTGCATCACACCAAACCCCTCCACCCGACCCCCTCCCCTACTACACACGCAGCCCTCCCCTCGCGCCCGGCGCATTTTACGGCCCTCCCGACGTCCTCCCGCCCCTTCCTTTATAATTTGTCGTCGTCGGACGAAGACCAGTGTCTGATCAGAAAGAAGAAGGCAGCAGCAGCAACAGCAGCAGCAGCAGCAGCAGCAGCAGCAGCAGCAATAGAAGGAATTCGATTTCCCCGTCCCCCTTCACCCCCCTCCTCTCTAGCGTCATCAGCTGAGCCACGGCAGCGTGCGCTCCCCGTTTGGAAGAAGAGCGCTGTCCGTGAAGATGAGGAAGAGGATTATGACGACGACGACGCGACGGGAGATGAGAGCGACGACGACGATGCACGGCAGCAGCAGCAGCAGCAGCAGGAGCAGAAGCGACAGCTGAAGGACCAGCGGAAGAAGACCAGCAGCAGCGCTCACAAGAGCAGCAAGGAAGACAAAGATGGCATCATGAAGAAGAAGAGGAAGAAGGAGAAGGAGAGGTGTGCCAGCCCTTCTCTTTCTCCGTTCCTTACGCAGGCAGAACCAGGGGAAGGGTGTTTTATGGGGAAGAAGAAGAAGGGTGGGAGGAAGTACGCTGCTCTGTCCGAGGAAGAGGAGGAGGAGGAAGAGGAGGAAGAGGAGGAAGAAGAGGAAGAGGAGGAGGGACAGCAAGAGGAGGAGGAGGAGGACGACGACGATAGCGAGGACGGTTTCGAGGGGATAAGGGGTAGGGAGAAGAAGGTGGACAGGAGGGAGGAGGAAAGGAGGAGGAGAAGGGAGGAGGGTGGAGGGAGGGGGAGGGACTTGCAGCAGGACAATAAGAAGGAGACGAAGAAGAAGCATGCTGCGTCTCCCTCTCCTTCTCTTTCTCCTACTCCTCTCCCCCGGCGGCGGGTAGTCAATAAGAAAGCTGTTTGGAAGAGGAAGAAGAAGGAGGAGGAGGAGGAGGAAGAGGAGGAAGAGGAGGAGGGTATGATGGTGGTAGTAGAGAACGAGCAGCAGCAGCAACAGCAGCAGCAGCAGCAGCAGGAGGAGGAGGAGGAAGGAGGGAGGGAGGAAGGGGAAGAGGACGGTGCGTCGTCGACAGAGGTGGATGAATGGGGGGAGCCGATCGAGAAGAGGAGGAGCAGGTGGAGGCTGCAGCAGCAGCAGCAGAAGCAGAAGAAGCAGCGGCAGCAGGAGCAGCAGCAGCAGTTGAACAAGCCCGTCCAACAAACGACGACGACGACGATGACGGCAGCGGCCACGAGCGAGGGAATGTTGGCCGCATTGAAGAGCAGCAGCAGGTGCAGCAGCAACAGCAGTAGCAGCAGGGGCAAGCCCTCTATCCCTCCTCCCCTCCCTACCAGCACCACCAGTACTGCTGCTGCTCTTCCTTTCTGTTGTTCTTCTTTTCCTCTAGCCGCCACGAGCACCAGCAGTAGCAGCAGCAGCAGCCTTAAGAAGGAAGAGAAGGAAGGGGAGGAGGGGGAGGAGGAGGAGGAGGAGGAGGTGGACGAATGGGGAGAACCCCTCCCCAGTGCAAAGCGGCAAGCAAAGAAACGGCGCGCTCCGACTACTACCACTACTTCTGCTACTGCTGCTGCTGCTACTACTACCGCTGCTACTGCTTCCCTTCACTCCAACACCCGCAAGCACCTCAAAAAACAAACAAAACCACTATCAGAAGAAGAAGAAGAAGAAGAAGAAGAAGACGTAGATGAATGGGGTGAGTCTAAGACACAGCAACGCGACACCCGCGCAAGAGAAGCAGCAGCACGTGCCTTGTTAATGATTGACTACGAAAAAAAAGTGTTAGATTCAATGGTGAAGCAGCTTCATTCCCGTTTAGCCCAACTGGACGCAGAGAGGGAGGAAGGGCAACGATGCCTAGGGAAGGTCCTGAAAGAGGGCAAGGCAGCAGAGAAGGAACTGGAGAGGAGGAGGAAGGAGGAAGGGAGGGAGGGAGGGAAGGATGACCAGGAGGAGGAGGAGGAGGAGTTGAGGAGGAAGGTGGAGGCGGCGCGGGTGGCGAGGGAGGAGGGGGAGGCGGGGGGGTTGTTCACTGCACAGGTGCAAGAGGCCCAGACTTTAGTCCGTCATTTTTCGGAGCGATATGGTCATGGAGGGACACATAGCATAGGACAGGAGGGAGGGAGGGAGGGAGGGGTAGTGGTACCGATCCCACCGAGGTATGTCTCGAGGATGGAGGAGTTGTTGGCGTCGGATTATGGGAGGGGATTACCGGGGCTCCTGGATCTGGCGGATATAGGGAGGTTGAGGTGTGTGAGTTCGTATTTGAAAGCGGTGTGTGGGGAGGGGGCTTTCTTTGAGATTGTGCAGAGGGGAGGGGGGTTGGAGGAGGGAGGGGAGGAGGAGGAGGGGAAGGAGGAGGGAGGGAAGGAGGGAAGGGTTCATGTGCCTGCTTATTTGACGGAAGGGGGTGGTGGTGGTGGTGGAGGAGGAGAGGGAGGAGGAGGAGGAGGAGGTGGTGGTG
>Ga0209491_10005924_pt1 | contig 17442 bp, 16 predicted proteins | sample BON02_FD_187213 | JGI IMG/M metagenome (GOLD analysis project Ga0209491, IMG submission 187213) | Freshwater microbial communities from Lake Bonney liftoff mats and glacier meltwater in Antarctica - BON-02 (SPAdes) (version 2) | ecosystem: Environmental > Aquatic > Freshwater > Ice > Glacier...
GACCCAGCGTCGAACCCGCGGTGCGCCGACATCAAGCTCCCGTGCAATAACACTGTCCGCAAAACCTGCCGCTGCCATCAACACCATATTGGCTCGCACGGCACAACGAACGCTCGCCAGGCTCGACGTACTCCAACCAAGCAATGTCTCCAGATCATCTTTGCCAAACTCGACAACTACTCTGCGCTTTTTCATCATGGGTCCCTCGAAACTGAAATCTTCAGCTTCAGAGTGGCCATTATATAAATAGTTCAATATATATGCAACACTACACTAGCAGTGAGATACACCAAGCCTACATCAGCCTTGATGGCGCCACCGTTTTCAATCAAGGCGTCAAGCGCACCTTGGGTGACTTGCAGCTTGACCGGGCCACCCAGATCAAGCGTGACCTGGCTGCCCGCACCGAGCAGCACATTGCCGGCGTTGGCGGTGAGTGTGCCGGTGTTGGTGATTTTGGCGGCGATTAAGGCAATGCTGCCACCGTTAAGGGTGGTGATGTTGCCTTGGTTGATGATGGCATTGCTACTATCACCGGCAAACTTATAGCGGCCCGCCATGAAGTCGGCAGTAGAGATACCCAAGGTCGAGGCTACGATGCTGCCCACGTTGACCTGCGCGGTGGGCGTGAACAACACGCCGTTGGGGTTGACCAAAAATACCTGGCCGTTGGCGTTCAAAGCGCCCTGAATAACCGACACATCGCTGCCCAGCACGCGGTTGAGTGCCACGGCAGTGCTGGAGGGCTGCACAAAGTTGACGGTATTGCCCGCCCCGATGTTGAAGCTTTGCCAGTCGGCGGCCATCTTGGCTGTGGTTTGTGTCACCGTCATGACCTTGCCGGCTTGGGCAATGGTGCCGCTACCGGCGACCACCGCGCCGCCGGTGGGCAATACGCTTTGTGCCCATGCAGTACTGCCCCAACTACCCAAACTGCCCAGCCCGGCCAGTGTGGCAACCAGTGCCGCCCGGCGGGCACTGCGCGCCACCTTGCCGGCGTTGCCTTTGCCTTGGGCTTTGCCGGTTTCGGCAACCGCTTGGTAGACGCCTAAACCGGCATTCCAGATGACACGGTAGATATGGTTCACGAAAATTTCCCTGTATGTATTTGTCAGCTGCTGAGCTTTTACCAAAAACACCAGAAGAAAGCTTGCAAAAGCTGAACGGATCAGCTCATACGGGCAGACAGTCAGGTCTGTACCTGCGAAAACCCTGCCCCCACGTGCTGCAAGCGGGTACCTTCAGCACGCGCCTCGGCCAGCAATTGATACCAGTCATCAGGTGGATGACCACTTTGCAGCATTTTGCGGAATACCCGATAGGCGTCATCAGTCCATTCAAACGGGTGAATATTGCGCATGGCAATGCATTCCATAACGTGCGGCAGTCGCTACAGCTCATCCGGGTGGTAGCCCGATTCGCGTTGATGGCGGATGGCAAGGATTTCTGCGGTTTGGTCGTGCGCATCCACCCGGTACAAGGCCAGGTAGCCGCTTCTGCCCCGCTGAATGACCAGCTCGCGCATATTGGTTACACCGTTCGGCTTACCACTCGTCGTGATGCGCCGGCCCACACGGGGGTGGCGTTGCAACAACTCCAGCGCTTCGACAATCAGATCGGTGGTCGCAAGGGCGGCAGCGGGGTCCTGCTCCGCCAGAAAATCGGCCAGTCGCATCAAGTCCAGGCGCGCCCTCTCGCTGAGAACCACCTGGGTCATGCGGTTTTGCGGCGTTTGCTTGCGACGGCGAGGCGACTTTGTAGCGACTGCGGGTCTTTGACTTTTGCGCCAGTGCTGCGCGCAGAAATGCGCGCTGTGACCCATTGATGTACATCGACCAAGGCGTAGACCGGTCCGCCCGAGTCAATGTCGGCGGCGGCGGCTAGCGCCTGCGCCAGAAATTCAGCGCGTTGAGTTCGCCGTTGAACTTCGCTCTCCAATGTTTGCAGCATGAAGGCATGTGCGGTCGTGCCGCATTCGGCGGCAATCTGCTGAATGTTTTGCTTCAGTGCTTCTGGCAACTTGAGCGAGGTGGTAGTCATGGCGATCTCCGCTAAGGTGTCACCATGGTAACACCTGCGGCACTGAAGGTGGTTCGCTGTTAGTGCATTGCATAACGTGCAGGGAAAGCCTGGAAAATCTGAACGGGGTGGGGCAGTGTCAGCCCACGCCAATAAATAAGGGCACGTTCACTGCACCCGCACCACCACACACAGCTTGTAGCCCTGCAAGCGAATCGCCTTCAGGGTCTGCGCGTTGCCGCTGACCAGCGCGAGTTTTTTACGCAGCCGCGCCACACGCACCTCGACGCTCGATTTGCTGGGTTCCTGATCACTGGCATGACCCAGGTTTTGCGCCACTTGCCAGTGCTCCAGCGTTTGACGTGGCGCACGGGCCAGCGCGGCCAGCAACAGGGCTTCATGCTGGGTCAGGCTCATGTTGTGGGCAGGCCCCATCAGCTGGAGTGTCTGCTCATGCAATGTCAGCGCTGTATCCGCATCAGCTACCGACACGCTCACGGACCTTGCCGCCATCTTGACCCGTCGCGCCAGCGCACTCACTGCTGCCAATAGTTCAGCTACGTCCACAGGCTTGGGCAGGTAGATATCGGCACCGCAGGCATAGCCCTGCACTTTGTCGTGCAAGTCGGAGCGTGCCGTGGCCATGATGATGCCGACACTGGGGTGGCTAGCGCGTAGCCGGCTGCACAGGCTCAGGCCGTCTTCACCGGGCAGGCCAATATCGATCACAAACAGGTCGGGCACAAACGAGCCCAGCGCGTCTTCCACCTCTTCGGCACACGACAGGCCCAGCGCGTGGTGCCCAAAGTCAGTCAGCACCTGGACGGTGACGTTACGCAAGCGGGTGTGGTCTTCCACCACCACGATGTTCAGGCGGGTATCCATACGGTAAATGCAATGTGGGTTTCGGTTGGGGCGTAGCGAGCCTGCCCACCCAGCATGTGAGCAATGCCTTGCACCAGGTAAAGACCCAGGCCAGAGCCGGTTTCCTGGTGCGCGCCGGGGCTGCGGTAGTACTTGTCAAACACGCGCTGGGCATCGGGCCAGCCAGCCCTGCCTGGCAGGTTGCACACGGTCAGTTGCACGCCCGCTTGCCCCTGCTGCTCGCGGGCCTGCAGCGCCACATCAATCTTTGAATCAGCGGGGCTGTATTTGGCAGCGTTGTCAAACAGGTTAGACACGACGATGCGTAGCAACTGCACGTCGGCTTGCACTTGCATCGGTGCCAGCGTGGCGGTGTTGGCCTGCAGTTGAATGCGCCCGGCATAGGCTCCACCGGCACACCAGGCCAGCAGCGCCGATGGCAACTCCAGCGCCTGGGGGCGCACCACCAGTTTGTGATCGGTCAGTTTGCCGGCTTGCACGCAGCGCTCAATGACATCGCTCATATCGGCAATGGCGTGGTTGGCCTCGGTCACCAGTGCGGCCGAGGCATGCGGCGCACCCAGCACCATGCGCACGACCGACAACGGGGTTTTGAGCTCGTGGGTGAGCATGGCCAGAAAGCGGGCTTGCTCGTCGTTGCGTTCGCGCTCAATCAATGTTTGCTGCTCTGCTACTTGCAGTTGGATCAGTGCGCCCTGGCCCAGCAGGTCTTGGTTGCGCGAATGCACCTGAAGCATGGCCACCATGAGTGCGCCGGTGAAAAAAGCCGAGAACAAAGGTGCATTGATCACCCATTCGACGGTCTGCACCCAGCCCAATGCCGGCAGTACGGAGGTCAAATTGGATGCCAGAAAACCGACGTAATAGAGTATGAATGTGCGGTGCGACAAAAAGGGCGCCGGGTGCGCTGCTTGCGCCAGGGTGCCGGACGCCGGTGGCTTCCAGGCCTGGTTGGTCAATGCCATGGCAAACAGGAATATCGGCCCCAGAAAGATGAGCAGCATATTGAGCTGCAGGGCGAGCATGTCGTGCCCCATGAAAAACAGCCCAAGCGCGGCCACGCTAAACAGCAGCATGGACGCAGTGCCCAACCATAGCCATGGGCGTGGCTTGAACTCGCGCTGCAGCACCAACTCAAACACGAAAGCCACGGGTACGACCACCAATATCACCAGCGAAGTAAGCCGATCCAACAGCACTGGCGCCACTACACCCGCCAGCACCACGCGGAAATAACCCAAAAAGGCCATCGCATGCAAAATAACCAGGGTTTGACGGACTAAAAAAATGCCCAGTAACCGTTCGCGCCGGATAAGCCAGTGCACCAACGCCCAGCCTCCAAATAGCACCAGCACGCCGATGCAGGCGCTGTACATCAGATCTTGCTGGCGGTCGCGGTGGGCGGCTTCAGTGGTAGTCAATACCTCCACGTACATCAGGTGCGTGCTGGTGCTGGTCAGGCGCAGATAAATATCACGCGGCTCTGAGCTGGTGGGAATTAAAAACCCGTGGTTGAGCGACTGGTATTCGGACTCCAGCCAGCTGTACCGGTCGCCAGTGGTGCGCGGCATGGGTACACCGGTGGCACCGTCAATCGGACCGGCAGGGTCGTAGAGTTCAATGCGGTCCAGATACGTAGGGCGAATGCGAATCACCCAGTGGGTAGGCACTTTTCCCGATGCCTCTTGGATACTGACCGGTGGCATGACGTGCAGCCGCATCCAGTGTGCGGCCTGCGTATAGCCGCCACTCAAAACCCCGTCCAACGGCTTGTAATTTTGGCTGATGGCCTGTGCGTAACTGGCCTGCGCGGTATCGTCTTTCCAGTACGCCCGCTCGGTAACCAAGTCTGCGGCCCTGACTCCGCCTGCGCCCAGCAGCACCGTAAGTGCCAGTGGTGCGATGGAGCGCAAGAATCGTAAAAACTGCGCGGTCATGCAAGCAGTCTAGCAAGACTCGCCTGAACGCAATCCTCAGGGGGTGCTGGGGCCAGACAACCGGTAAATCTGGGCCGGTCGATGTGCGTTGCCAGCACGCATAACCCCATGATCTGCTCGACCAAGCCACGATCATCCAATCTACGCCTGAAACTGGACTTGTCCAAACTGCGCCCAAGCAGCGCCTCGCACAGCGACTGCAGTTCGGCCAGGGTGAATTGCTCCGGGACATAGCCTTTTCCGCTCCACTGCACTGCACTCAAACCCCAACAAGCAAGAATGCAGCAACCGGTGACCCAATACGGCAGCCGATTTCAGTAGAGTACGCTTCATACGTCTACCAGACGTGGTTCAAAAAGTAATGTTTTTGGGTGTCACCCGGATAGGCATGGAGCCAACACGGCCGCAATTTGTGCCGGCACATTTTCCAGCTACCAGACACGACGGCAGTTATGTCAAGATCGGTCTGTGGCGCGTAGCTGACCTTCGGACCTGATTGCGGGAGCACCCGCATTTGGCACTGTGTGCCAATTCGCGGAACCGAGTTGTTCGTCGGCTTGCTGCCATGAACCGACCGTCGCCGCACAGAAACGTGTACCCGCTCTTGATCGGGTGCAGCCAGACGGATTCCTGAAACAGGTCAAATTTCGGATATCCGCCGATACCACTCCGCCAGGCGGCGCCTTATTGACCGGAATCAGTGGTGGCTTTAGGGCAGAACGGGCGGTGGTTTTGCTGCGGAATACGCAGGATGTCCACAAATGGCGGCCCATGACAATTCCAAGGAGCTAAGTGGATAGCCCTGTCGGCATGAACAGCCCGGTGGCGCCAGCGCGCGGCGCCCGTCTCGGCGGAGGGGACGATGAAAAGTGGAGGGCCGTATTTTCTCAAGAGTGCCGGTGGCCGTGGCGCTCGACGGCGCTTGCGGATCGTCGGTCAGGATGCCGGCACGACTGGCGCTTCGGCCTGCGCTTGCGGACAGCCTTCGACGAAGGTGACGAACTGACCCGGTTGCAGCGCGATCCAGTTCTCGTTGGTGGTCAAGGGCTCGGTCACCACGATTGCCAGTCGGTCCTCGGGGCAGTTGTGCTGCGACAGGTCCATCTTCATGTCCTCGTCGCGCAGATGCACCTCGGTGAACGGGTGTTGGCGCACCAGGTAATACAGCTTGGTACTCGCGTGGGCCCACAAGGCTTGGCCGTTGCTCAGCAGGAAGTTGAAGGTGCCGTGCGCGGCGATCTGTGGCACCAGTTCCTGCAGTGTCAGGCTCAACTCGGCCACGCTTGGAACGCCGGCATGCGACTTCACCAGTTCCTGCATCAGCCAGCAAAACGCCTGTTCGCTGTCGGTGTCACCGACCGGACGGAAGTTCCCATGCAAAGTGGGTGCGTAGTCCTTCAGGTCGCCGTTATGTGCGAACACCCAGTAGCGGCCCCAGAGTTCGCGCACGAAGGGATGGGCGTTTTCCAGTGTGGTCGCGCCCAACGTGGCCTTGCGCACATGGGCTATCACGTTGTGGCTCTTGATCGGAAAACTACGCAGCATGTGCGCCAGTGGCGAGGTGGCCGCACTCTCCTTGTCGACGAAGTGACGGATGCCGCGCCCGGGCTTCTCGCCTTCGCTTTCAAAAAACGCGATGCCCCAGCCATCGGCGTGATGGTCGGTGTCCCCGCCGCGCCGGGCAAAGCCGGAGAAGCTCAGGGTCAGGCTGGCTGGCAGCCGGCTATTCATTCCCAATAACTGGCACATGTCGCAAAAGTCTCGCAGGCCTTGGGACGAACACTCGTCCGACGCGGCCTGCCTCACAGTTTAGCGGTCGTCGGCCGCAGGCCCGCGGCACTATGGGCCGGACGGTTACGGTGGCGCAGCATCCGCGGCCGGCGGAGTACGCTCAGTTGCGCGGTTCGGACCACAACTTTCCGCCGGTGGCCCAGTTCTCGCGTTTGACGTCGGTGATCAGGATGTCGACCGATTCGGGCGAGCCGCCCAGTACCTCGACAGATACGCGGGTGATTTCCTGCACCAGTTTTTTCTTCTGCTCGACGGTACGGCCTTCCATCATTTCGACGTGGTATGTGGGCATGGGGAATCCTCGTTTATGGGTTGAAAACAGGTGGCTGGCATGTGGCGCCGACCGTGCCGGCGTCGGCGCCCGCCTCAGGTTGCGCCAGGCGCCGGAGCGACTGCGGGTTCATCGGGCAGCCAGGTCACGATGAAGGCGGTACTGCAGGCGATCAGCGCCATGGCGAGCAAGAGGCTGTCAAAGCCGGCAGACTTCACCGCTGGCCCCAGCGAATATACCGCCAGCGAGGCCACGCCGAACGACACGGCCAGCCGCACGCCGGCAACACGCGAGCGGTAGGCGTCGTCGACATAGCGCACGACCATCGCGTCGGTGAACGGTATCGCGCCGAATACCGTGATCATGAAGCCGATCTGCAACCAGAACAGCCACCAACCCTGGGCATGGCTTGCCAACAGGAACATCGGGACCTGCAGCAACACGATGAACAGGTACAGGCGCTTGATCGCAAAGCGGTCGATCAAGCGCCCGACGATGACCTGCGAAAATGACGCGATCGCGTAGACGCCCGCCAACATCATGCCCAGCTGCGCCGGGTCCTCGACGATGCCTTCGAAGCGCTCGCGCATCAGTTGGCCGTTGCCATTGGTGGTGAAATTGAACAGCAGGCTGCTGGTGATGGCGGCGAAGGTCATCACCATGAACATGCGTGCCATCTGCGGTTTCGCCAGGCCCACCTTGGCGCGCGTCGTACGCCGGGCCGGCGATTCGGTCTCGATGGGTGCCAGCCGAAGAAAGAGGTAGCCCAGCGCCAGAGACAAAAGGCCGGGGAGCACGAAGGCGGCACGCCAGCCGACATACTTGACCATGAAGCCTGTCAGGATGGCGGCGAGGGCAATGCCCATATTGCCGGCCAGGCCGTTGATGCCGATCGTCAGACCCGGTCGGCTGGCATGCTGCAACAACATCGGAATGCCCACCGGGTGGTAGATCGCCGAAAACAGGCCCAGCACCGACAGTGCAATCGCCATCTGCCAGGCGTTTTGTGCCAGCGCACAGATCAGCGCCGAGATGCCTATGCCGAAAAAGAACACCAGCATCATGCTGCGCCGGCCCCACAGATCACCCAGCCGACCGGCTGGCACCGAGCCCAGGCCGAACATCAGGAACGCACCCGCGCTGTAAGGCATCAGGTCCTCCCACTGGGCAAATCCGAAGTCGGCCGCCACGCTGGCCACCGCTGTTGCGAAGATCAGCAGGAACATGTGGTCCAGCGCATGGGCCAGGTTCAGAAGCAGGGCGGTGCCGCGCGACAGGTTCATCTCGGAAGGTCGGGGGAGTGGATCGGAAGCTGGATTCTCACCGATACGCCTGGGCCCTGTCGGCTCGACGCGCCCGGCCTTCAGGCGCCTCGCTCCCTCGATGTGCGTCGCATGGCGCTTTATCTGTCCGTGCACGCGACATCCGTGAACTCGACATAGCCAGCACGACCGACAGTGGGCACAATCGCGTCAATGATCGCGCCCGCATCGATTGCCACTCCGGATCCTAAAGCTCCCCATCGCCTGCGTGGGAGCCTTTTCCGCAAATACCTGCTGCTCATCATCGCGCTGGTTGGCGTCGCAATGCTGGCATCTGGTGGTGTTGCCCAGTATTTCTGGCACAAGGAAACCCAAGCGTTGCTGGCTGATCTGCAGCGCGAAAAGGCGATCGGCGCGGCGTCGCGCATCGAGCAGTACATCACCCAGGTTGCGCGCCAGATCGGTTTCGCCGCACTGCCGCAAATAGGTGCCACCGATGTCGAGTTGCGGCGCATCGAGTTCCTCAAGTTGCTGCGCCAGGTGCCCGAGGTCACCGACGTCGCGCTGCTTGACAGCAAGGGCCGCGAACAACTCGCGGTCTCGCGCCTGGGCATGGACAGCGTGGGCTCGAACAAGGACCGGTCGCAGGAAGCTGCCTTCTTGCAGGTCCGGCCCGGTCAGCCCTGGTTTGGCCCGGTCTATTTCCGCAAGGAGACCGAGCCCTACATGACGATTGCGACCCGCGCCGTTGGCCGCGATGGGCCTGTGACGGTGGCCGAGGTCAATCTGAAGTTCATCTGGGACGTGGTCACCCGCATCAAAATCGGCGAAAAAGGCAAGGCCTACGTAGTCGACGACAAGGGTCTGCTGGTGGCCGATCCGGATATCGGCCTGGTGTTGCGCAAGACCAGCATGGCGCACCTGGCGCATGTCAAGGCCGGCGCCGATGTCCATGGCGCCGACACGCCCGCCATGGAGTCGCACGACCTGCGTGGCGTTGCAGTGCTGACGTCGGTGGTGTCCATCGAGCCGCTGGGCTGGAAGGTGTATGCAGAACAGCCCTGGTCCGAGGTCACCGCCAAGCTCGACGCGTCGATGCTGCGCACCGGCCTGTTGCTGCTGGCCGGGTTGTTGATCTCGGCACTGGCCGCCTGGGCGCTGGCGCGCAGTATGGTGCGGCCGATCCAGACCCTGGATGAAGGCGCGCGGCGCATCGGCGCCGGTGACCTGCACCCGCAAATCGATATTCGCACCGGCGATGAATTGCAGGGCCTGGCCGAGCAGTTCAATGCGATGACTGCGCAGCTGCGCGAATCCTATGCCGGGTTGGAGCGCAAGGTGGAGGAACGCACCGCCGAGGTGACGCAGGCGCTGGAATACCAGACCGCGATCAGCGATGTGTTGCGCGTGATCAGTGAGTCGCCCACCGACGTGACGCCGGTGTTCGAGGCCATCATGGACAGTGCGACGCGGCTGTTTGGGGTGTCGATCGCAGCGGTGTTCCGCTACGACGGGCGCCAGGTACACCTGATCGGGACCAAGGGGTGGTCCGAGGATGCGCTGCAGGATGCGAGCCGGCTGTATCCGGCAGCGCCGAATCAGGAAATGATCAGCGGCAGAGTCATCTTGTCGGGACAGGCCCAGACGATTGCCGACACTTATGCCGATGCCGGGTATGACCAGACGACGGCCCATGTGGGTCACTGGCGCCGCATGATGGCTGCACCGCTGCTCAAGGACGGTGCCGTGGTGGGGGTGCTGGTCATGGCCTGGGCCGCGCCGGGCGAGGTGCGCCGCAATGAACTCGACCTGCTCAAGACCTTCGGCGATCAGGCGGTGATCGCGATCGAGAACGTGCGCCTGATCAGCGAAACCAAGGAAGCGCTGGAGCAGCAGACGGCAACAGCGGAAATCCTGCGTGTCATCAGTGGCTCGATCACCGACACCCAGCCGGTGTTCGATGCGGTGGTGCGAAGTTGCAAGCAACTGCTCAATGGCCACGCGGTCGCGCTGGCGTTGCCGGTGGGAAACATGATCGAATCCAGAGCCTTTGCCAGCGACCTGCACGACGCCGGCGACGGCTCCGACGGGCTCAATCCCTGGCCATTGGATCTCGGAAGCGGTGTCGGCACCTGCATCCTGGAAAACCGCGTGGTGATGGTTGCCGACACCCAGGATAGTGGCGGAACCTTCTGGCGCATGAAGGACCTGGCCGCGCCCGGTTACGCGTCTGCCCTGTTCGTGCCTTTGCTGCGTCAGCGCAAGGCGATCGGCTGCCTGGCGATCCTGCGCGCGGTCAAAGGCGAGTTCACGCCCAAGGAAATAGCGCTGGCCCAGACTTTCGCTGACCAGGCCGTGATTGCGATCCAGAACGTGCGCCTGTTCAACGAGACGAACGAGGCGCTGGAGCAGCAGACGGCCACCGCCGAGGTGCTGCAGGTCATCTCCAGTTCGCCCACCGACGTGCAGCCGGTGTTCGATGCGATTGCCGAGCGTGCGATGACGCTATGCGACGCGCGTATCGGCGCTGTGACCCGATTCGACGGGGAACTGCTGCACCTGGTGGCCTTTCATGGTGTCACCCAGCAGGCATCGGACACGATGCGCGCATCTTTCCCGATCCGTCCCGGCCGTGAAGCCGGCACTGCCCGTGCCATTGCCGAACGTGCGCCAATACAGATACCCGATGTGCTGGCCGACCCGGACTACGCGCTCAAGGACGAGGCCAAGCGGGCCGGCTATCGCAGCAACCTGGCCGTGCCGATGGTGCAGGACGGTGAGGTCGTCGGCTCCATCGTCGTGTGCCGGGAGCAGGTGGGTCTGTTCCCCGACAAGCAGGTCAAGCTACTGCAGACCTTTGCCGACCAGGCGGTGATCGCGGTGCAGAACGTGCGGCTGTTCAACGAGATCCGCGACAAGAGCCGCCAGCTGGAAATTGCCAACCAGCACAAGAGCGAGTTCCTGGCCAATATGTCGCACGAGTTGCGCACGCCGCTCAACGCCATCATCGGGTTTTCCGAGGTGCTGCTCGAGCGCATGTTCGGCGAACTCAACGAGAAGCAGGACGATTACCTGAAGGACATCTTCACGTCGGGCAAGCATCTGCTGTCGCTGATCAACGACATCCTGGACCTGTCCAAGATTGAGGCCGGTCGCATGGAGCTGGACCTGAGTGACTTCGATCCGGAGCAGGCGCTGGGCAATGCGATGACGCTGGTGCGCGAGCGGGCGCAGACGCACGGCATCGCGCTGGCGCTGCAGGCCGACGGCATGGCCGCCGATATCCGCGCCGATGAACGCAAGTTCAAGCAGATCCTGCTCAATCTGCTGAGCAACGCGGTCAAGTTCACGCCCGACGGCGGCAAGGTCACCGTGCGCGCGGCCATGGTTGGAGAGCAGATCGAGGTGGCGGTGCAGGACACCGGCGTCGGCATCTCGGCCGAGGACCAGTTGGTGGTGTTCGATGAGTTCAAGCAGGTCGGACGCCACTACACCAACAAACATGAAGGCACGGGCCTGGGCCTGTCGCTGACCAAGCGTTTCGTCGAGCTGCACGGTGGCAGCCTGTGGCTGGAAAGCGAGCCGGGCACGGGGTCGACCTTCACCTTCACCCTGCCGATTCGGCCGGTCGAGGCGGCGCAAGATGCGAAGGAAGTGACATGAAGACCGTGCTGATCGTCGAAGACAACGAAAAGAACATGAAGCTGGCGCGCGACGTGTTGCAGGCCAAGGGTTATGCGACGCTCGAGGCCGTCAATGGCGAGGACGGTGTGCAGCTGGCGTTGGCGCACCTGCCCGACCTGGTGCTGATGGACATCCAGTTGCCCGACATCAATGGCTTCGAGGCCTTTGCCCGTATCCGTGCCGATTCCGACGCCGCGCGCATTCCGGTGGCGGCATTCACCGCGTCGGTCACGGTCGGCGACCGCAGCCGCATTACCGACGCCGGGTTTGACGCCTTCATCGGCAAGCCGGTGAATCTCAAGGAGTTCCTGGCCACGGTGCAACGGTTGACCGAAGGAGGACGTGGATGAGCGGCACCGAGTCCGGTTCGCAGCCTGGCGAGGCGCCGCGTGCAGCCCCGCATATCCTGGTGGTCGACGACACACCGGCCAATGTCAAGCTGCTGGTCGACCTGCTGACCGTCAAGGGCTATGTGGCGTCGAGCGCCGTCAATGGCGAAAAGGCGCTGGAGATGATCGCGGCCGATCCACCCGATCTGGTGCTGCTCGACATCATGATGCCGGGCCTGTCGGGCTACGAGGTCTGCAAACGCCTGCGCGCCGACCCGGCCACCGCGCTGCTGCCGGTGGTGTTGTGCACCTCGCTCGATGCCACGCAGGAGCGCGTCAATGGCATCGAGGCCGGCGCCGACGACTTTCTGACCAAGCCGATCAACCGGCCGGAACTGTTCGCGCGCGTGAAGTCGCTGTTGCGTATCAAGGCGCTGCAGGACGAGGTGAAGGCGCAATCTGCGCAGATTGCGTCATGGAACCAGACGCTGGAGCAGCGCGTGCAGGAGCAGGTCGGGCAGATCGACCGGCTCGGGCGGCTCAAGCGTTTCTTTTCGCCGCAATTGGCTGAAGCCATCGCCGCCGGTGACGAGAACATGCTCAAGACGCACCGGCGTGAGATCTGCGTCGTGTTCATCGATCTGCGTGGTTTTACCGCCTTCACCGACCAGACCGAGCCCGAAGAGGTGATGGAGATGCTGCACGGTTTTCACGCCGCCATGGGAAAGCTGGTGCTGGAACATGACGGCACACTCGAGCGCTTTGCCGGCGACTCGGTGATGGTGTTCTTCAACGACCCTGTGCCGATCGACGAGCCGGCGGTGCAGGCGGTGAAGATGGCACTGGCCATGCAGCAGGCCTTCGTCGCGATCGGACAGCAGTGGCACAAGCGGGGTTACGAACTGGGCCTGGGTTGCGGCATCGCACAAGGTTACGCCACGCTGGGCCAGATCGGTTTCGAAGGCCGCTGGGACTACGCCGCCATCGGCAGTGTGACCAACCTGGCCGCGCGGCTGTGTTCCGAAGCCGGGGCAGGTCAGATCCTGGCCGATCGCAAGACCATGGCCCGTGTCGAATCGCTGGTGCGGTCCACGCCGGTCGGGCCGCTGGAACTGAAAGGTTTCAAACAACCGGTGCCGGCCTTCGTGCTCGCCGGTCTGGTGGCGCCCGACTGACCGCCGCTATTGTCTAGTCAGGTTCGGGCACAATGCCGGGCTTCCCCGTGCCTTGTCCGAATCCACCGTGCGCCGTCTGAATTCCCCCGCTGTCCGAGCAGAAACCGCTGCCTTGTGGACGATCGCATGGCCGATCCTGGTTGGCCAGTTGGCGACGGTGGGCATGGGTGTGGTCGACGTGGCCATGGCCGGCCATGCGTCGGCACAGGATCTGGCGGGCGTGTCGCTGGGCGTGTCGATCTGGCACCTGGCCATCATCACGCTGATGGGGGTGCTGATGGCGGTCAACCCGATCGTCTCGCAGCATGTGGGCGCGCGCAACTTCGGCCAGATTCCGCATGTGGTGCGCCAGGCCCTGTGGAAAGGCCTGGGCTTGGGGCTGCTGGCCATGGTGGTCGTCAACGTGGCGGCGCTGGTGTTCAACACCATGGACATCGAGCCGCAGGTGCGCACGGTGGCACGCCAGTTCGTGCTGGTCATCAGCTTTGCATTGCCGGCTTTCTGTTGCTACCGGGTGCTGTATGGCTACAGCGCCAGCCTGAACCAGACCAAGCCGATGATGCTGATCGCCTTGCTGGCCTTGCTGCTCAACATCGTCATCAACTATGCCCTGGTGTTCGGCAACTGGGGTTTCCCGCGCATGGGTGGCGTGGGTTGCGCCTGGGCCACACTGTCGTGTGTCTGGTTCGACCTGGCCGCCATGACCTGGTGGATACGGCGCGCGCCGCCCTACCGCGAGACCCAGCCGCTGACGGCTTACGAACCGCCCGACGGGGTGCAGATCCGCGCGCTGCTGCGTATCGGCCTGCCGATTGGTGTGACCTATTTTGCCGAGTCCAGTGCATTCAGCCTGATCGCCTTGCTGGTGGCCGGCTTCGGCACCGCGCAGGTGGCCGGGCACCAGATCGCGCTGAACTTCTCGTCGCTGGTGTTCATGGTGCCCATGAGCATGGGGCTGGCCTTGCTGACGCGGGTCGGCCTGGCGCTGGGTGCGCAGGATGTGCAGGCGGCACGTTTTCGCGCCTGGCATGGTGTGGGGCTGTCGTTTGTCGCCGCTTTTGTGTCCGCGGTGCTGATCCTGCTGTTCAACCACCAAATCGCCGGCGCCTACACCAGCGATGGCGACGTGGCTGCCGTGGCCGCGCATCTGCTGCTGTTCGCCGCCTTGTTCCAGCTGCCCGATGCGGTGCAGGTCTCGACCAGCTGCGCGATCCGCGCCTACAAGGTCACGCGAGCGCCAATGATCATCCACATGACCGCGTTCTGGGGCATTTGTCTGCCGCTGGGCGTGGTGCTCGGCCTGGCGCCGGGTTGGCTGCCCTGGCGTCCGGTCGACGCGATGGCGGCGCAGGGATTCTGGATCGCGCTGGTTGTGGGCTTGACGATCGCAGCCGTCGGCCTGGTCTGGTTGCTCGACCGGCTGTCCTTGCAGTGGCTGCGCGCAGCGCTGCCAGCGGTCTGACAGAATCGGTCAAGAACCCATTTCCGGAGAATCGCGATGACGGACGGATTTACTACAGCGCAGTTCGATGCCGTGCGCGCGGCCTTTGCGCGCAACCTGTCGGAGGGCCCCGAGCACGGCGGTGCGGTCGCGGTCTGGGTCGACGGCCAGCCGGTGGTCGACCTGTGGGGCGGCACCCGCGACTTGGCGCGCTCGCAGCCGTGGCAACGCGACACCCTGGTCAATGTGTGGTCGGTCGGCAAGGGGGTGGTTGCGCTGGCGGTGGCGATGCTGGTCGAGCGCGGCCAACTCGACTACCAGGCGCCGGTCGCGCGCTACTGGCCGGAGTTTGCTGCCAACGGCAAGCAGCACATCACGGTCGATCAGGTGATGTCGCACCAGGCCGGGCTTGACGGTCTGGCCGTGGCGCTGCCCGATGCCGACCGGTACGACTGGGACGCCCACGTGGCGGCGCTGGCCGCGATGGCGCCGAACTGGCCGCCAGGCAGCGTCTGCGTCTACCACCCGATGACCTACGGCTTTCTGGCTGGCGAACTGGTCCGCCGTGTCGATGGCCGCAGCGTCGGTCGATTCGTGGCCGAGGAGATAGCCGGTCCGCTGGGCATGGCATTCTGGTTCGGCCTGCCCCAGGAGCAGGACCACCGGGTGGCCGAGTTGTCGGCCGATGACAAGGCCTACGACTGGGTGCGCCAGGGCGAGGCCAGTGCATACCCTGCCGCGTTCCGGCATCGGCGCCTGTCGGCAACAGCGCCAAATGAACGGGCCTGGCGCGCGGCGGAAATGCCGGCCGGCAATGGCCAGGGCGATGCCCGCTCACTGGCCCATATGTATGGCGTGCTGGCCGGTGGCGGCAGCGTCAATGGCCGAGTGCTGATCACGCCCGAGGGAATCGCGCGTGCCGTTGCCGAACGTTTCAACGGCACGGACGCCTGCTACGACGCTGACACGGTGTTTGGCGCGGGCTTTCGCATTGGCGCCATCGGTTACGGCCCCCACGTGAGCGCTGGCAATTTCGGCCACACCGGCTGGGGCGGCTCGGTTGCCTTTGCCGACCCGGCGCGCCGACTCGGTTTCGCCTACGTCACCAACCGGCTGCTGGGCTTCGACGACGGAGTCGATCCCAGACGCCGTCGTTTGCTGGACGCGGTGTACGCGGCGCTGTAGCGGAGGCCGTCAGCGCGCGCCGTGCTCCAGCATCTTCACGAGCAGATTCCAGTGCGGCTCGTCCACCGGCGTGATCGACAGCCGGTTGCCCCTGCGCAGCAGCACCAAATCGGCCAGTTCGGGCGTTGCGCGCAGCTCGGGCAGACCCAGCAGGCGTGTCTTGCGCTGCGCCTGCACGTCCACCAGCAGCCAGCGCGGGTTGGTGGGGTCTGACTTGGGGTCGAAGTAGTCTGACGCGGGCTCGAACTGCGTCGGATCCGGTTGTACGCTGGAGGCCACCTTGGCGATACCCGAGATGCCCGGCTCCGGGCAACTCGAGTGGTAGAACAACACGCCGTCACCCACCTGCATCTCGTCGCGCATGAAATTGCGCGCCTGGTAGTTGCGCACGCCGGTCCAGGGCACGGTGTGCTTGGGCGCCGCCATGGCGTCGTCGATCGAACATTCGTTGGGTTCGGATTTCATCAGCCAGTAGCGGGTCATCAAGGGCTCCGTGACATGTCGTGACTCGTTGTCGTGTGTGAAGGCCGGATGGTAGCCGTGTTGTCGGCGTCGACCTCCTCGTTGCGATCATCCGTGTGCTACCGCCATGCACCCGCGGCCTGGGCCGACGGCGAAAGCGATCGCTCCGCACGGGGTGGTAGGCTATGAGGCGGTCGGGGGCGTGAACCATGAGTGCTGATACGGGGGTCGACGCTGGAGCAGTGCAGGTTCAGGGCTTCGCGCCAATTGCCCGCGCCGACGCACGTGTGCTGGTGCTCGGCAGCATGCCCGGCGTGGCATCGCTGCGGGCGCAGCAGTATTACGGCCATCCGCGCAACGCCTTCTGGCCCATCATGGGGGCCTTGTTCGGGTTCGATGCGCAGCTGCCGTATGCGCAGCGGGTGCTGGCGCTGCAATCCTGCGGCGTCGCGGTCTGGGATGTGCTGGCCCGCTGCGAGCGCCCCGGCAGTCTGGACTCTGCCATCGCGCCGGCCAGCGTGGTGCCGAACGACTTTGCCGGCTTCTTGCGCCAGCACCCTGCGATCGCGCGCATCTGTTTCAACGGCGCCGCGGCCGCCAACCTGTATCGACGGCATGTGGTCGCCACCGTTTCACTGGTGCCGGCTGTGCAGACCTTGCGTCTGCCCTCGACCAGCCCGGCCCATGCCGGTATGGCGCTTGCTGACAAGTTGCAGGCCTGGCGGGTGGTGCAATCGGAGCAGGTGGTCGGCGGTTAGCCCAGCGGTATCCCGCCCCGGTGCTGCCATTGGGGCACAAGAACATGGCACCCGAAGGCGCATGTTGCGAGTCTCGCAGAGGACTCTTGACTGCAGCAGGTCAGACCGCTCCCGCCTTGACCTTCAGCCGCCAGGCATGCAGCAGCGGCTCGGTATAGCCGCTCGGTTGCGCCACACCCTTGAACACCAGATCGGTCGCCGCCTGGAATGCTGCGCCTTGCGGGTTGCCGGCCATAGCCACGT
>Ga0209491_10005928_pt1 | contig 17436 bp, 8 predicted proteins | sample BON02_FD_187213 | JGI IMG/M metagenome (GOLD analysis project Ga0209491, IMG submission 187213) | Freshwater microbial communities from Lake Bonney liftoff mats and glacier meltwater in Antarctica - BON-02 (SPAdes) (version 2) | ecosystem: Environmental > Aquatic > Freshwater > Ice > Glacier...
GCCCGTGCCTCAGCTTCAGCTATATCAGCCGCAGCCTTCTCCGCAGCCTCTTTCTCAGCCGCAGCTCGTTTCGCAGCAGCAGCAGCTTGTTCCGCAGTTAATCGTGCAGCTTCATCCGCCGCAGCAGCTTGTTCCGCAGCCGCAGCTTGTTCCGCAGCCGCAGCAGCTTGTTTCGCAGCCGCAGCAGCTTGTTTCGCATTCTCAGCCTCTTGCCTAGCGTCAGCTATAGCATCCGCAGCATTTTTCTCAGCTTCAGCTGCAGCTCGTTTCGCAGCCGCAGCAGCTTGTTTCGCATTCTCAGCCTCTTGCCTAGCTGTAGCTATATCAGTCGCAGCCTCGTCAGCAGCCTGTCTTGCAGCTTCAGCCTGTTCCTGAGCTTGTTCCTGAGCTAATCGTGCAGCTTCAACCTGAGCTTGTTCCGCAATCGCAGCCCGTGCCTCAGCTTCAGCTATATCAGCCGCAGCCTTTTTCTCAGCTTCAGCCGCAGCTTGTTCCGCAGTTAATCGTGCAGCTTCAGCCGCCGCAGCAGCTTGTTCCGCAGCCGCAGCCTTTTTCTCAGCTTCAGCCGCCGCTTGTTCCGCATCCTCAGTCTTTTTTATAGCTTCAGCAGCAGCTTGTTCCGCATCCTCAGTCTTTTTTATAGCTTCAGCAGCAGCTTGTTCCGCAGTTAATCGTGCAGCTTCATCCGCCGCAGCAGCTTGTTTTGCATGCTCAGCCCATGCATTAGCATCAGCCGCAGCTTGTTTCGCATTCTCAGTCTCTTGCCTAGCTGTAGCTATATCAGCCGCAGCCTTCTCCGCAGCCTCTTTCTCAGCCGCAGCTCGTTTCGCAGCAGCAGCAGCTTGTTCCGCAGTTAATCGTGCAGCTTCATCCGCCGCAGCAGCTTGTTCCGCAGCCGCAGCTTGTTCCGCAGCCGCAGCAGCTTGTTTCGCAGCCGCAGCAGCTTGTTTCGCATTCTCAGCCTCTTGCCTAGCGTCAGCTATAGCATCCGCAGCATTTTTCTCAGCTTCAGCTGCAGCTCGTTTCGCAGCCGCAGCAGCTTGTTTCGCATTCTCAGCCTCTTGCCTAGCTGTAGCTATATCAGTCGCAGCCTCGTCAGCAGCCTGTCTTGCAGCTTCAGCCTGTTCCTGAGCTTGTTCCTGAGCTAATCGTGCAGCTTCAACCTGTTCCTGAGCTAGTTTTTCAGCTAATCGTGCAGCTTGTTCCTCAGCTAATCGTGCAGCCTCAGCCTCGGCAGCAGCCTGTCTTGCAGCTTCAGCTTCAGCAGCAGCTTGTTCCTCAGCTAGTTTCGCAGCCGCAGCCTTTTCCGCAGCTGCAGTCTCGGCAGCAGCCTGTTCCTCAGCTAATCGTGCAGCATCGGCAGCAGCCTGTCTTGCAGCTTCAGCCTTAGCCGTTTCCTCAGCTTCAGCAGTCGCAGCCTGTTCCTGAACTAGTTTGTCAGCCTCAATCTTCGCCGCAGCCTTGTTCTTAGATCTCTGTTCCCTTTTAGCAGTCGCCGCAGCCTTGGCAGCAGCCTCAGCTTCAGCCTTCTCCTCGGCAGTGGGAAGCTTCGCAATTGCAGACTCCAACGCTTTCTGCAACTCCTTGATAAATGGGAACGGTTCCAGGTCGCCTAGTTTGTGTATTATATATTTCTTCTCGATTGCTCCTTGCTCTTCCGTTGCTTCTTCTTTGCATTTACGAGGTAAGTTATTGAGCAATTGCATGTATGCAATCCCGCGAATGTAATTGCAGAATTTAAAATAATCAGTATGGAAAGTATTAGCGCGCACCTTACCCATAGCATCAGGGACTGATTCAGTAGCCTTGCCTTTACCAGCAAGCTCAAGATTATATGTTTTTTTAGAACTTTCGAATGCTTGGTCCATTATGGGTTTGTGTGCTTCAACTTCCTTCATGAAGTCTTTGGGGCCTTTACTACGAAGCGCGCCCTGATACGCATTTTCAGCAACTGTTATAATCTTCTTTAGCTTTGCATCGTCAGTGTTCGAATTAAGTAATTCATCAATACTTGCTTGATCCGTCTTTGTATTCACATTATCACTTATCACGTCTTCAGTTGCAGGACTCATAGAAGTCTGCTCCTTAGCTTCAGCAGCTTGCGCCTCCTGATCAACAGTAGTAGTAGCAGCGCCTCGAGGGGAGGGAGTCTCAGAGGTGAAATTGTCTTGCGTAGTGGTACTGGAAAGGGAACCGGAAAGAGAGCCATTGTCAACAGGGACTTCACCACCAATAAGAGTGCGAGCTGTAGCGTCATCAGCTTCGCTCTGGACTAGTAATTCCGCAATTGCATTTTCAAGTAATTTCGCAATTTCTTTATTCTTTTTGTTCTTAGCAATCCCCAATGCTGTCTCGCTCTTCTTGTTAACTGCGTGAATATCTGCTTTTGCTTTGATCAGTAATTTTACGATGTCTTTCTTGTCACATCCAACAGCAACACCCAAAGCTGTATTGCCCTCATTATCTTGCGCGTCAATCTTTGCTCCTTTCTCGATCAGCAATGCACATGCTTCTGTATTGCCATGTGCAGCAGCCCAACGCAAAGCAGTTTCTTCTGATTCACCTTTCGCTTCAATATTTGCTCCTTCCTTGATCAGTAATGCGCATGCTTCTGTATGGCCATATGTAGCAGCCCAATGCAAAGCGGTTCTTTTTAATGCACCTTGCGCGTCAATATTTGCTTTTTGCTCGATCAGCAATGCACATGCTTTTGTATGACCACATGCAGCAGCCCGATGCAACGCGGTAGTGTTGAGAATATTTTGCGCGTCAATCTCCGCTCCTGCATTGATCAATTCTGTAGCGATTTCTGTTGCGCCGTATTGAGCAGCGTAATGCAACAATGTATTGCCATCTCGATCTGTTCTCTTTACATCAAGACCTTTGAGTGATTCTGTAAATTTATTTACGTCATCACTTCTCATGGCTTCAATCGCACGACTCATAGCATCCTGCTCCTTAGTCGCCTCATTGACTTGTGTATTAGCGCTAGAGGTGCTCCTGCTAGGAGTAGCAGCAAAGGCTGCAGAGCTGCGCTTAGCTTTTTCAGACGCAGTATTAAAGGTTAACTCACCAGGATGTACGGGCTTAGATTGTGCGCCACTATGGGCACAACCCTCAGGCATAGCATTAACATTAATCATTGAAATTAAATTGATACACAAAATTAACTTATATCTATTCATAATAATATTATACGCTTACTGATCGATTGAATCAATCAGTCCTATACATAAGCAGCTCGAGCTCACTTAACCAGAGCGTGTTTTTGGCTTGGCACTTGCTTAGTAATTTATAACCACTTAGAGAAGCCAGATATAAACATTACCTTGGTTAAGAAAAGCACGCAAGCAAAGAGTGTGGTGTGATTTCCTGTGCTACAAGTTGTTATTAGCTTGTTTGAAGATGCGTGAAGTTGCGCAAGGATATTGTTGCCTGTAATCGCGCGTATTCATATAAATGCCAGAACAACACTGAGCACGACTCATCAATTAATAATAAACTCATAAAGTATATACTCAAATTATGATAGCGCTGTACACGATAATTGCGTTTGGATATCTTACTTGTTTAGTGGGTTTATACAGATATCAAAGCTCATCGTTCCGAGTGCATATTACTAGTGCAGCGTCATTAATTATCTGTTGGGCGATGTTTTTGCTAGCGTTGTTTAATTCTCAGGATTCTTGGATTGCATATGGTGTATTTATATGGGCGTTAATACAAACGTGCATAGCGCCAATGGTCAGTCAAATGTGGAGAAGTATTGAAGAAGATCAATAGTACAAATATCAAAACTCAGCGTTTCGAGTGTGCATTACCAGTGTAAATGCATTAATTATCTGTTGGGCGATGTTTTTGCTAGCGTTGTTTAATCGGTCAGATCGTTGACGTACGAAGAAAATCAATAATATTGCTTTTTCATTTTTAGACCAAGCCAAAACCGGTAAATATCGAAATAATTATCTAGGTTATGTTTAATCGGTCAGATCGTTGACGTACGCAGAAAATCAATAATATTGCTTTTTCATTTTTAGACCAAGCCAAAACCGGTGCATATCGAAATAATTATCTAGGTTATATTTAGTATTGTATCTAGCTCGTTCTATATTAATGCATTTGTCAAGTTTTCTAAATGCGATGAGCTCTGCAAGGTTGTCTGGACGAGCAAGAAACGTTAAGAACAATTCAGATTTTTTATAATCCTTGCCACTTTTACGAGGGATAATGAACCCATCAATCCATATGATATATTGCGGTGGTTTGTACAGAACGTAATTTGGATTGCCATTGATTCCGGTGTGCAGTAAATCACTCCATCCTAATACGATATCTGTGGATTCATTTTGCAGAGCAGCAACATAGTTTAAGGTGCTAAAGTTAAAATATTTTTCCAATTTACATAACTTCTTTTTCACAAACTTTAATTCTTCAGGAGAGTATTCCTCGATTTTTATACCACTGTACAACATATAGCTATAAACTACTTCTAACGGAGAATCCAATATGGTAATTGAAATTCCTGCGTTGTATAATTGCTGGACAATTTCTGCATTGAAAATTAAATCCATTGGGTCGTCAGGAATAAAACCAAGTATCTGCTCGACCTTTTGCGTGTTATACACGAGATTCACACTACCAAACATCCATGGCATTGCAAGTATTTGATTGTCATTGCTGCACACCAATGCATGAGGAGTGCGATAAGGGATTAATGAGCGCATTTCACTGGGCAGTGGATGGATCAAACCAAGATCGTATGCAGATTTAATTAAAGGGTTCGGGTGTAGCGGGCAATTAACAATATCGTGCTTCACATTTCCAATTAACATATTAAAGATTGCTGCGTTATCTTCGTCTTCATCGCAAATTACCCTGATGCCATATTCTTCGTGGAATTTTTGTAAGATGGTTGCAGGCAAGTAGTCGTTGTAACATTTTAGTGTAATTGTGCTTTTATCTGATTTTTGAATAAACAGATATGAAATCAATCCGATAGACATCATGATTATCAAACGTAACATTTATTTTACAGTTTAGCACTTTGTGAAGTTGAATGGTGCACTTGATAGGGCTCGAACCTACAACCTTTGCCTTCGGAGGGCAACGCTCTATCCGTTGAGCTACAAGCGCGTATAGAATTATTTTAACATGATAAAATTTTTATTTATTTGATGTTTGCGTTGCTAAGCCAAAGGTATTATTAATTACATTAGATATGATAAAAAGGAAGGGTTATTTAGCTTTGTGCGCAGCATTAGGTGCGTGTCATTATACACATGCTGTGCCTGGCTCGTTCGAGATAGAAATCACCGATACTAATAAGTCAGCGGTGCCAAATGGCAACAAGCGTGTTTCGTATTTGTATTTATATGGAATGACACCCGATATTTGCACAGCGCAGCAGATTTCTCCATTGTTAAAAAGATTGCACTCTGTCTTGTCAAAATCGAACTTAGTTACGGACGATGATTGTAGTTATCTTAAGTCTGTTACGCACTTATTGACCTTTAAAGAGATAGCTCGCGTAAAGGAATGGTGTAAAACACAAGATCAATCTAACGATGGGATTCAAAGATTAACGGATGCATGTATTCGACAAGAACAAACCAAAGAGCATGACGATATGATCATCGCGATGAGTCGTATGCTTGTTTATTATGATTTAGAGAGGCTAGATCCAGAGTTCTATGGTAATGAAATTATTTTAGACATGGGAGAAGGTGTCGGCAAGGTTATGATTCCTGAATTTATTCAAGATCTCTTGTTTCACGCAGTACCAGCGATCAAAAACAGCAAAAATGCGCAAGACGAAATTGCAAAGAGCATTCAAGAGATGTTGTTGAAAGGTGAATGCAAATCGGCACCGGATAAAGCCAATGAATATATTGTGACTGCCGATGGGGGAAGTAAAAAAATGGATGAAATGTTTGCATCGTGCGTTAAAGATAACGCTTACCATCCGCTTGTAAATCACGCTGCTAACAAGATTTTACTCGAGGCTTTCGAATCTCAACGAAGCTGTTGCAAAACTCGGACATGGACTCAGCTTTCCCTGGTACAATCCATGTCGCTAAAAAATCTGAAATCATTAGACGCTTTAACGCTCACTTTGAAAGAGAGGATGAATTACAACGCTATAAGATCAGATCACACAAATCTTGATTTGGTGCGAAAGCAGATTAAAGCTTGCATTAGACAGAATACGCAGAAGAAGGCTTGCTCGAGTGCGGCATGCGTAGTTCTTCCTACAGCGGGACTTGTTGTTTTTGCTTGTACTGTATTCGTGTATAGGCTCAGTCAAGTATTGCAGCAAAAGGATAATTCTGTACCTTCATTAATAATTGATTCAAACGATTCCAATCGTTCCAATGATTCAAATGCCTCGATTACCACAACATCTGCGACGGAACAATTGCATTCATGACAATATTTAATGCAATTAGCAATTAACCAGACTGATCACCAGTCGTTAGCGGTTACGTTAGCAGACCCAATGTGGAATTGGCAAAGTGGCATCCAGTGTCCTGCAATGCATTCTGCGTTCAACGATTCAGAAGTTTCAGTACCAGCTAAGATAAACGGTGTTTTGGGCAGTTACAACATAAGTATGGAGCAAATGATGATTGGTGCTGAATGTGCTAAATCTGACAAGAGAGAATGGTCTCAGTATAGTTGTGTAGAAGCTCAAACAGCGGACAAAGACACAACGCTTGCGCAGGGGCATTTGCTCAATCCAGCTTTGTTTGGAGATTTTTTTACTCTTTACAATGGTACATTTACAGCAAACACAAAGGCATTGCGCCCTATGATGGAAAGTTCAGCATTGTTTGAATCAAACGCACATGCGCTCGTTATTTGCAACGCGTCTTGTAAAGATAATACTGTATTTGAAAATCCATGCGCCGGATATGTACAAGCAGATAGCAAGTTTATGCTGCACAACATATACAAAGAAGACGGTTTGTGGCAAAGAATTGTATCAACAATGCTTTGGAATATTGAGAAGAAATGTAATGCAGGTTTTACAGATATTAAGTACATCTCTCCTGAACAAAGTAACTCTAAATCGTTCAGTAATGCGCATAATACAGCGCAAAGATATCTCGAAGCGTTCATGGTAAATAACTCTTTGGTGGAAGGTTGTGTAAGGGCCAATCCAGCAATCGCAGAAGAATTATCAGAACTGCTCAATACAAATCAACAAGCAATCACTTCCTAAATGGGCGCAAATAGCAATTTGCACTCAATATACCGCGTTCTTTATTAGAATTACTCATTGAAATATAGAATTTTTGCAAAAAATCACCAATGTCTTAATATTCATAATGAAATACATATCAAATATCAGTAATATCACTCTTGTATGAAAAGAAACGTCACAGCGGTCATGTTGTTGGTGCTTTGCACAGCAAATGTAATAATCGCGCCACCTAAACAAAATCAAGAAGTTGAATTAAGCAGTACAAACAATCAGCAGAATCAAGATGCGGTGAGTGCAACTTTACTTCAGCTATTTATTGAGGACGGAGCACTTCAACCTGTTAAGGTGTATCCAAAGACAGAAGCGTTTACTCAGTATTTTATGCAGTCTACACGGAACATCAAATATGTATTGCAGGTATTAGGAATGAAGAAGAATGGGGACAAACCAATAGGTTTTATAAAAGACTTTGTCACAAACCTTAATAGTAAATCAGATCTTAGCGCATATTACAACAAGTTAGAGCAAATGAACCTGCAAACGAAACCAAGTATTTGGCACGATGCAATCACAGCTGAGTTGGATCAATCAGAACAAGAAAAGTTTTTCTTTTTAAATGGTGTGGCGCAATTATTGTCTGTATGTGTTTCTCAGCAGAATAACGCAAAGATTTCATTTAGCGAAGAACCTCAGAAAGACAGTGTCAATGTTATTAATATTAAGCTCACGGATCTTGGTGACCTTGGTAGAGTTCAAGATGCACGAAAATTGATAATGAAAGAGCGCGCGCAGTTTTTGGAACGATTAACAGCAAAATGTATCAAAGAAACAGCTTTACATCAAGACATTCTGAATGAAAGCGGCATTGGTGCATTTCCGGTAAAAGCTACTGTTAAACCAGCTTCATCAAGTGCAAACGGAGCGTCTGCGTCAAATGGTGCAGCACCAAGTCCTGCAGCACAACCTGCTCAAACTACGCAGAATGCAAGTAATGAAAATGACAGGAGGGCAGCTACGCGCAAAGGAATGTGTTCACCAGTGTCCAAAAGTTTATGGGCGCTTACAGGTGCCTGTGCTTTAGTTACGGGTGGAATTATTTTCTATCAGAACTCGCAAAATGATAATGATGCAAATGCAGATCTTGATAAGCGTGGCTCCACAGCAACAAGCTCTACAACAACATCTACACCCGAGCCAAAAAAATGTACTGCAACCCAACTTCTCGAAGCGCTTGCAGTGAATATAGGTCAATTGAAGGAAGTTAACGCTGAAGCGTGTTCTGGTTACGAAGATCTGTCGGTTGCAGACCCTAAGTCTTGCTCGCGCGATGAGATTCAAGCGACAGAAGCAGAGCTTTCAAAACGATTGGAGGCAATACAGTGCGAGGCACGTGTATGGTCTGTTTTCGCAAGGGAAGTGAGTAAATTTTTAAACGAACAAGGTGAGTATATTACAGATCTTAGCACTGGTGTGCAAATGCCAGACAATGGACTGCGCAGGGTTCTAAAATCACGCGAATCATTACAAGGATTATCAGCGCAAACAACTGCATTACAGTCTGGATGTAGCAGTACAATCACCGATGATAGCGCTTTCTTTGATTTAATGACAACAAATGTATTTATTGATAAGAATGTTAAAACTCACGAAGCAGAATGGCAAGCTAATATCGCAAAGAATTGCGGACAATCATGCATTACAGATAATGTACGAGCGCAATTCCCTGAGGGATATAAAGGGCTTATTCAAGCATGTTATAGCACTAGAGCGACCATTATTCAGAACGTACAGAAAATGTTTAAAGGTGCAGATCAGGAAACTCAAGATAAATTGAATGCGATTCTTGTAGAATCTGAGCAATACTATCCGATACAAGCAGGCAAAGAATGCGAACGCTTAACAGGGTGGGCTCAGTGGGTTCGTGCTAAAATCACAGAACACAATTTACAGTCAAAGATTTGTATTTCGGATCAAGATACATCTTCAATCAGCTGGGCATGCAATGGTAGAGATAACTTTGCGCCAGTTGGTCAGTGCAATCAAACGACAACTGTTGCTCCGGCAATTACAGTACCCACAACACCTCCGCCTTCATGTGATCTTGCAAAGAATCTTGAGCAATTAAATGGCAATCTTGCTAGTTTAGGATGCAATCAAGCCAATGTAAGTGCAACGGCATCATGTGCGCAAGATTCTCTTCAAGTGCTTTTCGATAAAATCGCAGCAGAATTAGAGATATTGACTTGCGAAACAAACAAAGGTGTGCAAAGTGGTGTGCGTGCGTATATCACTCATATTAGTACTTTTGGTTGGAACATAACTGCTCCTAATAAGCGATTGCAAGACGCCAGCAATGAGCACGAAGCAGTACGCGACGCGCTTCAATCATCTCGGGCCTTGAGCGGTATGTGTCAAAACGCGTTATCAGCAGATTTGACCAGTTACATCACTGGTACAAGCTTTAATTCCAAGACTCAACTTTCAGGACTTGTTGATACATGGGCAGAAAGAGTAAGAGAAATGTGCAATGCAGGAACACCGCAATCTTGTGTGACAGGCAGTGCGCAAGAAGCGATTAATGCTAAATATCCAAAATGGAAAAATCTTATACAGTCTTGTAATGCTTGGTATCAAAATGAGCAGAAGGCTTTACATGACGAATTAAATATTGATCTGACCACAGAGGAGCTAAAATCTTTAGACGCAGCACTCAGGCCCAGCTTAATCATTATTGACAAAGGCAAGGAATGTATTGGATTAAGTCAAAGATTGAATGAAGCAAGACAGTATCTCCCAGATCGATTTTGCTTAGGTCAAGATAATGCCACAGCGTTTGCAAATATCGCTTGTACTGATACTGTTTCTAGCGGTCCTTTAAGGAGAAGCGCAGCAGTTTGTACAGATAATATGGCAGCGCTCATGACCGATCAACAACCCAAATCAGACTCTGGTATTTACAGCTCTAAATCATGTCAAGATGCGATGCAAATACCAAGTTCAGAAGAAATCAATGCTGCACGAGATAAATATCAAACCAATAACGCGCAAGGTGATTGGAGTAATTTTCCTCAGTATTATATAGACAAATGGAAGGAGCAAATAACAGCAGGTTGTATGAACAAAGGTTTATTTGAAAGACCTTTATCATGTATGACGTCTCCACAAGCTGTAAATGCGCCGTTTTTTGCAGATTGCAAGGTTCTTTTCGAGAGTGCATTAATTGCTCAAATGAATAAATTACCTGCGGCGTATTTAACTCATAAGATTTTTGACAGTGGTTTAAATAAAATTATCACCATCAAAGAAAAGCTAGAACAGTTAATTAAAGAGAGTGTGAACAATCCTCTAAGCAATGATGTTGGTAGTTGGATCAACTCAATTCGAAATGCATTGCCAATGGAGTTGTGTGATGTGAATCCTGCAAGCGTTACATTAAACAACGCTCAACAACATCAGTTATTACCATCTTGCAGTGAAGGAGAGGATATGCCTGGATTGAATGAATTGGTGACATATACAAAGAATTTGTTTAACACAAATCAGATGTATACCATCGAGCGTTTCTTCTCTAACGAGAGGCATTGCATAGATTTAGCACCATTACCACAAGGAAAAGATCACGGGCAGAACATTTGCGCAAAGCTTCATGATGCATTGCTCACTGGGTTATTAACATGTTACGAGGCAAGTTGTTACACTGGTGCTTCAGCGCCGGAAATGCCATCGGTAGCCAAAGGTAAAGATTGTATTGGACTAACAGATCATGTCTCTGCTGATTCCTTATATCTTTCGTCGTGTAATGATAATCTTGGTAGAACTTCTAGCATCCCAGAGCGCATTAGATTGTTAAGTAATCACGGCACGTCTAATCGCGCAATTGCTGCAGAACTACAAAAAGCAGCACGAGTAAGCGTTGCAAATTATGTAGCATTAGGAGCAGGGTACATTGCGGACGCAAACTTAGACGCGACCCGTGGTACACAAGGTACATTTGGTGCTGGCTTTACAGAGGTTCCTGAGATTAACACTCTTGCTTTGAAGGGCTCTTCGGGTAGTGTGTACACTCCTTCTGCTGCTCGAAAAATGTTAGCAACTTGGGACAAGCAATCTACCACATCTGAACAAGTGGGTTATACGTATAATAATGGTGATAAAATGGTTCTAAGTACGAATGCAGATCACTCATTTGGACCGTATAATCTATATGAAAAAACAGTAATAACAGAGGATTGGGATTATAGTAATCAACAGAACAGGGCAGCGAAGAATTTTCAGATGAATTGCGAAAGGTTCACAAAAGAACTGTATGAAAAAGGGCAGTTACCTAAGGAATACGCTTCGTACGCTTTTCTGAATTGGGAGAAAATGTATGCGGGGTCGATGACACAGGGTGAAAGGTGCCCTCAGCGGGGAAGCAATGTAAAAGTTCCGCGTGGACCGAACGTCAATGGACCGTCTGTAGATAAATTTACCCGGGATATTGTCGGTTTAACTTCGTTAGGTTTAGGTCCTTTTGTACGTGAAATTGCTGTAAATGGATTATTTAAAGGCGGTGATTACAATATAGCTTTTGATTTGAGTCAATTCAAAAGCGCCTTTGATTCGAGTAAGTCCATACTGAAATTTACTGGCGATTTAATCGATAGGTACCCTAGAATCCTGGAGAAAGTTGCAGAAATTCATCTTGATATAAACGAAGCAGAAGACTCCAAGAATAAGTTGCTAAAATGCCCGGTATACCTATCAAAGGTCACAGGTCATACATGGGACAACTACGCTCTGGGTGTCTGGTCGAGCCGAGGTACGCGGGTATGCTACGGAATTATGGCTGACTCTAACGAAATGTATAAGGAGAAACATCGCAGACCATATGAAGTGCAAGTGTTGCCACGCGCTTCATATTATTATTACAAAGAATTCATGATGAGATTTACAAATCCAGCAATGAGTTTACTTGCGCAACATATGTTGTTACATCACATGCATCATATTGTCTTTGATTTGGGGTTATCAATCAAAAAGTTAAACTTCTCTACGCTTAAAGATTTAGATGTAGAGCATGACGACGCTAAAACTTCCGAGCAAAATGCGCGCAAGATATATAAGGCATACGCAAAAGCATACCCAAAATCTGGTAATCTTTTTGAAAAACTAGATCCGATTTTTAAGGATGTTACCTGTGTGCCGAGAAGCTGGAATACTCCATACATACTTGCAAATATCATCGGAGTAGACATGCATAGTAAATTAACTACACAATGCACTGAAGCGCAACTTGCTCAATATTACGGCAAAGGAAACGCAGAAGTCATTGAGAAGCTCGCGCCTGTACAACTAAATAAAGAAGAAGACACTTCATCGATAATCGTTTAAAGCGATGATTCGAAGATAGCATTTATAAAGTTTTGACTTTTTACTTGTATTCTTGTTATATGAACAAACACCTCTGGTCTGGACTGCTTCTTGCGTCTAATATAGCAGGAAGTTACGCGCCAGTTCGGGAGACACACGCAGAGCGCTATACTTGCAAACGGATCTCAGCATTAAGTGGAATGGCTATCGCGATTATGGCCTTTCCCTTTCCCTTGAGGCAATATGGCGTTTCAATTGGTAATAGCAGTGCGAACACATTATTACGCAGCGCGGTGCCTACAGGTAAGACATATATCTTGAACAATCAAGTCTTTTCAGAGCAAGGTATTGTAAGAGACACCGAACGAGGCACGTTTCAATTGCCAGGGCATGAAGCGTTTTATGATATTTCGAACCAACCAGATCCAAAGACAAAATGGTGGGATATTTTTACTCAAATAGAAAAGATCAGGTGCGTTTGGCCCGGTAGTAGTTATTATCTATGCAAGCCTGAGATTCAAAATGTCTTGGAATCATTGAATAAATTAAATGTTGCGCAGTTGGAATTTGGAACTCAACCAGAGGAGTGCAAGCCAAGAGGTAGTAAAATTACTAACATTAATACATTACAATGCATAATATCAAGGATTGAAAATATGTTGCAGGATGATTATCGTGCAGCTATTCAAGACACTAAGGCCAAGTTATCTGACACTTGCTATACCTTTTGTATAAACAACGATTGCAAGAGACCGATAGCCATGATACTTTCGACTGAATCTCCGACTAGCGAGGTGTTTGATATAATCTTGATTCTGTCTTGTAGGATTATAGACAATACTGGGCTCATCTTACACGAACGACCAATGAAAGAAATCTTAACATTGATCCCGCATTCTCCCAATGTATATAATGCGAAAAATTCAGATACTCTCTTGCAAAGATATTATAGTGAAAATACCGCACTGTACGCTGGTCCTGTACAAACATGGTCAGATGTAATTAAGATTGCAGCAAGCTCGCCAACGCGGTTGATTGAACTTGGATTATCGCGAACATTTGACAAATCAAGTCATGAAGATTTATCACTAGATCAGCAGATGTATTACGACGATGGGGTGCCAGTGTTGTATTACCAACCAAACACGGCAATGCTAGAGCATGATGTTGATCGCTTGAGGTCCTCAGAAGAACGCTTGCAGATAGTGAATGACCCACATGTCAATTTTAGTATTGATTATTGCGGGGACGAGTACAGCAAAGCTCTTCTAGCAACAGGTGCTCAAGGACCAATGTTTGATAAGTCGAATATTTTTGAATACCCAACTCCGGAAAAACCGCAATTCACTTTATCATATCAGGTACATGGGGGTAATAATAAATGTGATTTAGATCCACGTGCAGATTTAGAGTGGATTTTAGGAAAAATTGATTCCAGCGTGTCATTGCATACGTCGATACAAATGTTAATTAAACGGTTACATCATAATGAGTCTAGTGCTGTATTATTCGAGCATACTAAGAACGCTACAGAACCTGTGGCTGCGTTTGACGGTATGCCAGCAGGTCCGTTTATTCGCAGGCTACTCAGAACAGCCATTCCAAATGTCACGGATGAATCACAGCTGAAAGAGATTGGTATCGCAGAAATAATTGAGAGATTACTTAATGCGCTAACGCAGATCAATCAAATTGAATCTGAATTAAAGAAACGCACATGGTCCAGTTCTTGTCCAATTGCCATTACAAAAATCGAGCAAGTTACAGAGAATTGCACTACAGTGACATTTAAGCAGGCGGTTTATGATTATCCAAAAACTTATAATGAATATTTCAGTCGCCAAATTAATATCGCAAAGCATAACACTATTCAGACTGTATTCTTTCTTATAATTGCAGATGCGATGGTCAAGGTATCCCCGGGTATTCGCGAGATAAATCGCAATGCGTTATTACCGTCGTCAGTTACGTGTAAATCATTGAGAAAATACACAGATAATTTATTCAATTGCACTCAAGAAGAATTGTCACAAATAATGTCCCCTTTGTTAGCACATGTTAACGCTTTTAATGACCCAGATCAGGGCATGTGTTTGTCGAAAAAGATTGTTAACAAGACAAGCGCTGTGCAAGAAGTTGCTTCATAATCGCGGGAGTAGGGGATTGTGCTTCGCACCAAGGAAACAGGTTGTATCTCTATAATTCATTTAAAAAAGTGTAAATATTTGCGCACACTTATTACATATTATATTGAAGAATATATTGATGAAGTTTAACTTACTCATGATAAGCCTTTTGACCCTTCAGGTTACACTGGCTCCGCCGCCGCTTCAGTCGGTAAAGTTTAGCGAAACAGATAGCGCTGTGTTCAGCTGGGCTTTTAACACAACACCAGAGCCTGAAGATGTTATTGAAGAACCTGAGGAACCAAAAGACCCATGTGCGCGAGTAGTGTATTACTTGCGAGCTGCATGTAACAATACAGAAGCGTGGTGTCGCAGTCTAAGAGATTTGTATTAATTTATTACCTGAGATGTGTATAGCGTCTTCACGCCAACGGTTAACATATGATTGATTAATGTAATATATCGCATATAGTGATTGCAAGTTTCGTTAAAGAGTAAATTTTCTATTCCATTATTGTTTCAGACTATTTGATGCGTAAGTTACAATTGAATGAATATGAGATTAATAAGAACAGCAGTCATTGTTTTGTGCACTTATGGATTAATTGCACCAGGTTCTACTTCTAGCTTGGACAGCAGTGGTAGCCTCGTGAATAGCAGCGATAGCAGCGTGGATTACAATTATGATCGAGAATTCAGCAAACCAGACAATATACACGCTCCTGGCGCTCCTGGTGCGCAACTCACTCAAGACTCTCTTCATTCGCAGACTGGGCAAAGAAATGCTATATTTTCCCACCAACAGGATCATGCATTGCATTACCAACGACAACAGGATCAGGCCTTTGCTCGACAACAGCAGGATCAGGCATTTGCTCGACAACAGCAGGGTCATATAGTAAATGAATCTAACGTTAGAGAGCTTTTACCACTAGAGATAGAAATGCCAAATAGCAACAATCAAGACACAAATCAGTCGAATTCTTGTGAAAATTGCATTTCTAACTGTTCTGCTGTATTGTCACCAGTATATTTATGCGTTATATGCGCTGTGACCTGCTGCAATCCATTGAATTGGATGTAAGGCAACTGAATTGTGACGCAATACACGATTAATAATTTCTGAATTTACATGGTTACGTAATAAGTAATTTGCGTTAATATTGATACATGAAGTTCACTAAACTCATGTGCGCGATGTTAGCAACCGGTATTAATTGTATGCAGAATGGTCGGCATGACAGTTTTTCTGTAGATGAATCAGAGGGTCAATACAATGGTATGCCTTCTTCACCGAATGTAAAATCGGGCAAGAGATGCGTGCTTGCTGTAACTGCATTGATAGCATCAGGTTTAATTGGCGTAACTTATTGGTTGGCTCGGGCTGAACAGAAAGAAGGTCAATCAACAGATCCTGTTGTGTCGTATGAGACCACTACCGAAGCAATGTCTAATATTTCCTCAAATGCTACTACAACCAACGCGCATAACGCATCTTTGAGCACCACCACTGTAGCTCAAAGCTTAAATACTACTGCTGATTTATTAGAGAGCGCCTCAAAACAGTATTTAAGAGGTTCATTTCAATCTATAGCTCAATAACATAGTAACACTATGTGTATACCCCCCCTTGAATATATAATTACACTTAGTATGAAGAAAGTTATATATTATAGTACAATCGTAGCACTGAGGTTATGAAGGTACTATGCATAAACCCATTCAACTTAACGAGTTTGAAATGGTTTTTCCACACAAGACACGCTTTGAGGGCTTTAATTATCAAATTACTTACGGCAGTCGTATTGGAATTATTGGGAGAAACGGCAGTGGTAAATCTACTTTATTGAAAATGATAGTCGAGCGCTGTCACGACAATGCGTTTGTTGGTTATGTACCGCAAATCATCAATGATAATGCAGATTTAAGTGGTGGCCAACGTTTAAACAAAGCGATAACGAAAGTTTTAAGTGTAGACCCGGATATCTTGCTCCTTGACGAACCAACAAATCATTTAGACTCATCTAATTACAAAAGTTTAATACGCATGTTGCAATATTATCCCGGCACATTAATTGTTGTGTCTCATGACAAAGGATTATTACAGAATTGCATAGATACCTTATGGCACATTGATAATGGCGAAATACATGTATTTACTGGCAATTATGATGATTATATTCGTGAGATGAAATTAAAACGAGCGGCGATTGAAAGCAAGTTAGATTTATTAGAGCGACAAAAAAAAGACACACATAGTAAATTGATGCAAGAGCAAGAACGCGCCGCTACTAGTAAGGCTAAGGGTAAAAAGAGCATTGCTGAGAAGAAGTGGCCAAGCGTGATTAGTGCGGCCAAAGCTACAAAAGCGGAAGAAACAACCGGGCGCAAAAAAGCTGCAATTGACAAGTGTAAATCTGAGTTAAATGCAGCATTAGCAGATCTGCGCCTACCTGAAGTAATTGTGCCAAAATTCTCTATTAACAGCTCCCAGATATCAAAAGCAACTCTTGTAAATGTGCTAGATGCATCTGTGGGTTACAGCAAAGATAAGCAGCTATTGTCGAATGTAAATTTACATCTAAACGGTGGAGAACGCATTGTTATCGCAGGAGCAAATGGCAGCGGTAAATCCACCTTGCTTAAAGCGATTCTTGGAGATGAAAGCGTATATAAAACTGGTGATTGGTCTGTGGTTAAACGAGGCGATATCGGTTATCTGGACCAACATTACGATACCTTGCCTCCTCAACA
>Ga0209491_10005933_pt1 | contig 17426 bp, 21 predicted proteins | sample BON02_FD_187213 | JGI IMG/M metagenome (GOLD analysis project Ga0209491, IMG submission 187213) | Freshwater microbial communities from Lake Bonney liftoff mats and glacier meltwater in Antarctica - BON-02 (SPAdes) (version 2) | ecosystem: Environmental > Aquatic > Freshwater > Ice > Glacier...
GCCGCTGCGGCCCGAAAAAGGAAGGAGCCCAGCATTGTCTTGACGCCAGCATAACTCGCGGAACATAACCTAAAGGTGGCTCACTTCTCGATGGAAAACCCGGCTCACATTTGCGTGGAAATTAACAGCTCTGATGCGCTCCACGCTTCTTGCAGAAAGCGAGGAAGTGATTGTCTGAATCCTTCACGTCGATAGCTTTGTCATGCACCCATGACCGCCACTCATTCTCTAGGACGTATATATCCCAACCGGGCGCAAGCTGCCGCGCCTCATCGTGCGTATCCGGCCTTTTGAATCGCAGCGCTTGGAAGGGCAGGGCGACCACGGCCTCAGCGCCCTTGGGGCGAAACACGACATTATCGCCCTCGATGCTCATGGCATAATCGGGCAGATGGTCGTGCGCGCCATCATCCTCGATGATCTTCGAAATGAGCCGCCGGAACTCCTTTATAGTCGAACTGGAGCCGCACTTGTCACGTAGGAGCGCAAGGCCGCACTTCCACTTGGGTTGCGATCCGCAATGCTTCCGGGCCAGCTCGTAGATCCGCCGTTCAAGCGGCTTTCTGAGAAAGAAATACTGCTTGTTCAGCGTCAGGACATGGTTGTTCTCAATGGCATCGAAGACCCAATCCGACAAGGTGATCTCGATATCTAGCATCCGGCCTTGGCGCGTCTCGCGGACAATCTCGGCGGATTCGATGAGTCCAAACACCTTGAAATACTCCTTGCCACCCTGGCGAATGTTAGTCTCGATCTGCGTGCCTTGCAGCCGCCGCAACGCGTCCTTCAAAAGCTGGTAGCCTTGGCCAGATGTCTGACGGTTCGTCGCCACGAGCAAATCATGGGCTTTGAAGCGCATCGACCGGCTGACTTTCCGTCCTTCGTTGAGCGCCGCCATGCATTGGCTGATACAGTAAATCAGCACATCACGGTCATGCACCGTAGCCAGCCCGTAGCGTGATGGGGACACTTCGATCGAGTTGTCGCCATTTTGATAGAGCCGAGGCTTCATGTCCGGTTTGGTGGACAAGGTGAACACCGGATGCTCCATCGAGGCCATGTCACCCTTTGGCACAGCATCCACAATATCGCAGACAAACAGATCTTTTTGCGGATGACGGTCAGGCAGAAGCGGCGAGCGCACCTTCGTCATTTCACACACCCTCCGTTCGTCTCAAGATTCGTCACTTCACACACCATGGGTTACTATCGTCATTTCACACACCTCCCGTCAAGACTCGTCATTTCACACACCAATCTGCCTGTGGATAACTTTTCGGCGTCTTCGTCATTTCACACACCCAGATTCGTCATTTCACACACCCAGATTCGTCATTTCACACACCAGACATCTTAAAAAATGATGGTTATTCAAAGTGTTAAAGGTGAAATCCCAAGGTGTAACTCTATTATAACTCTATTTAACTCTCTCCGGCAGCCAAGCTAAGTGCAAAAATGCACGCATCGTTCTCTCAATTCAGGGGATTTTGATCATACCGCCCACGGTAGGTCTTGCTCTTGAAATACAGGTTCTGTTTCGCCCTGAGCGGGTTGCGATTGCCGACCAACAGCAGCAGATCATCCGCCTTCATGCCGATGATCTGCTCTACGGTCATGAGCTTCTGACGCTGCTCCGAGTAAGAAAAGTCCCAACCTTCGTTCGGGGCCTTACCCTCTCGGATTTGCTGAGAATAGACAGTGCTTTCGCCGAGATGGCGCGCTGCCCATTCAGCGGTTTCGATGTCGTTGAGGTTGAAGACGCGCTTGGTGATGCAGGACCCAAAGATCGAGCGGGCATCTTCACGACCATAGGCTTTCTCGACCTGTCCCGTGTCCTGGGTCACGAAGAGCGCTTCGACCCCTGCGCCAGCCGCCACGTTGGCAATGTTGATGATCTGTTCCATCCGGCCCATCCGCACAAATTCATCAAGGACGAGAAGGACAGGGGCCTTGACCTTGCGCCGCCCGTCCTGACGCACCACCGTTCCCAGAACGAGGTTGATGAACAAGCGCATGAAGACGGCTTGTTTGTCCACCTGGTCCAGCGGGACGGCGATGAACAGATCGACACTATCGTCGAGAAGATCGTCCATGCGAAAACTGGAGCGGGCCAGGAACTGCCGCATGTTGTCCGACTGCATCCACTCGAAGGCTTTCGAGACCGCCGTCTGAATTGATCCGTGTTCCCGATGCCCGGCGCGCAGAATTGTTCCGGCGGTCTGGGCCGGACGTTGGCCGACAAGATCACCATTTTCCGCCCAGGCCTGAAGGGTCGCGTCGAGGTCCGCTGCCAGAAGCAGGCCGGCCACGGCGATCAGGTTGCGCCGTTCCGGCTCTTCCTGTGTGACGATCACTTCGATCGCGGCGGCAACCAGTTGGCGGGCCATTTCCGAGAAATGCGCGCCGTCGCCATCTTCGGGCTTTACCAACCCGCCCGCGACGAGAGACACATCGCGCGTCAGTTCCTGGGGGCGGATGTAGTCGAGGGGGTTAAACTGATCGGAGGGGTCTTCGATAATCCCAAAGGGATTGAGAACCGCGACCTTGCGTCCGAGCTCAGCTCGGTGGCGGCGTGTGACCGCGAAGTTTTCGCCCTTGATGTCCAGAACCACGACTGGCCCCTGATGATCGAGGATTGCAGGGATCACAGCGCTGACGCCCTTGCCACCCCGTGTCCCGGAGACAACGAGGTGGTGACCGCCGCGCCAGCCCTTTGAATCGTTCTTCACATAGCGCAGGAGCTTGCCTTTGTGCAGCGCCAAGCGCGGGCCGGTCTTGTTGCGCGCCAAGTGGGCAATATCGCGCGGGTCCATCCATCCCGCCTGCCAGAGACCGGTTCGGGATTTTCGGTTGCGGCCAATGCGCGGGTTGAAGATCGCCGCCAGCGGGGCGGCGACATCCAGCACGATGCCGAACGCGCCGAGCGCGAATGAGATCGCCATGGCTTGCTGTTGAGGTTCAGAATACCGCGCCAACCCCTTGAGGCTTTCCCAGATCGCCCGTGGAAATGGCCAGCCCGCACCCATCCAAGTCTGGAAGGTCGCCTGCATGCCACTGAAAGCGCCCCTGAGGGGCGTCATGGCGGCGAGGGCGGCAATGGCCAGGCACAACCATGCAAGACCCTTCATGGCCGTCCTGTGGCGCTCTGCGGCTGTCCCGAGGGTGTTGAGGATTGCCCCGACGGCGATGATCGGGAATGCGCGCCGCTGATGTTCTTGCATCCAATCGCACGGTGACAGCACCGCAGATCAGATCCAACGGCCACAGCTGGGCAGGTTCAGCTACCGTATCGACATCTTCGCGCACAACCAGCGCTGCAAAGCTCGGCTCTTCGGCCAAAGCAGGCAGAACCAGCTTGCCCTCCCGTGCCATCCGCCGCCATTCCCCCTCTCGGGATCTTGCTACGCAAGACCCTGCCGGGCAACGGACAAATGATTGGCCCGCATATCATACCGCAGCGCCACAGCGCTCACCGTTGCGCCCTCCATCAACGTCTCGGCCACGATCCGCGCCTTCACTGCATCCGGCCACCGGCGGTGACCACGCGGCCCCACAATCATATCAATGTTACTGAGAAACTCTGTTGAGCGCTCCATGGAGAAACTCCCTGATAATCCATCCATCAGGATTGAATCTCAGATCAGGGGCTCACAGGGAAGGTGGGACGGGCGCATCGCTTACACACAACCATGTAGAATTTGCTGAACTGACGTAGTGTCGCGAGTGGAATTAATCTGCAAGGAGATCGACTGCTGCTCATAGCCAAAATTGCATGATTGAACCGCCCCGCCCGCCTTGCTTCCCCACTCAGCCCTTTGCGCCGTGACCCCGGGCATAGACATCTTCATAGCGGGAAGATTTTCATTTATGCCCGGCCTCTGCCATGATCCAGTCCCAATGCAATCGGACACCTTCCGCAAAGGCTGTCTGCGGTTTCCAGCCCAAGCTCATCTGGGCGCGCCCGATGTCGAGTATCGATCTGGGCACATCTACCGTACGAACGGGGCGGTAATCAACCTCTGCCTTGCGCCCGGTGACCTCTTCCAAGGTCGAGATCACTTCGTTGATTGAAGTCCCTATGCCGCTTCCCGCGTTATAGACACCGGTTTGCGTCGAAAGAATTGAACTGACCACGAGATCGGCAAGGTCTGTGATGTAGATGTAATCGCGAACCACGCTGCCATCGCCCCAGACCTGTAACGTCTCGCCTTGGCGCAACCGGTTTAGGAACGTCGCGACGACACCTTGGATGCCCATGTGACCTTGCCGAGGGCCATAAGGATTGGAGGGTCGGATGATCGTCGTCGCGATATCCTCGTTAGCACCATACATACGGATGTAGTTCTCGATCGCAGCCTTGACGATGCCATATGAATTCGTCGGCCGCTGGGCATGATCCTCTGGCGTGGGCACTTGTTCCGGAATGCCATAAACCGCGCCGCCCGAGGACAGGTAGACCAATCGTGGTATCCTCAGCTTGCGCAAGTTTTCCAACAATCCAATGGTCGGGATCAGATTTTTGGTGACATCGCCCACAGGGTCGAGCGCCGCAGTCCCGGGTACCGTCGCGCTCACGAGGTGAAGCACGACATCGATATCCGCCAGCGCTTCAACCAAGATCGTGTTGTCGCTGTAGTCGCCGAAGACATACTCGACACCAGCAAGCGGAGGTCGGAACCTTTCTGGAGCGCGATCCAGCACGCGCAGACTTTGCCCTGCCGCAAGCAACCTGTCCATGATGTGCGACCCGATGAAACCGCAGCCTCCAAGGACAAGGATCTTCATCGGTTGACACCAAGTGAGCGGGTGACAGCCGCATGAAAACCATGGTGTAGCGGGACGATACCAAACAGCCGTTCCAAGGCGTGCAGCATGGTCGCGTCCGCGCCGACCGGCTCGCGCGGGTAATCTCGCCAGTCCAGATCTAGATCGACAAAGGGGCGCAGCGCTCCGGCGCGCATCCAGAACATGGTACCAACCGGGAAGTCGAATGCCTGGGGCAAATCAGGCAGGTTCAGTCGCTTGCCTAGCTCTTGTGCGTGTTGCCAGTTCTTGGTCCAGCCGACGATATGGGGGTCAGACGGATAGACAAGGCCCAAGGTCGGATCGGCCTGAAACGCGTGCAGGATCCTGTCGGCCATGGCCCCCCCCGCCTTCCCGCCAAGCACGTTCTCGAACAACATGTTCTTCCAGGCGTCCACATCCCTCCGGTTGGCGAGGCCGACACTTTTCTTGGTGTGAACATGGCCAATAACATCGAAGTTTTCGACAAGCTCACGTCCGAACTCGGTCAGAAAAGGTCCGATGTCCCGGCCAATGTTTGGGACAATGCGAACCTCGCTTGCACCCGTATAATTGGTCAGGAATCGTTCTGCCCGCTGCTTGTTCTCATCGCTGGTGACGCTGACGAAAAGCATCGGAAGGGTGTGGTTGGCGGCGATATGGCCAAGTAGTCTGGGCAGTTCACCAACATAATATGCATGGATGTGCAAAGCGCAGCGCAACGCCACATCGCCTGATGCTTGGGGCGACACCCCTGTCGTGTCCAGCACAGGAGTCAGCCAAGGGCCCACAGGCCGCCCGGCTCGCAGAAAGTGGGCATAGGCATCGTGCCCGGCGCAACTGTTGCAAGATTTCAACTGATGTTCGGCATAGGCATGATGGTTGAACCCGGACTCTGGTCGCCGGTCAAAGCCGCCCATCGAGAAGGCTTCCAGATACACGCGCGCTGCCTGTTTACGGTCATATCCCGCTACTTTTGACGGCAGTATGCCAGGATCGAAGCCTTCCGAGTTGGCGATGGTCTCGCAGTCCTCATCACGGTTGCTGCGAAGCGCTACTGCCTCTTTTGCCAGCTCTTCGATCTGGCTCGCATAGCGCGGCATGTCGAACACGTTGGCCGCGATCTCCTTCATTCGGCGCGACACAAAATCATAGCGTTCTGGCGACGCCATCAGGGCGATCACGCAGCGCGCAAGGTCGGCGGGATCGAGGTAATCGGCGACGCAGTCCTCCGCCATGCCGCCTGTGCGCAAGATCTCGGCAAAGCCGGACGCCCGGTCAAAGCACATCATCGGCAGACCGGTCAACATCGCATCGATGCAGACGTTTGGCAGGGGATCCAACCGACTGCTCAAGACGAAAGCGTCCGCCAATTCGTAGGCGTACTCGATTTCGGGAGTCAAGGGCAGCAGGATGACCCGGTCTTCGATTCCTGCGCGCCGCAACTGATCCTGCAAATAGACGGAATAGGTACTGTCCGTTTCGACGTCATAGCCCGGCCCGATCCAGACAAAGCGCGCCGTGCTGCCCTGTGGGCTTGCAAAAACTTTACGCGCAACCTCGATAAAAAGGTCTAGGCCTTTGCGGATCTGTACCGTCCCTGCTCCGAGGATCAGGAAATCATTCTCCGTACCGACGGGCCGAAGTTGCGCCTTCAATTTCGCCCTTTCCTTTTTCCGCACATCGGAAGTCTCGATCGCAGAAGGCACCTCGCATTTGCCTTGTGGCAGAACGCGCACAAAGGGAGTTTGGCTCAACCCGGTTGTCTCATAGGCCGAGTCAAGCGTCAAATTGGTCGAAAAGACGGTGTAATCAGCAGCAGTCATCGCCTCGGTGAAAGCGGTCTTGGGCAGGGTATAGCTGGCAAATTCGTGCATCAGGGCAACGGTTGGCACACCCGCAAGCTTCAGTGCCGGGAGGACTCTGCGGGATTCGACCGAATTAACGATTGCAAACTTGAAATCGCTTTCGGCTACAAGTCTTGACACCTGCCGCATTATGTTGACGTCACCAAGCACAACGACCCCGGTCGACACCTCAAGCAGTTGTGGCAGCAGGTCCACGTTCTTTCTCACGCTGAGGATCGAGACATTGTAGCGTTTGGACAATTCCCGAGCCAGGTTTTGAACTAGGATAGGGGCACCGGTCCAGCTGGCCTCATGACTGACAAGAAGGATGTTGGACTTAGCTGGATCAGGGGCGATTTTGCCCTTGATGACCTTGCCTTGGCTGCGGGATGCATAGGCCAAGATATCGGCTCGCTCGACGACTTCGACCAAGCTATCCGACAGCGCCGGCATGTCCTTCAACGTCCGCCGCGGATCGCGTTTGGCAGCACTTTTTGCCCAACGGTCCTGGATACGGCCGCTCACGGGAAGAATGCGGCTCGTGCTCAGCTTCAACAGAAGCTTATAGGTTAGATATTCCTTCCAGACCCTGTGCGCCCGGCCACGTGCATAGGCAAGCTCACGACGGAACGACATGTTCTCCAGGGTCAAGGCATCGATTTGGTCATTTTGTAAGATATTCTCGGCTTGGGCGGCCTTTGCAATATCATTGGCCTCGTGCAACGCTTCCGCGGCGGCGGCTGCCGTGACCTGGGCGTCGTACAGCGCCTCGGCGCTGGCCGCAGCTGAAGCGTTGAGTTCGAGCAGCGCCTCGGCGCTGGCTGCCGCCCCAGACGGCAGTCGTACAAGCTGCGCTTCGGGAGGGACTCTGCCGCCTGCAAGGCTATCAAGAAAGGCTCGCACGCTAGGCGCGTCGTTCTGCGCGATCTGCGCAAGCTCGTTCATCGTATAATCAAGCGCCCGCGCGTCACCCGCAACGAGGAAAAGCGACGTCAGCGCCTCGCGCCCGATCTCCGTTTGCGTCAGCGCGCGGAACTGGCCCATCTCTGGCGTCAGGTCCTTCCCACGGAACAAGACTCCGAGGCCATGTTGGTAGGTGAAGTTGAATGTCTCGTTCTGCTGCGAAATCTCGGCCCAGTATTTCCAGACGCCGAAACCTCGTTCCTCGACCATCGTGTCGTGGAACAGGACGATCGCATTTTCGGCCAGCTTGGGTATCCAGCTTTCGAAATCGCCCTTCACGTCTTCATAAAGATGCCGCCCGTCGACATGCAGCAGATCGACACTGCCATCGGCGACATCATCCAGCGCCTCGGCAAAGGTCTTGCGCAGCAAAGTGCTGAACGCGCTGTAGCGCTCGTTCTCCCGCAGCACCGCCTGATAGACTTCCTCTCCGTAATGGCCTGCATGGGCGTCACCTTTCCAGGTGTCGACCGCGATGCATTCGGTCGTCAGTCCAGCCTCGCGGACCGCCTGACAGAAGGCGAAGTGGGAATATCCATAATGGGTACCCAGCTCCACAATGCGGCGCGGTCGAGCCGCCTTGACCAGCCACATAGCGAAAGGACCATGCCGCAGCCATGCTGTCACCGGAACATAAGACGGAGACGGAATATTACAGTTCAAAAACTTCACGCAAAAGTTTCCTTTTATGGTGACGGCCTAACACCGGCCTTTTGCCTTTGTATGGTGGTGTATTTCCGGAGAGGCAATCAAGGAAAAATTTATTCGCTTGCGTCGGCTCCAGACCTATTAATTTTCTTGAAACTGAGATGCCTGCATGATTCAAGCTCCCTAACATGGGGGGTAAAGCCATTCAGGTCGCCGCACTTATATCACACGTTTGGCGAACAAAGGCGTGGGCGTGCGTTTGTTGGCAGAATTGGCAGGACACAGCCACATAAGCACAACGCAGCGCTATATCGATGTAAATGCCGAGCAGTTGAGCGGAACGTGTCAACGACTTTGAGGCAGTGGCTTTTGGACTTTAAGCTTGGTTTCCCTCCGTTTGCTTTGGTGGATTTATCCAGACAGCAGTCGGGATGTGAGGCGGCCTGGGTGGCTTGCGGACGAAGCGCTCGGGCGTGCTGATGAACGCAGTATCGAGGGTTTCCTGGCGTGCGGCATAGATAGCCTCGGCCTGTCCGAAGTGGACCTGATCGGAGGTCATCAACCCGATACCTGCGTGATGATGTTCTTCGTTGTACCATGCAAAGAACCTGCGGCAGAAGTCGCGGGCCTGCTCGATAGTTTCAAACTTCTTGGGAAATTCAGGCTGATATTTCAGCGTCTTGAAGTGGGCTTCTGAGAACGGGTTATCGTTTGATGTGTGGGGACGGCTGTGGGATTTGAGCACACCAAGATCAACCAGCATCAAGGCCGTTGTCTTTGCCTTCATAGGTCCACCACGGTCAGCATGCAATGTCAGCTGATCGCGTGGCACAGCATGCTTTTCCATAGCATCGATGAATAATTCCTTGAACTGGCTGGCGCTTTCCGCATGCTCAATCCGCCAGCCGACCACTCGGCGGCTGAAGATATCCAAGATAACATAGAGATAGAAGTAGGACCATTTCACCGGACCCATCAGCTTGGTGATGTCCCAAGACCAGACCTGATTGGGCGCCTCGGCCAGCAATTCGGGTTTCTGATAGACGGGATGGCGACGCTGGCGACGGCGCTCGGTAACCTCCCCCTGAGCGGCCAGGATGCGATACATCGTACGGATCGAGCAAAGGTAGGTGCCTTCGTCGAGCAATGTAGCAAAGACTTCTGAGGGCGTCTGATCAGCGAAACGCGGGGTTCGCAGTTGAGCAAGCACCTGATCACGTTCGTTTTCCGGCAAGGCACGCGCTGAAGGAGGGCGCGGTTTGACCGCGCGTGGCGGGGCGGTCAGTGCGGAGCGGTGGCGAAGAACGCTTGCCCGCGACAAAGAGAGCGCAGAGCAAACGGCTAAGGTCAGGCCGCTGCCTGAGGGCAGAGCACTCGCGGCAGCCATCATGATTTGCCGCCGCGCTCGGATGTCTGTTCCATCTCCTCCAGCAGCGCAGCCACTTTTTTTTGGATGGCGATGACGGCTTCGGCCTTGTCCAGGCGGCGCTGCAGCGCCGCAACCTCTCGATTGGCCTTGTCCAGTTCGGCCTGCAACGGGTTGACCGGTGCCTTTTGCGGGCCACGCGAGCGGGGCTGCAATGCCCCCAGCGTGCCCGCTGCACGCGCCCGGCGCCAATCGGTCAGGGCCGAGGAATAAAGCCCCTCACGGCGCAGGATGCTTGTGACACCGCCGGTGCCCTCTGACCGGTCCGTCTCATCCAGAATGCGCAGCTTGTATTTCGCCGTGAAACTGCGCCGCTTCGGCGTGCTCGTCAGCTCGGCCGTGGGGGCCAGCGGCGCTGAGACAACACGGGCAGGTGTTCGGGAAGCTGTGACGTCGGGTATCATATTGTCGGACGCGGCATTCGGCGAAACCAGCATCTGTGAAGGCATGACCATCTGTTCGTTCTCCTGCGCCCTCAAGTGTAAACTTCAGCCAGTCGATTGTCTCACGATTATTGGCACGGAGGGGAGCAGTGCTGTAGAGTTGTTGTCCTAGTTCAGAGAGCTAATGTGGCGTGGAATGTCCATTGCTTCGTGCAAGATGCGAACGAGCAAGACTTGTTCGTCGTTTTGCTCGAATATGATCAAATGGCGCCCAGAAGTGGTTTGACGTAAATTGCGATGCTTATGGGGAACTGCTTTGCTGAACGCAGTACCTTGCGCTATTTTATCCACATGTGTGCGAAGCTGATCTGAATAATGGCGTGCTTTTTCAGCGCCCCATTTACGAATGCTGTAGCTAAATATGCTCTTCAAATCCTGTCGAGCTGCGTTCGTAAACTGAATGTTTGACATCAGGCTTCAACTACCGCCTCTTCGAACAATTCAGCCCAATCAAAAGGTTCACTGAACCCGCTTGCATAGCCTTCTTCGATGGCATTGTTCAGCCGTTGAATGGCGGTTTGCTGCTGCTCAAAAAGACGCAGTGCTTCACGTACAATTTCGCTGGCAGACGCATAGCGGCCTGATTGAAGTTGCTGTGTGATCAATTTCTCAAAGTGGTCACCCAGTACGAATGATGTGGTCTTTGACATATTAACTCTCCTGTTACGATTTAATAGTAATAACTTTTGTCGTACCGATCAACCCCGCGTACAACGGGATATGTTCACAACATTGACTTGGTTCCTCGTTGGACATTTTCAGTATCAAAATTGTGGCACTCAACTCAAACGCCTCCAACATTACCCATCATCGCCCAAGCACCACATATTCCCCAGCTACATTGGCAGCAGCAAGCAAACGCTCTTGGCTCAAGTGGCTGTAGCGCTGTGTCATGCTCACGTTGGAATGTCCTAGCAACTTTTGAACGTCATAGATGCTGCAGCCACCATTGACCAAAAAGCTGGCAAAGCTGTGCCGCAAATCATGCATGCGCACATCACTCAACCCTGCCTGTGTTCTTGCTGTGTGCCAAGAATGATAGATCGCCCGATATGGCTTGAGCGTTTTTGGATTCGGTAATCTGATCGAGCAGTTCTGGCAGCACGGGGCTGTCACCATCGCTGCTGGGGGTGAATTCCACCGCCCGGATGTCCGAAGTGGCCGTATCCATGGCAAGATGTACCTTGCGCCCCCTCACGGTTTGCAGGCAAACCGTTGCCGGGCAACGACTGGCGACGGCCCTGAATGCCATGCTTTCGGGCCTGCCATTCACCATCGCCCAGGAACTTGATCCCGGTGCTATCGACGAGCAGGTTAAGCGGGCCATCGGCGCGCCGATACGGGATCTGGACAGCCAAGGTCTTTTGACGCCGACACAAGGTCGTGTAATCCGGCACGGCCCAGTCCAGGCCTGCCAACTTCAGCAAGCTGGCCACCATCCCGGTCGTTTGCCTGAGCGGCAGCTTGAACAGCACCTTGATGGTCAGGCAGAATTGGATTGCCGCAGCCGAGAACACCGCAGGGCGACCGGGGCTGCCGTCAGGCGGCGCGAGCCAAGTCATGTCCTTCTCCAGCCAGATCAACAGCGAACCGCGCTTGCAAAGCGACGCAGTGTAGCTGGACCAGTTCGTCGTGCGGTAGCGGGCGGGTGATGGCTTGCTCATGCAGCCCGTCTAACTGCATGGATTCACGTTGTGAATCCTCGATAGTCAGATTTGTGCAACAACGCCGTTCAACACCGCCATGATATGCCGCCTACTTCAGACCATCACCAACTTTCGGGCATAACTCGCTATCAATAGATTAAACCTCCGAGCGGGTGATTATGCGCCCAGCCCGATCTTGCAGCACCCCAATCATGCTGCGCTGCAGCTCTTTGGTGAATGTGGCACTGAACACACCTAACTGGCTGTTTGGCTCAATGTAGAAGCTTTTCTCAAATACATCCACGTTGTGTTCGTCGATGATCACCCAAAGCGGAATATGCGCATCAAGCCCAGCCCTGCGCTTTTCAATTTCTGGAACAGGTACAGCACGAGTGGTACGCTGTGGTGGCTGCGTTGTTACAGCACATAGGCGTAGTTCAGTTTTGCCCGTGCTGCGCATAAGTGCCAACACAACTGCACACGGACGACGCTTGCGCCCTTCCGCTTCGCCACTGTCAGCTTGTCGCGCCCACAAATAGGGGTATCGCATCAACGTGCCAACTTTGGGGGCTTCAGTCATTGGTGATGCTGTGTTCCAAAGCAGTAATCATGTCGGCAGCTTCGTTTTTTCTCATATCATCCACATGAACGGCGCGACGATGGTCCGCCTTTGTGTTCAAGGCTTCGAACTGCTCAATACTCAACAGCACATAGCGCGATTTGCCATGCCGCTGGATATGCACGGGTTCTTGTGCAGCTACCGCCAGCACGTCACCTGTTTTGTTCGCAAGATCGGTAGATGAGAAATGTCGCATAATGATCTCCCTTTATCCAATTTAGACGTATTAGCTAAAACACACAAAGTCAAGGATTGACGCAGCATTGGGTATATAGCAGCTGTGCAGCGTGCTGGGTGCAAGCAGCAATACGCATCAAACCTGTACAGCTGATAATCTCACAGAATATGTATTGTGTCATTTACCCCACAGCGAGGCTGATCGCATGACCACGGCGCTATTGGGGCGATCTAGCCTGATTATGGCAAAGTTGTTGGACGGCAATCATTAAATATGTATACTCCGAGTCCTGCGGAAGCCGAATTTGATGACTTGACGGCTGGGCTTGGAACGATTCAGCTATACCCATGATCCGCCCCGGCTTTCTTTCCTCATCAGACCGTATCGAGCTTGAGGCTTGCGTGCGTCGCCAGCGCGAGGACCACGGTATTGCCCGCCGGGCAAATGCAATCTTGCTGCTCGACGACGGGGAAAGCTGTGCTCGGATCGCAAAGTTTCTCTAATTGGACGACGACACCATCCGCGGCTGGCATAAAACCTACCTGCGAGATGGTTGGGATGCGCTTGCCTTTGACGGCTGGAAAGGCGGTCAATCCCGTATGACGCAGGCCCAGGAGGCTGCGTTATGCGTTTGGCTGGCGGCACGTTTCTGTCGCTCGACGGTCGAGATCAGGGCCCATGTCGCAGCTGAGTGCGGTCTGAACTATTCCCATTCTGGCTGCATCAAACTTCTGGCCCGACTGGGCTTTGAATACCGCAAGCCCAAGCCCCTGCCGCGCGTGGCATCAGCGGAAAAGCAGGCCGCTTTCATCGCATCATATGAGAAGCTGATGCGGGGGCTACCGGCAGATGAAGCCGTCTACTTCGCCGATGCGGTCCATCCGGAATACCAGACCAAGCCTGCATTTGGCTGGGTGAAGGTGGGATCAAATCCAGCAGTTCTCAGCACGGCAGGGCGCGGCCGTGTGTGTGAACATTCATGGGGCTGTAAACCTCGAAACCTTCGATGTACCCTTTGTTGAGCCCACAACCGTTGATGGGGTCAGTGCAGCACAGCTTCTGACCAAGATCGAGGAGCGTAACCCCGATAAGCGCATCATTCATGTCATCTGGGACAACGCCGCCTATCATAAAGGGCCCGATGTGAGGGCTTTTCTTGCAAGGACAGCTTGCCGTATCCATCTGATCTCCAGCTGCCGCCCTACTGCCCTCATCTCAACCCGATTGAGAGGCTTTGGGCGGTTTTGCATCAATACGTTACCCACAATCGCTACTACCCAAATCAGAAGCAGTTCGCCAACGCCATCCTTGCATTCATGCGTGAAACCATCCCGCAGGAATGGACCAAATTCCGCGACAAGGTCTCAGACAACTTCCGCGTCATAACCCACGAAAGCTTTCGGGTTTTGAAGTAGGAGCGGTATAGTAATTTTTTGTAATGCGCAGTTACGGCCTATTGACGTGTGTGTAACTGCGCATTGCATGTAAGGCATGGAGGCCGGAACCCACAGCAAGGAATGCCAGAATTTAATGAAACAGCAGATAGTCGCAACACGTCGAAAGAGGTCATGGAGGCAATCGCCTTTTTCGCGCGAAACGAAGCCGAAGCTGAAGCCGTGGAGCTTTGGGAAGGCGACCCTATGGAATCAATCGCAAACCTTTCTGACATTTGGGAGCACGCCACAAACAACGGGAAAATTGACGATACCGAATTGATGTGGGGTGATCGCGCATTGTCAAAAGTCATGGCCGGAAACTGATCCATGACCCCAGCCCAATTCAAAGAGGCCCGCGAAAGCCGCAATATGAGCCAGCAAGCCCTTGCTGATATGCTTGGTGTAACCCGCGCGCACATTAACCGCATCGAAAACCACAAAGCCACACCAGACAACATAATCTGCATCGCACTCAAAGCAATCGCGCTTCTAGGCCCGCCACACCTGTGGCCGACAAGCATAGACAAAATCATGGAAGGATGATCGGCATGGAGTAACCCAAAGTCACATCGCACAACGCCCGCGCAGCACACCGCTACGCGGGTTTTCCCATGCTCAAAACACAGCATCTTGCGTGGATACCTTAATGCTGTACATTATGCTGCACATTAAACAGGGTAATGATGTGGCCGTTAAACCGAAAAGCCTGACACCAAAGGAACGGCGATTTGTCGCCGCTTACCTTGTCACGCTTAACGCATCAGACGCGCACAGGAAGGCCGGATATGTGGGCAAAAGCCACGCAGTCAATGGTCACAACCTATTAAGAAAACCTAATGTGGCGGCAGCAATCGCAGCAGGAAAGGCCGCGACACTCGAAAAGATGGAAATGGCCGCCGAAGATATCGTCGCCAAGCTGGAACTGATTGCCAACGCCGACCCGTCAAAACTTACCGGCCACCACATAGGCGCCTGTCGCTATTGCTATGGGGTCGACCATCACTATCAATGGCGCACGCCGCGCGAGTTTAGCGAGGCCGTTGAGTTACACATGCTCAAGGGCGAAGCCTACGCCGCCAATCACCCGCCTCCAGAGCAAGAGGGCGGCTATGGCTATCGCAAGACAGCACGACCGCGCCCGGACTGCCCAGAGTGCGAGGGGCTAGGCCAGCCCTATGTGATCTTCGCAGACACCCGCGACATGGACCCCGCCGAGAGGGAGTTGTTTCTTGGCGTCAAAACCACGCAGCACGGCATAGAATACAAAATGGCTGATAAGGCGCACGCCCTCGACCAATTGGCCAAGCGCACAGGCGTCTACAAGCAGCGTGACCAAAACATCGCCAGCGCATTTGCCAAAGCAATTGCCGAGATACAGGACCGCACATCACGCGCGCCGATCAACCGCGGCAAACAGGACGTTGATAAACGGCCAAGGCAACATTAACCAATCGTTAGGACCTATAAAACTGCAAACTGCTTAACTTCAACCTAGCGGACCTTGGTCTTTTCTGCAGCGGACGGCGGTTTTGAGCCCCTATGGGTCGGATGTGGCGCAGCGCATGAATCGCCGCTTTCAAGAGGGAGCCAAAAACTTTCAACAACGGTTTAGGTTTTGAACTGACATTCCCCAAGTGGAATGCCTTCTGGTGGATATTGCCACTGCTTTGTGGCCCATTCAACCACCTTTAGCCCGCTGTTTCCAGAGTTTTGAGGGGCCGGTCTCAAAGAGACCGCGCAACAGGATCGCAGCCTCATCGCTATGACGCACTCCCCCGGGTAAGCGTCGCCGCCAGGCCAGGAAATGCGGGTTCGCGGCCTGATCCGCCCAGATCCAAGCGTTTGCGCGACCACAGACACAGCTCAGGACGAAAAGCGTTTGTCCAACTGGCAATATCAGGCAATCTTGACATCAGAAGGTAGCCCACTTGGGGAATGTCTCTTGATATCAATGATTTGACCGTATATAGATTTTTTTCTAAACACAGGTTTCCCCGTTCTAGCTCTGCTTATTATAAACAACAAAGCCTTGTAGGGTCACCGTCGGCCCAGATTGGAAAAACGTAATGGCTCAGTTTGATGCTATTTCCAAAGAACGCTACGCTGGACGTAGCTGGCAACGCTATGAAGGGTATGCCTTTGCGCGCACGCGCGCGACGGTGCCTTTGTTCGCTTCTGAGATGGACAAAGCCACACTAGCCTTCCCCATTGCGTTTCTGCCTGAGGGGGCTAAATTCATGCCTGTGGCGATGCTGTCGCTAGACAATAAGCGCAATCTTTTAGTAGCCCCTGATGGCCGCTGGCTCGGCAGCTACGTGCCTGCAGCCCTGCGTGGGAACCCCTTTGCGCTTCTGGAGGGTCCAGATGGCAATAAGCTGTTGTGCATTGACCAAGACAGTGGACTTCTGTTGGAAGACACTTCTGGCGAGCCTTTCTTTGATGAGACCGGTGAGATAGCTGAACCGATGCGCAAAGTTTTGGAGTTTCTCAGTTCTATCGAAACACACCGCACAGCCACCGCGCAGGCCTGTGCAGCCCTGACGGAAGCCAAGCTGATCGTGCCGTGGGATGTCACGTTAAAAACTGACGATGGTGAGCAAAAGATCACCGGGCTTTATAAGATCGACGAGGCCGCGCTGGCAGCGTTACCTGCGGCGGCCTTCGAAACTCTGCGCCAAGCCGGAGCAGTGCCGATGGCATATTATCAACCCTTGTCGATGCAGCACTTACCCACCCTTGGTGGCCTGGCCCAATCTCACGCTGCTCAACAGCAAGAGGCTGAAACATTTATGAAGCAATCCTTTCGTCCGGCCCAAGAGGATGAAATTAGCATCGACTGGAGCGTCTTTTCCGATGACAGCCCAGAGAAAGACCGCGAATGACACGGGGTTATCCTTCAAAAGCATACATGCGCTTTAGCCATACTCCCGCAAGTACCGGTATGATCCGTGCGGCTGGACGGTAGGACGTCAGGTAAGGGCCGGGACGTTCTCCTGGTCTGTCCTGATGCGCGTCGAACCGAGACGGTTGGGCAGGCGCTCATGCTTGCACGACTATGGTCACGTGAGTACTGGGTTCACGTCTTGTTGTTGTCGTCTGAGGGTCCAATGGTGGCCGCATTCCGCGCTCACGCCGTTGCTGTGTGGGTAGGCTCACATCACCGCAACGGCGTGATCTCATGGATATTGTTGAGGAGCGCTACGGTTGCGTATTCCGGGGTGATGCGCCCCCCGATTCCGATCTGATGCGCCCCCCTGTTCCGATTTCATCCGCCCACCGATTCCGGGGTATCCGCCCACCCCTGTGACGTGCTGCTGCGAGGCAATCTGTAACCGGCTACCTTCCGCCTTTTTGGCACGAAGGAAGCCCGATGAAGAGATTGCCGATGCGGAAAATACGAGATGTTTTACGGCTTTCAGCCGAAGGGTTGTCAACGCG
>Ga0209491_10005935_pt1 | contig 17421 bp, 10 predicted proteins | sample BON02_FD_187213 | JGI IMG/M metagenome (GOLD analysis project Ga0209491, IMG submission 187213) | Freshwater microbial communities from Lake Bonney liftoff mats and glacier meltwater in Antarctica - BON-02 (SPAdes) (version 2) | ecosystem: Environmental > Aquatic > Freshwater > Ice > Glacier...
GGAGGGAGAGCTGGGAGTGGAGAAAGCCGAGGGAGCCATTAATGATTTTGTGGGCAAGTTGGAGAAACTGTGGGGGGATAGTATCAAGGCGAGCAGTAAGAGCCAAAAGACTGAGATTGAGAAAAAGTTGGAAAAAATGGCGAAGGCGACAGTGAAGCAATTGAAAGAGGCCAAGGAGGAGGAAGGGAAGGCTGGAGGGGCGGCAGGAGGGGGGGGGCAGAAGAAGAAATCGGAGGTGATCAGGGAGAAATTGGAGGCGAAGAAGCAGGTGGATGATGTGGAGGATGATGCGCAGATTTTGGCTAATACTTTGAGTAAGTTTAAGCGGACGTTGGTGCCGTCTTTGTTGGGGTTGAAGGATAATTTGAAGAGTGCCCATGGGCGGTTGCAGTGGATGTTGGAGGTGATTAAGGCGAGTTTGGGGCAGAGGCCGAGAGATGACGTGTTGATTTTGGATTGTTTGTTTGCTCTGATTGAGCTGCCGATGTTCGTGAGTGCGCGGAAGGAGGTCAAGGCACGGGAGAAGGAGCGGAAGAAGGCGAAGGAGGCGTTGAAAAATAGGAAGGACAAGGAAGGGAAGGAGGGGAAGGATAAGAAGAGCAGCAAGAAGGACAAGAAGGAGAAGGAGGCAGAGGAGGAAGAGCCGAGGTTTGCCCCGTTGTCGAGGGAGGGGGAGTTGGTGGCTCGGTTTAGTGAGACGATTGAGGAGGTGATGGGTTTGCTTGGGGATATTGATGACGTGATAGAGTTTCAGCTGGTCAAGATGGCGAATCGCTTGCCGCCTTTGTCGAGGTTTTCCTTCGGTCGTTCCCTTGATGGGTGGCAGAAGAAGGTCTTGGGGTTGATCGATCAGAAGCGTTCTGTGATTGTGTGTGCCCCTACTTCCTCCGGTAAGACCGTCCTTTCTTCTTATGTCACCATGCGGGCGGAGAAAATCCTGTTTGTGGTGCCTACTGAGCCGTTGGTCTGGCAAGTTGCCGCTATGTTCTACAAAGTCCTAGGAGGAGAAGTCGCAGTCGTGACCAATCAAATGGTGTACAACCCCAAAAGAGAAGACCCTAAGGACTGGCGCTGCATTGTCGGTACCCCTCTAGCGCTCGAATCTGCGTTGAGCAAGCCCCGAGGGAGGGAGGGAGCCGAGATGTTGGGGAAGCAGGATTTTTCGACCTTCCGCGGGGGGCTGCATGAGTTTGAGTATGTGATCTATGATGAGGTCCATACATTGGATGGGGATGAGGGGGCGGCGTTACAGAGGATAATTAAGGGCGTGCGGTGTAATTTCTTGGCGTTGTCGGCGACGATTGGGAATGGCCCCGCGCTGCGCGAGTGGTGGCAGGGGGTGCATGATGCGCATGTGGAGGATGAGGTGGCGGAGGTCGAAGCGATGTTGGAGGGTAAAGGGGATGCCACGAGGGAGGAAGGGGAGGATTATGATATGCTGGCTCGATTGTTGCGCATGCGCTATGCAGAGCTTGCACCCGCGCAGGGGACCACGGATGTGAAGGCTTTGAAGGGGAGGTGGAATAATTTGAGGGCTAAGTGTAGGGAGGCTGCCAAGGCGAGTCCGAAGGTGGCTCAGGATGTGTTTGTCCGCTTGCCGCCCACGCAGACGACTGTAGAGTTGGTTGATCACAAGGCGCGATTTATTAATTTGCAGCGGTGGGTGTGGGTGGGGGATCAGCTGAAGACCTTGCATCCTTTAGCTGCTATGAATGTCGATTTTCTGACGAGTGGAGGAGGGGAGGGAGGGGGAGTGGGAGGGTTTCAGGAGGCGGCTTTACCGTTTACGCCGTATGATTCCTTCAAGCTGTGGGAGGCGCTGAGGGAGGAGTTTGAGGAGGAGGTAGTGGAGGACGTGGATCCTGAAGAGGTGTTGGGTGGGAAGCGGATTACCCTTGAGCGGTCGAAAGATTATGAAGATCTTTTGAAGGCGAAATTGACGGCCTTGGCGAGGCAGGGAGGGAAGGCAGAGGCGAAGGTGAGGAAGGTGCTTGAGACTTTTGCCCCTCCCCTCGATGCGCGAGCCAGTGAGAAATATCAGTTGCTGGATGTGGTGCAGCATATGAAGGTTAGTGGGTTCTTTCCCGCGATTTTCTTTCGGTTGGACACGTACTCGTGCGTGGAGCTATTTAATGAGTTGCTGAAGCAGGTGAAGGCGGCGGAGAAGAAGAAGTATCCAACCTACTATGCTGATTTGGCCAGGAAGAAGGAGGCGAGGGAGGAGCTGGCGAGAAAGGCACGGGATGCCGCCGAGAAGCGGAAGGATAAGAAGGTCAAGAAGAGGGTGGATGAGGATGGGAATCGAGTGGAAGCGGAGAAGGATGAGGAGAACCCTGCTGATGCTGTTGTGAATGTCCCCCCTCCCGTAGATGATACGGTTCCCCACCCTGATTTTGTCTTGAGTTCGCCTGTTAATCGTATTACTGACCAGGAGCTGAGTGAGATGCTAGAGAAGCTCGCCAAGGATCACATGGACGCAGAGCATCCTTATATCAAAGGCCTCCGACGCGGGATTGGGCTGTATGTCGATGATTCCCACACCCAGGAATACCGTCGCATTGTCCAGTCCCTCGCGCAACAAGGCAAGCTCGCCGTGGTGTTTTCTGATCACTCCTTAGCCTATGGTGTGAACATGCCCTTCCGCACCAGTACCTTCGTCGGGGACGACCCCGAGCTGCTCACCCCGCTGATGGCCGCGCAAATGTCAGGAAGGGCGGGCAGGCGTGGGTTGGACGAGCAGGGGAATTTGGTTTATTTAGGCATGCCCTGGGAGAGGGTGAAGGTGTTGATGCTTGGTTGTATCCCGGCGATTAGGGGGAGGGAGCCTCGGTATCCGACCATGGCTTTACAGCATGTCTTGTCGCAGTATTACAATAGGAATAGTGTGGCCAAGACGGATCGTGTGCGTTTTTATCCGAAGTATATCAACGAGGCGCGTATGAAGGCGATTGCGGGCTCTGCGCTGGAAGATTTTCTGCATGCGAGGGAGGGAGGGGCGGGGGTTGAGGCGACTCCTCATCCGTGTGATGATGTGTATTATAAGCGTTCTTTGAGGGCATTGGAGGCTTTGCGGTTCATCAAGGTGGAGAAGGCGGGAGGAGCAGCAGCAGCAGCAGAAGATGGCGAGCCTGCAGCAGCAGCAGAGGGGGAGGAGGATGTGAAGGAGGTGATCAAGGCGCCGGGGGTGCTGGCGTTGCTGTGGGAGCTGAGGGAGTACCCTGCGGAAGGGGTGGCGGTCGTGCATGCCTTGCCCTGGATGATGAAGGAGGTGCGGCCGACATTGGAGAAGAAGACGGCGGGGTTGGTGTTTAGGCAGTGGTCGCGTCGTGTGAAGATTGATGATGTTGAACGGACTTTTCTCACTATGCTTTTGCCGTTGATTGATCGAGAGGCGCCTAAGCCGGGGGTAAGGCCTTTGCACAAGGAGAGTTTTGTCGAGGGGAACCCGGCAAGAGCTGCTATGTGTAAGGATGTGGAGGAGCTTTTGCGGCGGTCGCAGGCGAGGGTGCAGGAGGTGGACGAGGCGGACCGGGCGAGCTTGCTTTTGGATAGGCAGCCGGCGGCCTCGGCGGAGGAGGCGCCTACTCCGTTGGATTCGACGTTGTTTAAGCTGCTTGTGATGAGGAAGACCCCGGGGAGTGATCCGACTTTGAGTGCCTTGACGAGTGTGGACTGGTTTAGGTTGAAGCAGAGGCTGTGGAAGGTAGGGTCGGTGGTGAGGTTGATGCATAATTGCTTGGGGAAGGCGGGGGATGGCTCGGAACAATATGCGGTGTTTTTGTTGTGGAAGACTTTTAGGCGGATTTGGTATATCATGAGGGACTTGATGGTGTATGGCACGAAGTGGGTGGGGGAGGAGGAGGGGTTGGGAGCGGGGGCCGAGGAGGATGGGGAGGAGGACGGGGAGGACAGGGAGGAGGGGGAGGAGGAGCGGAAGGTGTAGGGAGGGAAGGAAGTAGAAAGAAATAGCAAAGAAAGTTTTGCGTTTTGAGTGGGCGAGATAGAGATAGAGAGACCTAAACTTAGTTGAAGGCGTGAGGTGGCGTGTGACATGGATGAGAGAGAGAGAGCAAGTCCGCGTGGGTGCGCAGACAGCATCAATGCATCCTAATCTAATGCGTGCCTTGGAAAGAGAGACATTCCTAGAACAGAAAGAAGAAGAAAGAAAGCAAACCAAGAACGAAAATAACAAAAGAAGCTAACCATCAGAACTTCCGCTTTACTCTTCATATGTCTTGTTTCCTTTTCCTCTTCTTCTTTATCAACTCTCTCACGCTTCTTCTCAACGAAGAAAACCAGCACACATCTCTCTCTCTCGCCAGCCTCCTCCTCCTCCCTCCCTCCCTCCCTCCCTCCCCCACCACCTAAATCTTAGTCAAAGGCTTGATCCCCAACAACTCCAAACACCGTGCAATCGTCGCCGCCGTCGCCTGGACCAACACAAGCCGCCTCGGATGGGTCAGCACATGGCACGCCTCCAAAAAGTCCGTCCCCCGCGCCGACAAGAAAAACACATAAGAAGTCAGCCGATTCGGCATCAACTCAAACACCGCCTGCTGCAGCGCTTCTGCAAACTGAGCCAGCTCTAAAGCCAACGCCCGCTCCGTCGGATGCTCCAACACCACCTCCCCCCCCGCCACCAGCGCCTTGACATCAATCCCCTTCTCCTCCTCCGCCTTGCGCAGAATCGAGTGAAACCTCGCACAAGTAAACAGCAAATAAATCGCGGTATCCCCCTTCGTGTCCAACATCCGATCATACGAAAACTGATAATCCGTCCCCGGGTTCTGCTTCAAATCCGCATATTTCACCGCACCATACCCCAGAGCACTCGCCGCCTCCAGTGCCTCCACCTCCGTCAAACTCGACTTCCCCTCCTTAATCCTCTCCCCCAAACTAGCCGTCATCCTCACCACCGCCTCATCCAGCAAATCAACCAGTCTCACCGTATCCCCACTCCTGGTCTTGAACCTCTTCCCATCCTCCCCCTGGACCACTCCAAACCCCACATGATCAAGCCTATGCCGGCCATGCTCCTCATACACCCACCCCACCAACCGCGCCGCATCAAATATCATATGAAAATGCGTCGCCTGCCCAGCATCCGTGATATAAATGACCCAATCCCGATCCAACTCCTGCAGCCTATAGCGAATCGCGGCCAAATCCGTCGAATCATACCCATACCCCCCATCACTCTTCCGCACCATCAACGGAATCTGATGCTTCCCCCCACACCACATAATCGTCGCTCCTCCATCCTCCTGCAGCAACCCCTTAGCCTGCAACGCCTCTATGGCAGCGGGAATCCTCGAGTTATAAAAACTCTCCCCACACTCCTCCAACTTCACATCCAACCTATCGTAGACCTTCTGGAATTCCACCCGGGAGATATCACACAACAAATTCCAAATCGCCCGACTTTCCACATTCCCCGCCTGGAGCTCCACCACCCCCACCCGTGCCCGTTCCTTGAACGCCTCATCCTCATCAAACCTCCCCTTCGCCGCCTTATAAAACCCCGTCAAATCCGTAATATTCGGCGGGTTCTGCATAAAATCAGGATATTCCTCCTTCAAATAATTAATCAACATCCCAAACTGCGTCCCCCAGTCCCCCACATGATTAACCCTCTTCACATCATGCCCCAAAAACTCAAACATCCGACACAAACTATCACCAATAATCGTACTCCTCAAATGCCCGACATGCATCTCCTTCGCGATATTCGGGCTCGAAAAGTCAACCAACACCTTCACCTTCCTCGCCATCGCCGCCTGCGGGCCCCCATTCTTCAAAATATCTTGCACCCGTGCCTGTAAATAAGCCTTCTGTATCTTCACATTAATAAAACCCGCCCCTGCCACAGACACCTCCGCACAAACCTCCTTCCTTCCCTTCTCCGGCAACGCCGCAATCAACGCATTGGCCACGTCTTGTGGGCGGGCAGGTGCCGAGGGAAGGCCTAGTGCTTTCAGGGCTTTATAGATGCCCATGGGGCTATTACACTGATAATCCCCGAAAGCCGCATTCGAGCACTTCGCAACATCCACCGTCCTGAACCCCTCCTGCCCCGCTAGCTCCGGGTAGGCCTTATGCATGGCAGCCGTAAACAAAGCCGTCACCACAGCCAACAACCCTCGTCTCGGATCAACCTTAACATCCGTCCCTTGAAAAGCCCCTCCCTCACCCACCAATGCCGCCGTCGCTGCGTACGGGCTCCCCTCCCCCTGCACCACCTTCGTTGCCCACGCCCTTGTCAAAGGGTATTCATGCTCCCCGAAATACTGCAGCGCCTGCATGGCCAACGGAGCCAGCACCAAATCAGCCAGCGTACTGCTGCTGCTGCTGCAGTCGGACCCAGCAAGCAAGCTGCTAGGATTCTTGGTCAATGCTCCCTCCAACACCGTCATCTCCTGCAACAGACGCGGTCCCCCCTCCTCCCCCTCCGACGCATGGCTAGCAGCAGAAGCCAGCTTCCGAAAGCCCCACTCCAGCCAGTCATCCACAGCGGGACGCGTAGAGGCAAGCGATGCCGCACCCGCAGCCACGGCACGCACGGCTCCTTCCACCCCCGAAAGCACTTGCGTTCCCATTTCCAAATACGGGCCTTTGCCACCAAAGAAGCCCGGCTTGCTTCTATAGCCTCGCTGGAGCTTACTGCCCGCGGCGTGCGCCACTGCGAGGACCATGTGTGTGCTCTGTACGTCGTCGCCCGGGTACAGGGTCGGGCCACTCGCCACGGCCACCGCTGCCTTATTATTGGTGGTGCTGTTGTTCGTGGCGGTCGTGGTGTGGGCGGCCGCCCCTTCCTTGGCCTCCTGCTTCTTTGCCTTCTTGTCCATCTTTTTCAGCTCGCCTTTGCTGGGGCCCTCCTTGGCCGCGGGCTCGGCAGCGGCCTTCTTTTCCTTCTTGGGTGCTGCCGCGGGCTGGCCAGGAGGGGCAAAGTCCTTCCCTACAACCGTCTTGTATTCGGCCTTGAGGGCATTCAACGCCGCCACCTGCGCCGTGATCGCTTCCTTGCTCGCCTTGTCCGCCTTTAGCTGCCGGATCTCGTCTCCCTTGGTCCCAATGTCCTGATGTAGTGTGTGTGGTGGAGGGCCGATGGTGAGGAAGGAAGAAAAGAGAAGGGGTGATTCGACAAAAGCTCCCAGCCTAGCTCACCCCGCTTCCCCCGTCCCAGCAAGAAGTGTACCTTGCCAATCTCCTCCTCCGTGCGCGCCATGCTGTCTGTGTGGTGGTGTGTGTAGGGTGTGTGTGTGGCGTGAGAAGTTCCTGCTCCATGAGTGGCGATGACGGGCGGGGGGCCTCACCGAAGAATTGCTCTCGCCTCAATTTTCCAGGCCAGGCGCTTGGACAACCCCTGCCGCACACTCACTAGACACATACATTACACGCTCATATACACAGGCGACAGGGGCGTGAGGTGCAGGAGCCGCCAGAAAGCTCGAGGCGACGATCTCCTTCAGTCCCACCTTTGACCTCCCCACCCTCTGCCTCTGCCTGCCTATTCCACCCGCGTCTCGGTCTCCTTCGCACCCAACCCCCCCTGCGCCTTCCAAGCCATGCCTGCCACCAGCGTCTTTGGCGGCGGCCCGCTCCTGGGGCATGGGCTGCCCATTTTGCTCGTGCAAATGACCTTGATATTACTCGTGACGCGTATTCTAGGCGGCTTGATGAAGCAGCATTTGAAGCAACCCAGCGTGGTGGCCGAGATCATGGCGGGCATCGTCGTAGGTAAGTCTGTCCTAGGTCGCATCATCCCTGGCTACACCGAGACCCTCTTCCCCGAGGCCTCGATGGAAGGCTTTGCCCTCTTAGCAGACCTGGGATTGGTGTTGTATATGGTGCTGGTGGGCTTAGAGCTGGATCCGGCCCAGCTCCTCAAGACGGGGAGGACGGCCATGCTTATCGCGGGGGCGGGCATCGTCTTGCCGTTTGCCCTAGGCATTGGTGTCGCCACTGTGTTCTATCACTTCATCCTGAAGGACGACCCTCTGTGTAATCAAGTGCATTTTGTGACCCTCGCAGTCTTTACAGGGGTAGGCCTGTCCTTGACGGCTTTTCCGGTCCTCGCTCGCCTGCTGCATGAGTCGAAGCTGATTGCCACTCCTCTGGGAAGACTCGCCCTGAGCGCCGCTGCTTTCAATGATGCAGTTGCCTGGGTTCTGTTGGCTGTGGCCTTGGCACTGGTGGACGCCTCGAATCCACTCACCGCGCTGTATACTCTATTAGGGATCGGGGCGTGGGGAGGGCTGTTGTATCTCGTGGTGCGACCATTGCTGGAGGCTGTCATTGTGATGGTGAACAAGACAAGAAGCCGGAGCTGGCGCAGCGCATTGTTGGCCTTGGTGTTTGTGAGTATTTTTGTCTCGGCCTGGGCGACGAGCGTCTTAGGGTTAGATGCTATATTTGGGGCTTTTTTGGTAGGTTTGATTATGCCGAGGGATGAGGCTTTGGTGCGAGTGGTGGAGAAGATTGAGGATATTGTTGTGGTTGTGTTTTTGCCTATGTATTTCACGTTGTCTGGTTTAAGGACGAATTTGGCGGCGCTTGATTCTTGGAGGGCTTTTGGGGTATTGGGGTTGGTGCTGGTGGTGGCGGTGGGTGGGAAGGTGGTGGGTTGTTATGCTGCTGCGCGATGGACGGGGTTGGGGGGGAGGGAGAGTTTGGCTGTGGGTGTGTTGATGAATACGAGGGGGTTGATTGAGCTTGTGGTTTTGAATATTGGGTTGCAGAGTCATGTTATCAATGAGGAAGTGTTTTCGGTGATGGTTGTTATGGCGGTGGCGACTACTTTTATGACCACGCCGTGGATGCGACGGGTTTATCCGAAGGAATCTTGGACGCTTGCCTTAGCCAGCCCAATAGCAGCAACGGCAGGAAAAGAAGTTGGTACTACAGCTACTACTACTACTACTACTGCAACTACTGCTTCTACTGCTGCACGTCTGCGGACCTCCAGTATTGTGGCATCCTCATCTGAAAAAGTGGATTTTACAGTCCACATTCTCGTGCCCTCCCACCAAGCCCGCTCTACCATTGCCGGGCTCTACCTCCTGCTCCCCGGCTCTGCCGCTACTACTACTGCTGCTGTCCGCCCACCAAGGGTCCTAACAATTAGTTTTACAGACAGCACGAGCACAGCAACTGTAATTCGAAAACGCGTGGGGTTGCTCACTGACCCGGACGCCCGCGAAATTGGTTTAGCTGCAAGGTTGATGGGCGCTGAAGTAGAGGCCAAGCAGTGGGTAGCGCCTTCAAGCGACCTAAGTGGACCGCTCGTGCAGCTGCTGCTTCTCGATCCCAAACAGCAGCAGCAGCAGCAGCAGCAGCAGCAGCAGGAGTGTGTGGAGTTAGATTTGGTACTCTTACCTTGGGGGGTGGAAACGGGGTATGACTACGAAGGGTCAATGCACAAGGCTTTGAGTAGCGTGAGCAGTACCTTTGTCCTCTTTTGTGACCAGGGGCTGAAGCTCCCTTGTTTCTCACCGGGCGCACAAGCCAACACTACTATCTACCAAATAGGCATCCTACTCTGCTCTCCGGCAGTCGAGGCGTCCTCCTCCTCCATCTCGTCCTCAAGTTCTGAAGCAGCTGTGTTCGAGCTGGCCCTGCTGCTGCAAAGCCGACGAGACGTGAAACTACAGCTGTTGATATACAAGAGCACGAATCAAAGCACCATGGACGTTCTCCAAGCACACAAGCTCCCTGCTCCTACCATCCTTGCCTCTGAGAATGACTTGCTCGAAACCATGGCTGCTGCCCGTCTGGACTTGTTGATTTACAGCGGCGGCGAAGGGACTTCCTCCCCCTCTTCCTCCTCCTCCTCTTCTGCGTCTATCTCAGCGACGGCTCGTGATGGTGGCGGCAGCGGATTAGGAGGAGGAGGAGGAGGGAGGGGGCTTCGTTTCCCCTCGTCGTCCAACCACCGGCGTGCCTCCTCCTCTTCTTCGGCCTCGGCCTCGGCGTCATCGAGATCGTCGTTGTCGTCATCTGGGGTGACGCGGCCGCTCTTGCAGCAAGATGCGTTACACCCCACTACCGCTACTTACCAATACGGACTCGATGAAGGGCGACAACAACAACAACAACAACAACAACTACAACAACAACAACAACAACAACAGCAGAGAGAGAACTGGAGTTTGCGTGCGGTGGTCGCTCGGTTGCAAGCACGCTTGACGGGCGTTCATAGCCAGCGTTTGTCTCTGTTTGAGGTGCATAAGGGTAGTGGTGGTGGTGGTGGTAGTGAGCAGGAATCGTCGTTTGTGATTGGCAGGGAAGAAGAGGTGGAGGGAGGGAGGGGAGGGAGGAGGCCCTCGCATGTGGTGGCCGCAGCTGCAGGAGCAGACGGTGTCTGAGAGGAAATGAGAGGAAAGGGTTCGAGCAGGAGCCATCCTTCTTAGATAAAATTGTAGATAGTCAGATGATATTGCATGTATATATACACGCTGTCGGTTATCGACAGAAGTAAAGAGTATTTCTGCATGGAGAAGAAGAGAACCACTGCTGCCATAGTTTTGAGAATGAAACAAAGCAAAAAAGTAGAGAAACACCCCCAATATACTAAAGCAAATTAATACTCCCAATATACCAAAGCAAATTACATCACTGTCGAGTCTGCCTTGATTTTGCCGCCTGGTTTTATGACTTCTTCTTTGTTTGCGTTTTGCGTCTGCCTCGTCTTACTCCTGTACTAAAGACTTGCGTCATTCCATCTTTTTCCCCGTCTCTCTTTTCAACAGTAGAAAGGCAAGCGGAACAGCAGGAGGGGGGGGGGAGATCAAGCCTTTTCTCTCCTTATTTACAACACGGGCGCTTGCTGCCCACATCTCTCCCCCCTCTCCTCCTCTCGGACGTCTCCTTTGCCTTCCTGAATTTAATTTCTCTTTTTTTCCCCCTCTCTCGGTCTGATTCTTCACAAGCATACAAAAACACGCGCGGGGGTCTAGTATATGGTAAGTCGCTTTTTCTCTGCTGGTTTTCACTCTTTTCTTTTTGAAATCTTGCGATCTGTCTGTCTCTCTGTTTGGATGGATAGATGGGTCTTCTTCTTCTTCTTCTTGGATTCTACAACTAGCTTGCCTTCCTTCTGACAGGCCAAGCCCTATTTTGCTCGTGTGCGTCGTTCGTCGTCGTCTCCTTCTTTTCCTTTTCTTTTCTTGCTTCTAATTTTCTTCTTATTTCATCCCACCAACCCCCTCTAAAAACAAGAGGGAAGGCAAAAGAAAAACTCGGGAGGGGGCAAAAGTACTTTTAATTATATGACACAGGAGAAACAAATGTACAATGTATGTGTTTGTGAAGTAGGATATATTTGCAACGGAGAGAGGAAAAAGAGAGAGCGGGGGGAGGAAAAGGATGAAGAACAAAATGGGAATGCGATCCACTTTACGCGGACCCCTCCCCCTCGTGCCCCTTTTCCCCACTCTCCTCCGAGGCCGCAGCGTTGTTGCTGTTGTCCTCCTCATTGTCAACGATCCCATCCGCAGAGGACGAAGCTGAAGGCTGCTGCTGCTGCTGCTGCTGATGCATGCCACCCATGCTCACCCCACCAACACCTTCCAAATCAGTAGGACCATGACCCAAATTCCACCCGCCAAGAAATGGAAAATTCGGACGAGGCCCCCCATTCGCAGCATCGTCGGAGGAAGAAGCAGAAGGAGGGGGAGTGCCGCCTTGTCCCTGCTGGGAGGCTCCATCCTTGCGCGAAGAAGGAGAGGAGGACGAGGACGAAGAGGACGAAGAACGACGTCGGTGCTGCCCTCCCCCACTTCCACGCGACCCCCTTGCACCAGGAGAGGAGCCCCGTCGGGACTTGCCACCACTGCCAAGGCCACTGAGGCCAGTAGCAGCAGCAGCAGCGGAGCTCCCGGAAGCCTTGCGAGGAGGGGGGCCAAATGCATAGTCCCAGACCATGACTTTACCAGGCGTGCCATCATACACCAAATACCGTTCATTAAAATCAACCGCCCCCACCAGATCCCCATCTACATGCCGACGAACCGAATATCGCGGGGTAGACTTAGCAGTATTCCACACAATGATCGAGCCGTCCTCCGAAGCACTCACCACCTTGTCCTCATCGCACGCCACAGCAACCACAGGCGCCTTATGCCCCTTCAACACAAACCCTTGGTCCACCTCCCGGGTATCCTGATCCACATGCGTATTACACACCAGAATCAACCGGTCATCAAAGGACCTATCCCTCGGCATCTTCCACACCCCCTCCGTCGACATAACCGGCCTCACCTGAAACTGTCTCAACGCCCCATCTTGCCCCCCCACCACCACCCTAATATTATTCCCCGCCAACGGAAAAGTACACAAACTCCTCACCGGGGTCCGTTGCGCAATATAGCGAAACGCCGATCTTCCCCCATTCCGGATCGAAAACGCTTCCACCGGCCCACCCATCAGGCCCGCAAACACGTACCCCTTACAGACAGAGGCTGCAAGTAAGGTGTCCGACGCCCACATCTCCTGCACCAAACCCCCGCCCTCCAACTCAAAAATGGCAATCTTCCCATCCATCGACGCCGTCAATCCCCACCGATGATCCAATATCTCCGCACTCACCACCCTATTCGAATGGTGCCGCATCCCCCCCCCCCCCCCCCCCACCCCCCCCCCCCCCCCCCCCCCCCCCCCCCACCGCCTCAACCCTCGCCCTCCCTCCCTCCCCCCCTACATCCCTGAACACCTTCACCACCCCATCATCCGCCGCCGAGATCATCCACCCACTACTCGCATCGTAGTCCAATGCCGTCACCAATGCAGTATGAGCCGGGGCACGAAACAATTCTCGACCATCAAGCGCGCTCGCCAAACCCACCACTCCTGCATCTGACCCATACATAACCCGATCCCCCGACAACTTCACCTGCTGCACTTTCCTGTTACCCGGCACAAACCCCACAGGGCGGCTAAACACCGGCTCTTCTCGCCAGTTAATTGCGCAGCTCTCCGCGACCAACACCTCTGATCGACGCATCTCTTCCTGCATCGCAATCTCCCGCACGGCCTTCTCGTGTTCAGACGCCGCCGCGTGCGCCGCTTGGGAGGGCGGCGGGAACGGCACCTGATGAGCCTGCGCAGGCGCGGACGGAGTCGATACCACGAGACTCTGCAAGTCTGCTGCGCCGCCAGTGCCAACTCCTGTCATGTCGTGCAGCTCTTGTCCGAGCTTCTCCATCTCTCGCAAGTAATGAATGCGCGGCGTGTCCATCGACCAATCGTCGTCCCCTTGAGCCTGGGTCGCCCACGAGTTCTCGCGGCCCACGTCATTGCCACTGCTGCCACCGTTGCCGCCGCTGGCATTCTCCCATTCCTCGCTGCCCCGAGCCGCAAGCGTGAGAGACCGCCGCTTTCGGCCTGCGCCTGCTGCTCCTGCTGCTGCTGCTGCTGCTGCTGCTCCCGTCGTCCCGTCCCCCACCGCCAGAGTCCGCCGGCTCAAGGCTGACGGCTGCTGCAAAAACGAGCAAGAAGAAGAGGCCGGTGCCGTCACAAAGCTCTGGGCACTCCCCGCAAGCAGCACCAGGGTCGCAGCAGTACGCAGGACGGAGGTGGTGCTGGCGCCCCCCCCGCCTTTTCTTGTGCCTTCCATTTTTCTCAGGAGGAGCGTTATCGTCGTGGGTCGGCGCGGGCTTGTCGCTGGCTCCCTGGCTAATTTGTGCTTGTGGATGTGGAGCTGCTGGTGGGGATGCCTGTGTGCGTGTGGTGTGTTGCGGGGGTTGTAAAGTGGTGAGTCGGACCGGCCATGTTTTGGCAAGTGGAAGGAAGAAGGTGAAACGAAAGCAAAATGCTGCCGGAGGGGGCGCCAATGCCACAAGACAGCCGCGGCTGCCCCACAACAGGCACTTGAGAACAGGCGGCGCCTCTGCGTTGCCTTGTTGTCCCGTATTCTTGTCGGCGTGCGGCAGAGCTTAGAACACAACACAAAGCAAGGTGACGCTCCTGTGTTGGCATCATCAGAAGCCTTGGGGGCGCGCACCTTCCAAATGCCTGTCTCTTGGTGCTCACGACCACAATTGCCTGCCTGGCGCTTCGGTCTCGCAGCTGTGGAGCATTGGGAAGTCAACAACCTGAAGCCCGTGCCTTGGCTTGTGCAGCAGAAGTGACATGTCAAATGGCAAAATCGAGGAAGCGAGCCCATTATTTTACGTCGTAGCGTCTCGTTCGCAGACACGAAAAGACCCGCGAAAACGCAGCCAAAACATGGTCGGGACCTCGCTTTTTGCGCCTGCGTGTGATTTTAAAGCAACACAGATATAAAGGCATACAATATTTATGACGTAAAATTTGCTTTCTTTACTTCTTATAGCTTTTGTTTGTATTTGGTTTTGACACCCTTCTTGTTCCGATCGCTGGAAAAAAGCCGCTACCCGTTGCAAAAAAAATCTCCTTCCAGACCACAGGCCCTCTACGACTTGAGGATAATGTTTTTTTCAGGCACCTAAAGACAAGAGAAGGGGAAATAACGAGAGTCAACGTTATAGAGCCCGCTCCTTTCTCCTTGAAAATTCAAAGGAAAAAATGCCCACCACCCGCTCCCTCCCTCCCTCCCCTCCCTCCCCTCCCCCTATTACCTGGTACTTGTCCTCGAGCATGGCGGCCACGCCCTCTATCACGTCGCCCTGGATGACGATCTCCTTGCCCCCGCTGGCCGTGTCGGATACTGAGGCCCCCGAAGCGAACAACTTGCCCATGGCCTTGGCCACGTCCTTGAGTTTTAATTCTGTTGGAGGAGAGTGGAATAGGGTTTGTGTGTGTGTGTGTATGTATGTGTGAGTATGTGTCACTGGCTATGCTTCCATTTGCTTTGTAGATATATCCAGCAATCATAATGTATGTATTAAGCAAGACGAGCTTGCGAAAGAAAACACTTAGCCTTTGCCAACTCCCTAAGCCTGGGCACACACACATATGTCTCTCCCATCCTCCTCCTCCTTCCTCTCCCGCATTTATTTACCTGGGTAGGTGTCAAGGCCCGTAATGACCGTAATGGACTTGCGCTTGTTCCGCGACATGCGCATGATGGTCACTTTGCCTCCCGATCCCGCGGCCTCCTTCTTCTTGATGCCCTTGGGCCCACCCTTCTTCTTCTTCTTGCCCTCTAAAAGTGTGTGGGGGGGGGGGGCATGACGTGAGTTTTTTGCTCTCTTGTTTGACACAAAACCCCTACCTCTTCTTGATCTAAATTGCCTTACCTTCCTCGTCGCCGTCCGCGTCCTGTTTGGAAAGAAAATTGATGAAGAAAAAGAAAGAAAGTGAGACATACTAGGCCGCAAAAGGAGCACCCATTCCCCCATCAAAAAAGACTCACCTCCCCACCCTCCGCCGCGCCTTCCTCGTCCTCTGCTGGTGCGTCAGCACTAGGCTTAGCTGCAGCCGCGCCTCCACCACCGCCACTCTTTAAGCTCAGCTTTGTCAGCATGCCCTCCACCGTTTTACCCTGTATATAGTAAGAAAAGAAGGGAGGGAGGGAGGTGAGGAACACACATGAAGTCAGGGTTTGATCCTCCTTCAAAAGGACAAAAATGCCTACACAGCACCATTCGTGGTCGTTTACCTTGGGCAGTAATTCAGGATGGTGCTTGGCTCGCCATTTGAGGCAGTCGGCGTACAGATCCGGCGGGTTGTACTCGCAAAACTCGGGCGGAATGCTGCACACTGAAGGGAGGCAGGGGAAAGGGAGGGTAGAGAGATGACGAGAATGAGTGAACTGGCCAGGGAATGAGGCCACCAAGCCCCCCCTCCTCCCTCAATACCGTTCTCAGTACTCACCGCCACAGTAGATGATGTTGGTGCGCTTCACCAGCGGAGCCAGTTCCTCCTCCTCTTCCTCCTCTTCCTCCTCTTCCTCCTCCCCCTCGCCTCCACCTCCTTCCGCCGCGGCCACAGCGGGCGGCTTCTCCTCAACGACGTCTGCCATGGCTCGAACTAGTGCGTTGGCTCGCTGTGCTTCTGTGGGTGGTGGTGTAAGAAGAGTCAGTGAGATGCTGGTGGTGATCAAACAAAGACAAAGTGTCATGACGACCGCACGAAATCGGAGCAACCTCCCCACCCGCCCCGACGCCAAAACCCAGAGTTCTGGGCAGAACCCAAGCACCTAAACCAAGCCAAATACGCGCCGAAGGCAAAGCCAGACAACACAAGCAAGACAAGACTATGCGTGACTTTGATGCGTTGGTTCTTTGTTGCTTCGTCTTTTACTCTCTGTACAATCGACACTACTAGCTACCCGACCCCATCCCACCCACCCCACCCCCCCGTCTCTTCTACCCTGCATCTACGCCTCCTCCATCCGATCCTCCTCCGCGACCGTCGGCATCCCTTTCCCCTTACTCCCACCCATCCCTCCCTTCAACCGCACGGGCACCATCAGGTCAAAAGACCCCGTGCCATTCCCCGTCGGCTGGCCCATGACCAGCTTGGCCGAGGGCGTCTCCAAATTGTCGTACTCGGCAGCCAAAGCAGCCTCCGTCAGGAACGTCGCCGTCGTCTCAAAACTCATTTGTAGGAAGGGCGAGGACACTTGGGACATGCCCATGCGATTTAATGCGCGGAAGCCGCCTTGGTAGGTCATAAAGTCCGCGACGAGGCCGAGATGGCGAGGGTCGACGGCAATACCATAAGCCCCAAAGACGCCCTTAATCTCATTCACGATCGTCGCCCGCGCCGCCTCCACGCCATACGTCTGATGAATCGCCCAAATGTCATTACTCGTAATACTGCCAAGCTCCAGGGCTTCTTCCCCCATCTCCCACAGCTCAGGCAAATTGCAGCCCTCCGTCTGGATGCTCCGCCGGCTGTCCTTCCCCTCCACCACAAACGCCTGCGTGATACCCTTAGAAGTACGCACCGTGCAGCGGTCCGCCGCCGCCTCCACCAGATTCACCATCAGCAAGCGCCGATGAGAGGCACGGGTCTTAAGGGTGATGTGAGCCACGCCTGTCTCGCGCCGGAACTTGAAGTCCTCGAAAAAGGGATGGTCAATCTTGGCGGCTGTTGCTGCTGCATCAAACCTGCTGCTGCTGCTGCTGCTTCTCTTGCCCTTCTTCGGGGTCTTGCTCGCTGAGCCCATCAATGCCCGTTTTCCCCCTCCTCCTTCAAGAGCGTCCTCGTCCGCCTGCTCGTCCTCTGACATGTCCTTACCCTGCCCCTCCTCCTCCTCCTCCTCCTCCTCCTCCTCCTCCTCCTCATCCGCCCCATACTCGCCCTGCTCCTCCTTCCTCCCAAACGTCAACGTGCCCTGCGCGTCATCCCCATCCTCCTCGTCCTCCTCCTCATCCTCGTCCTCCTCCCCATCATTATCTACATCCACCTCCCTCGCCTTCCCTCCCGCCTTCCCTCCCCCCCCTGCCTTCCCTCCCGCCTTCTTCCCACCCCCACTCGACCGCCTCCTCCCACCAG